>ERZ1090879.1-NODE-1-length-305991-cov-48.113060_pt1 | contig 305991 bp, 255 predicted proteins | sample MGYA00478472_ERZ1090879 | MGnify/ENA primary metagenome ERZ1090879 (study PRJEB33644, sample SAMEA5815723) | chicken gut metagenome | biome: Chicken; feature: Gastrointestinal Tract; material: Caecum | place: Ireland | collected 2019-01-01 | study: A study of the... | reverse complement strand
TGAGCAAGCCGACAAAAAACGACAGCAGTTTTTGCTGTCGTTTGTTTGTCGGTGCGTAGCAGTTTTGAGTACGCTATTTCGGGATGAATTTGCGCGGCGCGCGTGCAGGGTCAATACCCTCTGCGGTCTTAGCCGCACGCCGACGCGCTAAGGCGCCCGAAAGAGCGGCTCAAAACCTTGCTCACCTGCCCGCTTGCGCGGTCAGGACTTATACATGCGCTTGCGTGCCGCCTCAGCCTTCTTCTTGCGCTTTACGCTGGGCTTCTCGTACGCTTCCCTCTTGCGGAGTTCGCCGATAATGCCGTCTCTGGCGCACTTGCGCTTGAAACGCTTGAGAGCGCTCTCGAGATTCTCGGTCTCGCCTACTCTTACTGTGGACATGTTATCGCCTCCTTCCCGCAATCGGGTCATATTTTGCTTTCTTATTATAAAGGCGTGCGCGCCTTTTGTCAACTGTACGAACGCGCTTTTTACGCTTTCAACGCGAGTTTTTTCGCGATCGACGCGAGGTCGTAGCCTTGGTCGGGACGGGTGTTGAACACGTTCGCGCCGTCTCCGTTGCGACGAGGGATGACGTGGACGTGGAAGTGGAACACGCTTTGTTGCCCCGCTTCGCGCGTGCAATTGACGAGGTTCGCGCCGTCAAAGCCGCAATCCTCGACAAAGTGTTTGGCGAGTTTGCGCGCGGTCGCAAAGACGGCGGCGAGGTCGCCTTCGGGGCATGCGATCAAGTCGGCGGTATGCGCCTTGGGCACGACGAGGGTATGCCCCTCAAAGTCGCCCGCGATGTCGAGAAACGCATAGGTCTTGTCGTCCTCATAGATCTTGTACGAAGGGATGTCGCCCTTGATTATCTTGCAAAAAATGCAGTCGTCCATATTTCCTCCTATTCGGCGATGACGCCGTCTTTGTACAACTGTTTGACCGTGACGGACAGTTCGCCGTCGTGCCGCCCGGGGATGTACGCCTTGACAAATTCGAGGCTGTGTCCGCTCGTGCAGCCGTCCTCGTATTGCTCGGCGAGCACGTCGAGGCGTTTGCCGACGAGGGCGCTCAAAAACTCGCGCTTGCACTTTTCGGCGACCGCGACGGCGCGCGCGACGCGCTCTTCGACGACGTTTGCCGGCAGTTGCGGCAGCTTTGCCGCGACCGTACCGCTGCGCGGTGAATAGCCGAAGACGTGCACTTGAGCAAAGCGCATGCTCTCGACAAACGCGAGACTTTGCTCAAAGTCGCCCTCCGTCTCGGTCGGAAAGCCGCAAATGAGGTCGGTCGTGACCGCCGCGTCCGGGCACGCCTCGCGGATGAGCGCGACCTTCGCCGCGTATTGCGCGGATGTATAGTGGCGGTTCATGCGTTTGAGCACCGCGTCGCCGCCGCTTTGGAGCGACAGGTGGAATTGCGGGCAAAACCGTTTGAGCCCTTTGAGCGCGCCGAGCAGCTTTTCGTCGACGACGCCGACCTCGAGCGAACCCAATCTGATGCGGACGTCGACGTCTTTGAGCGCGGCGATGAGTTCGGCAAGCGACGAACCGATGTTCTTGCCGTACGACGACAGGTCGATGCCCGTCAACACGATCTCGCGGCTGCGCGCGGCGACCGCCTCGCACTCGGCGACGCAATCGGCAAGGGCGCGCGAGCGGCTGCGGCCGCGCAGGTACGGAATGAGACAATACGAACAGAAGTTGTCGCAGCCGTCCTGAACCTTGATGTACGCCCTCGTGCGGTCCTCGGCGGGGTCGCAAAGCCCGTCGTATTCGAGCGGAAGCGGCGCTACGTCGGTCGCCTTTTCGCAAAAGCGCACCGCTGCCGCCGCCTTGTCGGCGACGCCGCCGATATAGGTCACGCCGCTCTTGCTGCGGAACGCGCTTGCGTCGTGCTGGCTCGCGCAGCCGATCACCGCGACCGTCGCCGAAGGATTTTGGCGCAGACAGCGCGTGACGAATTGGCGCGACTTGCGCTCCGCCTCGCCCGTCACCGCGCAGGTGTTGACGATGTAAGCGTCCGCCGGTTCGAGCGCCGTGACGACCTCGTGTCCCATGCGGCGCAGCGCGGTGACGATGCAGTCGCACTCATACTTGTTGACTTTGCAACCGAGGTTGCAGACCGCGACCTTCACTTGCCCAACTCTCCTCTTTCGTAATCGACGATCGCCAACGCGACAAGCCCCGCCGTCTCGCAGCGCAAAATACGCTCGCCCAGCGTGACCGTCTTTGCGCCGGCGGCGATAGCTCTCTCGACTTCGCCGGGGGCGAACCCGCCCTCGCTGCCTATGATGAGCGCGATGTCCTTCGCCTCTTTCAGCCCGGGGACGTCGCCAATCCTGCCGTCGAGTGCGTGTTCGTACGGCATGATCGCAAGTTCGGCGTCCGCGATGCGCGACAGCACGCCGTCAAAATCGGTGAGCTCGCCGACCTCGCAGCGCACGCATCTGCCGCATTGCTTGCAAGCCTCGATCGCGACGCGCTCCATTCGCGGACGGTTGAATTTTGTCTCTTCCGTGCGCTCGGACAGGAACGGCACGATCCGCGCCGCGCCCAGCTCCACGCACTTTTGAACGATGTAGGACAGCTTGTCCCCCTTGGGCAAAGCCTGAAAGAGAGTGACGCGATAGGGCAATTCCGCCGCGCCGCGCCGTCTGCCGTCTATGCGCGCAAGCGCGCTGTCCGCGCCGATCGAAGTCAAAGTGCAATCCAGTTCGCTGCCGTCGCCGGGGCAGACGACGATCTTGTAGCCGGGCTTGTGCCTGAGCACCTTGGTCATGTGGACGAACTCGTCGCCGCCTATCGTGACCTCGTCGCCGCACACGTCCGACGCATCCGCAAAAAATCGCCTTATCTCCATGCCCGTCTCAACTCCATCGCATGCCATTCGCCGTCGCGCTCCTGCCGCGCGACCTCAAATCCGGCGTTCAAAAACGCAGTCTTTACGCTCTCCAGCCTCGCGGCGATGATGCCGCTGACGATCAGTCTGCCCTGCGGCGCGAGATAGGGCGCGACGCCCTCGGCAAGCCTGATCAGGATGTCGGCGGTGATGTTGGCGAGGACAAGGTCGTACTGCCCGCTCAGTTCCGCAAGCAAGTCCGCCTGCTTTACGGACACGTTGGTCACGCCGTTGATGTCGCAATTGCTCTTTGCGACCGCGACCGCCTTTTCGTCGATGTCGCACGCGTCCACGCTCGACGCGCCCAGCTTGGACGCCGCGACCGCGAGGATGCCGCTGCCCGTGCCGAGGTCTGCGGTGCGCGCGCCCTCGATAGGTCCGTCCTGCATCAATTTGAGACACAGCCGCGTCGTCTCGTGCTCGCCGGTGCCGAACGCCATGCCGGGATCCATCTTGACGACCTTGACGCCCTCTTTGGGGGTATAGTCTATCCAACCCGGGACGACGGCGACGCCGCCGCACTCGATCGGGCTGTAAAACTTGCGCCAGATGACGTTCCAATCCTCGTCGCCGACGACGCGTCGGGACGTCTCGAGCGAACCTGTCTCAAAAGCGCAATCGCGTTTGAGATCGTCCAATCTCTCGCCGAGCTTCCTCTCGACCTCGTCCGCGCTCTCTTCGGGGAAATAGCCGAGCACGCGCACGACCTCGCTTGCGGCGAGCACGCTCTCGTCGACATAGTCCCAAACGACGTCGCTCTTGCACAATTGCAAAAAGTCGTTTTTGTCATAGATGCCCACGCCCTCGCTGCCGAGGTCGGACAATATGTCCGCGACGAGCTCGCTCGCGGCGGTGGTCGTAAAAACGGTGATCTCTCTGTAATCCATGGCTCTATTATATTGCATCGGCGCACATTTTGCAACAATTGCGCGCCCGAGGGCGCGAAAAAGGGGCAGCTTTCGCCGCTCCTTTTTCAAAATCGCGAATATGTTTCGGGTTATCGCGTCATTCAGCCTTGGGCTCGTCGCCGCTCGGCTTCTCCTCTTTCGCCGCCTGCGCCGCGTCTTTCGCCGCCTGCGCCGCGTCTTTCGCCGCGTCGCGCATCTCTCCGGGGACGAATTTGAGCGCGCCGTCCTCGCCGACGTCGACGGTCACATTTTGACCGATCGCGATCTTGCCCGCCAAGATCAATTCGCTCAGCTCGTCCTCGATGTATTTCTGGACCGCTCTCCTCAACGGACGCGCGCCGTACTCGACGTTGGTGCCGTGTTCGACGATGTAATTCTTCGCAGCGTCGGTCACCGTAATGCCGATGTCGCGCTCCTCAAGCCTCTTTGCAAGCCCGTCGACCATCATCGTGACGATGGAATTCATGTCCTCTTTGCGCAGCGGACGGAAGATGATCACGTCGTCGATACGGTTGATGAACTCGGGGCGCATCGCCTTTTTGAGCGCCTCCATCTGCCTCTCCTTCATGTTGTCGTAATCGGTCTCGGCGTCGCTCGAACCGAAGCCCAGCTTTGCCTTTGCCTTGATCTCGTTCGCGCCGATGTTGGACGTCATGATGACGATGGTGTTCTTGAAGTTGACCGTCCTGCCGTGCGAATCGGTCAATCTGCCGTCGTCGAGGATCTGGAGCAGGATGTTGAACACGTCGGGGTGAGCCTTTTCGATCTCGTCGAACAGCACGACGGAATAGGGCTTGCGGCGCACCTTTTCGGTCAATTGTCCGCCCTCGTCGTAACCGACGTAGCCGGGCGCGGAACCTATCAATTTGGACACGCTGATCTTGTCCATGTACTCGGACATATCCAGACGTATCAGCATGTTCTCATCGCCGAACATCGCCTCGGCGAGCGCCTTGGAAAGCTCCGTCTTGCCGACGCCTGTCGGTCCGAGGAAAATGAACGATCCTATCGGACGCTTGGAATCCTGCACGCCGGCTCTCGCCCTTCTGACCGCCTTGGCGACCGCAGACACCGCCTCGTCCTGACCGACGACGCGCTTGTGCAGCGTCTCTTCGAGGTGAAGCAGTCTTTGCGCCTCGCTCTCGGTCAATTTGACGACGGGGATCTTTGTCCATGCGGACACGACCGCCGCGATGTCGTCCACGCCCACTTCGAGTTTGACGTCGTCGTGATGTTTGTGCCACGCCTCCTTTTGCTCGTCGATGCGTTTTTGAAGTTCTTCCGCCTTTTTCTTGACTGTCTTCGCCTCATCGTACAGTTCGTGCTTGGCAAAGCTCACCTGCTCCACTTTGAGGCGGTTGACCTCGTCCTCCATCTTCTTGACGTCGTCGGGCATCACGAAGTTGCTGATCCTCTTCTTGGACGACGCCTCGTCGATCAGGTCGATCGCCTTGTCGGGCAAGAACCTGTCGCTGATGTACCTGTCGGACATCTTTGCCGCCGCCTCGAGCGCCTCGTCGGTGATAGTCACATGGTGATGCTCTTCGTACTTGGAACGTATGCCTTTGAGGATCGTGATCGTGTCCTCGACCGAGGGCGGATCGACAATGATCTGCTGGAATCTACGCTCGAGCGCACTGTCCTTTTCGATGAACTTGCGATACTCGTCGAGCGTGGTCGCGCCGATCGTCTGCATCTCACCTCTCGCCAGCATGGGTTTGAGGATGTTGGCGGCGTCGACGCCGTTTTCGGACGTGCTGCCCGCGCCGACGATCATGTGGATCTCGTCGATGAACACGATGATGTCGCCTCTCGACAAGATCGCGTCGATCGCCTTTTTGAGCCTCTCTTCAAAGTCGCCCCTGTACTTGGTGCCCGACAGCACCGAGGTGATGTTGAGCGAGAACACCGTCTTGCCGCGCAGCATCTCGGGCACGTCGCCGTTGACGATCGCCTGGGCAAGCCCCTCGACGATCGCGCTCTTGCCGACGCCGGGTTCGCCGATCAGCACCGGGTTGTTCTTGGTGCGGCGGCAAAGTATCTCGATGATCCTCTCGATCTCTTTGCTGCGCCCGATGATGGGGTCGAGCATGCCCTGCCTTGCCTTCTCGGTCAGGTCTTCGCCAAGATCTTGAAGCTCTTTGGGCAGCTTGGCGTTGATGTTGGTTTTTTTGGCGCCCGTGTTGTTCTTGGGCATGTTAGGATCGTCCGACATGATGTCGAGCCCTTCGTCTTCGTCACCGATCTCGTCATCGTCGCCGCCGTCTTCTTCATGCTGACCGAACATCGCCTGAGCCATCAAACGCGCCCTCAATTCGTCCACGTCGACGCCCATCGACGCAAGCGCGCGGCAGGCGTACGAACCGCCGTCTTCGAGCAGGCATGTGAGCAGCGTGACCGAATCGATCGCGCCGACGCCGTTCATCTTGCCGTACATCTCGCTCGAACGCAGCGCCCTGTCGACGCGCGGCGTGATCCTGACCTGGGATGTCGGCTCGTCCTCTTGCGGCAGAAGCGCCGCGATCAGCGCGTCGACGTCGATCAGTCTTGCCAAGATCTTTCCGCCCTTGCATTGCGAACTCGCTATGCCGGCGAGCAGGTGTTCGGTCCCCAAAAGACCGCCTTTGCGCATCGCGTAAGTTTGAGCCTGTTTGATCGCTCTCGCACATTCTTCGGTAAATTTCATATCATATCCTCCTTCAATTCAAAGTCTTGTTTGTCAATGCGGCGCGCGCTCTGTCGCGCTCTTCCGCGGTGAGGACCTTTTTGGCGAACATGCACAGCATCGCGGGCTGAGTCATCACCGCCAAATTGTCCAATGTCTCGTAGTCTTTATCTATGTAGCCGAGGGCTATGCCCAGCCTTGCGTAGCCGACGAGCTGCATGAACTCGCTCGAGCTGATCTTGCAGCAATTGGTCAAGATGCCCCAGCTGCGCATGATCTTGTCCTTGAGGTCGACGCCCCCCCTCTGTTTGAGCGCCTCTCTTTCGCGGCGCTCCAATTCGATTATCTGCGTGACCGCCCTGCCGAAGATGTCCTTGATCGACTCCTCGCTCTTTCCGACGGCGGCTTGATTGCTGATCTGATACTCAAAGCCGGAAGCGTCCGTGCCCTCGCCGTACGTTCCCCTCGTGGTGAACCCCAGCTTTTCAAGCCCCGAGATCAGACTGCCCATCTTTCGTGCGATCGTCATCGCCGGCAGCGACACGAGCGCCGAAAGACGCATCGCCGCGCCGAGATTGGTCGGGCATGCGGTCAGATAGCCGAAATATTTGTCATACGCGATGTCGAGGTTTTGGGCGAGAAGTTCGTCCAGCTTGACCAGCTTTGCGTATGCGTTGTCGAGGTCGTATCCCGGCATGATGCATTGCTCGCGAATGTGGTCCTCTTCGTTGATCATGATCGAGACGGTCTCGTCGTCGGCGACGAACACGCCGCCGTACGGCTTTTTGACCAGCTCGGCGCTGATCAAATGCTTTTCTACGAGCGATTGCTCGAACAACTTCTCCGTCTCGCCCGTCTTGTAGAACTTGCCGGCGAACAGCTTGTTGCAGCAATCGACGGTGTTCTTCATCAGCACCGAATAGATCTCTTCCTGCCCGCTCAGTTTGTGGGGGAAGGGCAAGCCGTTGATGTTGCGCGCAAAGCGCACTCTCGTGGAGATGACCACGTCCTTGTTCTTGTCCGTCATTTGCCGTCACCTCCCGTGAGCGAGGCGATTTGATGTTTGAGCTGAGACGCGAGATCGTAATCTCCCCTCTCACCCGCCTCGTGCATCTTTTTGCGCAGCTCCTCGACATAGTCGGCAAGCGACTTGGCGTTTTGTTCGCGCTTGGCGCCGTCGTCCGTTTTCGCCGCCTTCTTCGCGCCGGGACCCTTGCCCTTGTATTCACTGCCGCCGAGCTGGGCGACATAGCTGTGCGCGAGGTCGTAAAAGACCTTGTAGCACTCGCTGCACCCGAACTTGTAGTTTGACGCGATCTCCTCCTCGGTCGCTCCACACACCGGGCATACCCTGCGCGCCTTTTTGTGCTCGGGATCGGCGCTCTTGACCGGATTGCCGAGGATCATCGCCTGCAAGACGTTGTCGAGCCCCGACAATACGTCGTCGAAAAACCCGCCGCCCGCATTGACCTGCTTGGCGCACTCGGGGCAAAGCCACTTGACGATCTGATGTCCGCCCGTCCCCATCATCACATAGCCGGTCGCATACCGCTTGTGACACAGGTCGCAGATGTGTTCTTTGTTGTCCGCCATAGTTACCTCCTTATCAATCCGACAAGGATCTCCTTGAAAATATTCTTTCTCAACGCGTCCGCCATCGGCACCGCGAGCGCCTTGTCGCCGATCGCGCTCTTGACGATCGCCGCCTCGCCGTCCGTGATGATGCCGTCGCGCGCAAGCCTGTCCGTCATCGACGCCGCCTTGTTGAACGTCAACGCGTCGAGCGCGTCCGTCTGTTTGAGCAGCTCAGGCAAAAAGTCATCCTTTGTGCCGACGATCTTCGCGACCGTCACGCTCCCTCCGCCGCCGCGCTTTGACTCGATCACATATCCTCTGTCCACCGAAAACCGCGTCGTCAACACATAGCTGATCTGCGACGGCGAGACGCCGAAATAGTGCGCCAGATCGTTGCGCGAAAGCTGTATGCTGTCGCTGTCCCCGAAGAACGACTTGATGAATTGCTCTATCGTATCGGATATGTTAGCCATACTTTGCCTCCCGTCAAATTAGTCTTTCTTTGACTTTCGTCCTTATTATACCACACTTTTTCGCTTTGTCAAGAGGTATGGGCAATTTTTTTGAAAAATTTTTTCGAAATTCTCTTCCGCGCCGAAAATCCGCGCTCCGCAATTGCAAAAGTGCGCGCGCTGTGGTAAAATAATAAGACGATATGACGCGCGCTTGTGTGGCGAAATGGCAGACGCAAGGGACTTAAAATCCCTCGGGGAGGACCCGTACCGGTTCGAGTCCGGTCACAAGCACCAGCGCTTCAAGCTCGGCTTGAAGCGATCCGAAAACGGGAGTTTGGCACAAGTGCCACTCCCTTTTTTCGGCTCGCCCTACGCCATCGCTTTCCGCTCCGTTTATGTCACCGGAGAACGAAATAGTGACGCGATTGCGCCTCGATACTCTCGTATCTCGCCGTTCCCTATCGGCAATCGCTATTCCGTCGCTACACTGCGTTTCGCTCCTTACGGTCCGGTCACAAGCACCAGCGCTTCAAGCTCGGCTTGAAGCGATCCGAAAACGGGAGTTTGGCACAAGTGCCACTCCCTTTTTTCGGCTCGCCCTACGCCATCGCTTTCCGCTCCGTTTATGTCACCGGAGAACGAAATCGTGGGCACCCGACGGCGCAAGCAATGTAAATCGCTCCAAGTTGCAATCGGGTGCTTTCGCGAAAAAGTATATTATACTTTGAGCGAATCGCGAGCGTTATCGTCCCCTATCGGCAATCGCTATTCCGGACGCTCACGCGACTTGTCGCATTTGCGACAAGTCGTACCCTATCGGCGTTCGCTATTCCGTCGTTCGGCAATAAATTGCCTCTCTCCTTACGCTACACTGCGTTTCGCTCCTTACGGTCCGGTCACAAGCACCACTGACGGAAGTCTCGCCCTTTTGGCGAAAATATATGAGGCCGCTTCTCTGCCTCATATTTTTTCGCTCTTTTGGCTCGCTTCCTCCCCCGTGCTGTGACCGGACTGTCCGAAATAGTGACGCTCACGCGCTTTGTCGCCGCCGCGACAAAGCGTCCCCTGTCGGCGTTCGCTATTCCGGACGCTCACGCGGCTTGTCGCAAATGCGACAAGTCGTACCCTATCGTCGTTCGCTATTCCGTCGTTCGGCAATGAATTGCCTCTCTCCTTACGCTTCACTCTTCACTTCGTGCGTGAACTGTATTCGCTCCTTACGGTTGCCGCTTGCGGCAACTTTCGCGAAGTTGTTGCAGGCGCTCTATCGAAGACGTCAATTGCGAAGCTCCTGTCACAGAGAGGGCAAAGTCAAGCCGACTTCGCCCTCTCTGTGAGATTTTTAATTTTCTATTTTCTTGATTTCGGGATCGATCCACATACACAATATTCCTCGGTTTAGTTTCTGCATTTTGTTTATAATTCTCGAAGCTTTGTATATGTCTGTTTCCCCTGAGAACCGGATCTCCCTATTGTTTCTGATTGCTGGCAAATTCACACTTGCTTTAGGCTGCTCACCTATAAACTTTATATAGTTGTTGTATTTCGATGGGCACTTCTCCTTCAAGAGCAATCTAAGAGTAGGATATACCCATTTCCGCGTCATACTTGACGCAAAATATGGAGTTAATTTTGAATCCATCGGATTTACATATATATGATTTAACCAATCGATATCCACTATAGCCCCATGGATATGTCCACTTCCTCCGATAGCTTTTATCTCGCTCGAAACTTGCTTTTGGAGTGCTGAATATTTATTCAAGGGTTCATTGATCCGTGCTACTACCCCATCCATGTTCTCATAATAATAGTTAATGTCTTTATAAAGCAACTTCTCGGGTTTTCCACCATTAAGGATTGACAACGTATCGCGTGCACTTTTCAGCACAAACATATACACTCCGTTTTTCTTTAGCATAAACAACTTTTTAAATTCTCTTGTAAATTTTGCAATAATATTTTTCCCTATAAGAAACTGCTGATAATCCTCTCGCTCCAATTCATATATTCCGTCTTCATATGTTTCAAAAATATCGTAATCGTCTTCCAAATACAAAAACTTAAGCTTACAACTCTTTTGATTGTATCCGACTTGGTTGTCTGCATAAATTCTTTGATCTCCGTCGTCATAGTAAAAATCACGATGAGTATGACCGCTGATATACACAAAACCATTTTCATATTTTTGTTCGGCACACCAATCTGTCAGCGGCATATGCGTCAATATAACAACTCTTTTCCCATGTAAGCATTTACAAACTTTTTTGTATAGTTTTTCAAACCTTCTTGTCTCATCGATTTCATGTTGTCTGTCAATCGCCGTTTGATATAACCCGGCATCTGCATTAAATTCTTTGTTATATCCGGCAAAACCCGTTCCGCCAAACAGTATCAGCCTTGCCTTTGTAAAGCGTTCGGATAATTCTTTTTCTCCTTTTACGTTCAATTCTTCCTGTGTTATCTCTTCTATGTTAAAATCCTGCTCGTAGAGAATATTGTTATGCAATAGATACATATTATATTCATTAAGTAGATTACGATACTTTTCTACGATTTCTTCTATTCTTTCGCCGTTTTCATCCCAATATTCGTGATTCCCCAACGTGAATATTACATTATATTCGTTTAGAATAGCGCTCCATAATGTTTTTACGAACATTTCAAAATGAGAGAACGATGACGCGGTGTCCCCATCAAATAATATTATCTTCTTGGATCCTAATTCCTGCCATCTTTTTAAATCTCTGCGAATACAATCCACAATCTTCTGAATTATATATCTTTCATCTTCTGCGGATTTGCAATTTGCGTTTGCTATTTTATGAGACACATGTATATCCGAAATATAGTATATTTTGTGATATTGGATTGCTTCTTTCCAGTCGTCATATAGATTTTGCGGAGACAACGGCTCGGTTATCGGCAGTAACTCATTTTCTTCGCTTTGTTTAAGCGCCGGCACCTTTGTCGTTTTGCGTTCATAGGCTATACCCAATCTGTCTTTAATTTCGCTTCTCAAAACAGCGCCATCAAGATTGTAAGCGTTCAGATCTTTTATATTCCCCAATCCATCGCAAAACAGAAGATCTGCATTGGATAGATCACCGTTCAAAAAGCGCACAAAATCGCAAAAGTAATTGAATGTATGTCGATACTCATTGATCTTCTCATCGTCTCTGTTAGTCCATTTCTGTTTCACTTCAAATTGTTGGCTAAATCTGTTGTAATATTTTGTTACCTCGTACTTTATTTCTTCGGGATTGCACGTCATGATAGCTTTGTTTGGAAAATTCAGCCTATAATTTTTGATAGATTTAGCCTTATCAAATGCGCAAAAATTCATTTTGTTTGTTTGAATGGAATATCGTTCTATTTCATCTTGGCTGAATTCATACAAATAGTAGCAAGCATTGTCATAAATATCTCCGTTTATAAAATCATAGTAATCGGAGAATGTTTTATAATAAGATAAAACTGCTTTTTTCGATTCGTATTTGGAACCGATCTCTTCCTCTACAAAAAAGCAGTTTCTGATGATGTCAAACCCTCTTTTCGATAATCTTCTAAGCCCGATCTTTCGCTCGATTTTGACTATCTCCGGATGCATTACAAGTTCTTCCGGTATATCATAATGCCTTTTCTTTTTACTCTTGATACCCTTAACTAAGTTTTGTATTTCCGTTTTTGTGAATTCTTTATGTAATTCCATATCTTCCTCCTTATAGTCTAATTATATCGTCTGTTTGGCGCGATTGCAAGACTGTTGTGTGACTATTTAATTATCATCTTCCCTCACCCCTCACCTCGGATAGCGGTCGCGGTATGCCTTGTAGGCGTAAAAGTAGTAGTTGCGCATAAAGATGCCCAGCTTTTTCGGCGAGAGGATGAGCGCGCTGTCGCCAAAGCGCTCAAAGTAGTAGAGCGCCTGATTGGCGGAACAATCGAAGGTGTAGACGTCGCCGTCGACGCTCTTCGGCGTCGGCCGATAGAGATAGATCTTGTCAAAGAGCGCTTTGCCCTTGTTGGTGAGACGCACCTTGATCGGTTCACGATCGGACGAGTACATCGGATATTGCGGCGCGCTCTCCACCTGCCTCTCAAAGAGCGCGGCGTTTTGCGGCGGGATCTCGCTCTTTGCCGCAAGCAAAGACACCGTGCGGACGGACGAGAGGCGCACCGTGACGTTTTGTTTGCCGTCGAAAAAGAGCACATAGTTGAACAGCTCTTCCTTTGCCGCGCTGACCGCAAAGACGGACGCGTCCTTGGACACTCCGCCCGTGACCAGCGAAAGGCACACCTTTATGCCCTTTGCCGCCGCCTCGGTGAGCAGGCGGTGATTCTCCTTGAAGACGATCCTCTCACGCAAATTCTTCCTCTTTTGCGCATAGGCGGAAAAGAGCCTGCGATAGCACGACGACAGCGACTCGTTGGGCGCCAACATGTTCTCTATGTAGACGACGGCCTTTTCGGCATTCTTGGTCGGCTTGAAGGCAAAGACTTTCGTCTCGCCGTCGTCGATATCGGTCTGCCTCTTTGTGAACACCTTGAGCGCATTCAAAAACGCCGTCTCACGATATCTATCCGGGACGTCGGCGAGCGCTGCCCTCACCTCGTCGCGGAGCTTTTCTTCCGCGCCCGCGAATTCCTCGTAAAAGTTGATGAGCACCATGTTGAGAAAGGCATTCATGTTGGGCGACCCGTCCTTTTTGGTCACCTTGAAGTCGGCGCAATCCTTGCACAACAAATCGTAGAGCGCCTTGGGAGCGCTGATCTTGATCTTTTCGTCCATATCTGCCTCCGAAATCATTTTACCCTAAAAAGGGGTCATAAATCAAGCGTTTTTCCTTATACGTCCCCTCTAAAAAGGGGGCAAAAAATTTTTGAATATTGCGGTATATGCCCCCGATAAGAATGGGTGTAGAATGAAAGCGTCAAAAAAACACGGAGGTGGACAACATGAAAAACACATTTGACGACATCGCCGGCTATGCCCGCGAAAAAGAGGAGTTGCAAAAACTTTGCGAGATCATCAACAACAGAAGATCCTATCTCGAAAAGGGAGCCAAATTGCCCAAAGGCATCATTTTTTACGGCGAGACAGGCACGGGCAAGACGCTTTTTGCCAAAGTGCTGGCGAGCGCGTGTTCTCTCAAGGTATTGACCATCGACGCAAAAAATTTTTCGGACGGGCGCGCGATCTCGAAACAGATCAGGAAAGCGTTTGCCGCCGCCGCGCGCTCAAAAGAGCCTGCGATGATCTTCTTTGACGAGATCGACAAGGTGCTGCCCAACGCCGTCGATGATTACGACACCGACACGTCACGAGCGATCTTGACTCAATTGCTGACATCGATAGACGGCATGGACAGCAGCGGCAACTTCATCTTCGTTGCGACATGCAACCGCTACGCAAGTCTGCCTGAGTCCATCGTTCGATCGGGGCGCATAGACAAGAAGATCCACATCGGCAATCCCGACTATGCGTCGCGCATCGACATCCTTCAAAGGTATATGGGCAAGACGAGCTGCCGCTTTGAGATCGCGCCCGAAGAGCTTGCCAAACTCACCCCGGGATTTTCTTGCGCCGCACTCGAGACGTTGGTCAACGAATGCGTGTTGCACTCAGACGAGAATATGTTCGTATCCGAACAGCTGATACGCTACACCATCCTCGAGAACAAAACGGAAGATATTCCGCGTCCTTCTCCCACGCAGGCAGATATAGCCAACGCCTGCCGCAACATAGGTTGCTTTGTCGTCGCGAAAAATTTCGACGACGGCGACTATTTGCTCCGCCTCGGCGACGACACGGTGTGCAATCTCTATTTCAACGGTCTGATCGCAGAGCACGACGATTACTATGACAACGAAGACGGCATAGATTTCGGCGCGGTGGAAGACAGGGACGAGAACGACGATGACGACGAAGACGACGATGACGACTGCTATGATGACGAAGACGAAGAAACGGGCTTCTATTTCACAAAATCGGACTATCTGCACGCGATCTGCGCATTGATGGGCGGCATTGCCGCGGAAGAGATCGTGCTGAACAAGACGTATGACAACATAGGTCGTCTTCTCTATTCCGCCGACGCGGTCATGACGGGAATGTCGTACAACGGGCTGCTCGGGAGCGAACTGCGATATTCGATACCGAGAGCGCAAAATCTTCCCTACATGTCGCAGCGCATCGACGCGATCAACGCGGCGCTGGACAAGATCGCTTTCGAATGCTTGCAGACGGCGAGGAACATCGTCGAAGCAAACGCCTCGCTGATCAAACGACTCATCCCCATCCTCGTTCAAAAGCGCAGCGTCTTCAAGACGGATTGCGAAGAGATCGTCGCGTCGCTCGGCGGCGTCGTCAAGGTCGACGTCGAATAAAAACGTATTTACAAATCGCTCGAGATATTGTATAATTGTCTCGAGGTGATATCATGCAAAACGTTTTGGCTAAGGGCAGACTTTTGGACGATCAAGGCAAGCTGTTGCAGGCGGGCTATTCCACGGAATATGCCCGGACGTACCGCCGCGACGACATCAAGGCGAGCAAGTGGCGCATCAAGGAGTGGGACTACTATCTCGTCTCGGACGGCGAGCGCGCGCTGGCGTTCACGCTGTCCGACATCGGCTATCTGGCATTGGCGAGCATAAGTTTGGTCGACTTGAAGGAGAAAAACTTTGTCACAAAGACGGGCATCTCGCCCTTCCCGTTCGGCAAGCACAACTTCCCGTCCGACTTCAACAAGGGGGACGTGGGCTTCGAGTGCGGCAACATCGCGATCTCCATGCGCAACGACGGCAAGGCGCGGCGCATAAAGGCGGAGTGCAAGAACTTCAAGGACGGCAAGAATTTCTTCGCCGAGATCACCCTCTCGCAGCCGCCGCGCGACGCGATGGTCATCGCGACGCCCTTCCCCGGCAACGACCTCGCGTTCTACTACAACGCCAAGGTCAATTGCATGACGGCGAGCGGCTACTACGAGATCGGCGACGAGATGACCGTCCTCGACGCGACCAAGTCGCTGGGCACACTCGATTGGGGACGCGGAGTTTGGCCCTACTCCAACACTTGGTATTGGAGCTCGATGCAACACCGCACCGAAAACGGCGGCACGATCGGCTTCAATTTGGGGTACGGCTTCGGCGACACCTCGCAGGCGACGGAGAACATGTTCTTTGTCAACGGCAGAGCGCACAAGTTGAACAACGTCGACTTCGGCATCCCAGGCAAGGGACGCAAAGCCGATTTGATGAAGCCGTGGCACTTCACCGACGACGAGGGACGATTGGAGATGACCTTCACCCCGGCGGTCAACCGCCGCGACGTCACCAATGTCGGAATAATCTGCACCGCGCAAAATCAAGTGTTCGGACACTTCTCCGGGCACGTCGTGCTGGACGACGGCAGCAAGCTGCAATTTGAAAATTGCGCCGGCTTTGCCGAAAAGGTCGTCAACCGGTGGTGACGCACAAATGACACAAAAAACGGGACGCACCAAACGGTGCGTCCCTTGTTTTTGTCAATGTCAGGCGTTCTTGGCGAGCGAATATCCGTCCTTGGTATCGGTCACGGAATAGCCGCGCGAGTTGATCTGCGCGCGCAATGCGTCCGCCTCGGCATAGTTTTTCGCCTTCTTTGCGGCGGCGCGCCTCTCGGCGAGCTCCTTGATCTCATCGGGGACATCCTCCGCAGGCGCGATCTCTTCGGGCTTGGCTTTGTCGAGCGTCAGCCCGAACACCTTGTCAAAGTCGAGCGCGAGCGCGTAGATGTCCTTGCTTGCCGGCTCCTTGACCGCCGTCCACAGCACGCCCATCGCGAGCGGTATGTTGAGGTCGTCGTTTATCGCGTCGGCGAATTGCTTGCGATAGCCCTCTATCTTCGCCGCGTCGGTCGGCGCGCTCGACATCTTGTGCTTGTACAATGCGGCGAGCAGACGCGCATAAGCCGTCTTTGCCGCGTCCAAGCCCTCGAATGTGAAGTTGAGCTTTTTGCGGTAGTGCGTGTTGAGGCAGAAGTAGCGGAAGTCCATCGCCGAGTAGCCCCTGCTCTCAAGGTCGGCGATCGTGTAGGTGTTGCCGAGCGACTTGCTCATCTTGCCGTTGTTGACCAACATGAACTCGCCGTGCACCCAATAGTCGACCGTCTTCTTGCCGACGAGCGCCTCGCTTTGCGCGATCTCGTTCTCGTGATGGACGGGAATGTGATCGACGCCGCCCGTGTGGATGTCGAACACGTCGCCCAAATACTTGCGGCTCATCGTCGAGCACTCGATGTGCCAGCCCGGATACCCCTTGCCCCACGGGCTGTCCCACTGCATGATGTGGTTGGGCTCCGCCTTTTTCCAAAGCGCGAAGTCGGCAGGGTGACGCTTTTGAGAATTGACCTCGACGCGCGCGCCGGCTTGCTGCTCGTCCAAATTGAGCCGCGACAGCTTGCCGTATTCGGGGAACTTGCCGATGTCGAAATAGATGCCGTCGTCGATCTCGTACGCATAGCCCTTTTCGAGCAGCGCCTCGACATATTTGATCATGTCGGCGATGTGGTCGGTCGCCTTGGCGATGATCTCGGGCTTGCCGATGTTGAGCTTGGCAAGGTCGTCAAAAAAGATCTTGGTGTAGTATTCCGCGATCTCGTAAGGCGACTTCTTTTGCTCGCGCGAAGCCTTCTCCATCTTGTCCTCACCCTCGTCGCCGTCCGACATCAAGTGCCCGACGTCCGTGATGTTCATCACGCCTTTGAGCTTGTAGCCGTCATATTTGAGCGTGCGGCGGAAGATGTCCATGAAGATGTAGGTGCGCAGGTTGCCGATGTGCGCATAGTTGTAGACCGTCGGTCCGCAGCTGTACATCGTGACCTTCTTGTCCGAAAGGGGGACAAAGTCCTCCTTGCATCTGTCCATAGTGTTGTAGATCCTGAGCATATCTCTTTCCTCTCGATATTACTTTTTGGCGCCCGTGTGCGTAAAACGCTATTCCGCGTCCTCGCCGCCGCCCTTGCCGAGCGACTTTTCGAGCTGTTCTATCCTCGCGCGCAGTTTGTCTATCTCGTCGCGCACGGGGTCGGGCAGACGCTGCTGGTCGAGGTCTTCGACCTTTTCGCCCTGCAGCCTGACCACCCTGCCCGGCACGCCCACGACCGTGCTGTGCGGCGGCACGTCTTTGAGCACCACGCTGCCGGCGCCTATCTTGCTGTCGTGCCCTATCGTGATCGCGCCCAGCACCTTTGCGCCCGAGCTGATCATCACGTTGTCCTCGATCGTAGGATGGCGCTTGCCCGTCTGCTTGCCGGTGCCGCCCAGCGTCACGCCTTGGTAGATGACGACGTTGGTGCCGACCTTGGTCGTCTCACCGATCACCACACCGACGCCGTGGTCGATGAACACTCCGCCGGCGATGTCCGCCGCAGGGTGAATGTCCACGCCCGTCTTGCGCCGCGTACCCGCCGAGATCAATTGCGCGAGCCCCTTGCAGCCGTGCGTGTAGAACCAATGCGCGAAGCGGTGGCGGTACAGCGCCTTGAAGCCGCCGTACGTCCAAAACACCTCCCACTTGCTGCGCGCCGCAGGGTCGTTGCGCATCGCCGCGTCGAGATCCATGGATATCTTTCCCATTTTGCCTCCCGCCCATTTGCTTGACGCGCCGTCTCCGGGCATAAAAAACGGCGCCCTTTGTTCAAAGACGCCAAACGCGCGGTCCCACTTTGATTGCGGACTTTCGTCCGCCGCTCGTATGCAGATAACGGTGCCCACCGCCGCGGCATTTCCTCCGCGGAGCTCTCCGTCCGCACTTCGCCCGTGTCTGACGCGTAAAGGGCTCTCAGCCGCCGACCCTTTTCTCTGTCCGCTCCGCATGGGTTACTCTTGACGGATCATCGCTTTTTTACAGTATATTATATCGCCGCAAAAAAGTCAACCGCAAAAAGCAAAATTTCACTCCGACGAAAACGATCTCACAAAAACTCGACGCAAACTCTTGACAAGTTTTCCGCACAACAGACGCCCGTCAAAACCTCTTTAAGGAAGATGTAATTTTTGTCAAGAGATCGAGCACGTTATTTTTACTTTTCCAACGAGTAAGCCTCGCCGCAAAACATCTTGACGCTGTCTGTCCGATCGATTTCAGTCCAACTTGCTAAATGCAAAATGAGCGGAAAAGATCCGCTCAAAACCGCGTATTTATTTGACCGCTTGCGCGAACATAATATAAGACCGCGCCAAAAACAGACCGCGCAACGGAGTGAGGGCATGACGACAAAAATTGCTCCTCGCCTGCCCGTCAACGAACCAAGCCAATAAAGACCGCGCAACGGGCAATAAATTGCGCCGAAAGAAAAGGACGACAATTTTTGTCGTCCTTTTCTTTCGGTTTAGTTTTGAGTGAGAGATTTTTCGCTCAGACAAGTCGCATCCCCGAAGCTCAATACCCTCTGCGGTCTTAGCGAGGGGTAAGACGCGGTATGAGCGGAAAAGATCCGCTCAAAACCGCGTATTTATTTGACCGCTTGCGCGGTCAAATAAATATAGAGCAGGAAAATCCTGCTCTATATTTAGAAGGGGGTAGGCTATTTACATAGCCATGAGTAAAGACTTTAGGCCTTTTGCGACGTGCCCGTTGCAGATGTCGACCAATCCTTGCGCTCGCTTCAAGCTGAACGCACCTCGCGACCCTATGCAAAGCGCCGTCATCGGTGAGGTACGAAACATCTCGTACGACATCATGAAGTTGGGATCGTCGTCGCTCTTTGCGCCGAGAGCCAATTTCATAAAGAACTTGGCGGCTTTTTGCACGAATCTCGCGAAACCGCTGCTCTCCGCCATATCGGCGATCGAGTCATCCAAGGTGAACTCACCTTTGGCATGAATGCGGGTCGTGACATCGGGCTCCGCTCCGTAGATCTTGCGGAAGTCGTCGTCCCCTATCGGGGTCTTGCTGTCCGGGTGGGAATACCATCCCATATCCTCGGATTGCCTGTACGGCTGTCCGTCGAGATGAACGGATATTTGTTGTTTAGGTTCGCGGATGTTTGAAGCGATGACGATCTCGTAATCGCCGTCCGCCCTCATCCATCCTGTGCCTATATCATATATCAAAAAATCGTCTTTGTCAACAGAAAATTCAAAATTTTTCGAACTTTTTTTGGCGATCTCCTGCTTGTCGAACGCGACAAGGCGTATATTCGGCGCGCCCGAGCGCTCGGAAACGTGCCTCAAATATACCTGTACGGTCTCCTTGCCGTCCCTGTCGCCGACGTTGCTCACCTCGACGGAGATCTTGACCTTGCCGTCCTTGTTGAGATCGCCCTCCACCTTCGCCTCGCCGTACGAAAAGTCGGTGTAGGACAGCCCGTAACCGAACGGGAACAGCACCGGCGCGTCCACTTTTTCGGTGTAGCGATAGCCGACGTACATGCCCTCTTTGTAGACGACGTCGTGACGGCTGCCCGGGAAGTTGAGCATGGACGGCAGATTGTCGAGCGCGACGGGATAGGTCTCCGCGAGCTTGCCCGACGGGTTGACCTTGCCGGTCAAGATGTCGGCGATCGCCGCTCCGCCCGCCTGTCCGCCGAGATACGCCATCACCGCCGCCGACACGTCGCCGATCCACGGCATCGCGACCGGCGCACCTGCGCTGAGCACGACGATGACGTCCCTGCCCGTCGCGGCAAGCCGCTTGATCAACGTATTGTGCGCCTCGGGCATGTCGATGTTCTTGCGGTCGAAGCCCTCCGCCTCGTACTCCGCCGGAAGCCCCGCCATCACGACGATCTTGTCATAATTCGCCGCGGCGGCGACAGCCTTTTCGATGAGCTTTGAGCTGTCCTTGCCCTTGCGCAAGTCGTAACCGCGCTCGTAGGCGTAATTCACGCCGCTCTCGTCCAGCGCGTCGATCAACGTCGTGATCTTGCGCGGATTGATGAACGACGAGCCTGCGCCCTGGAAACGCGGCTTTTGGGCGAACTCGCCGACGACGAGCACCTTGTCGCTCTTGCGGAGCGGAAGCGTCCTCTTGGTGTTTTTGAGCAATACGGCGCTCTCCGCCGCCGCGCGCCTTGCCAACTCGTCGTGCTTCGCCGCGTCGATCGTCGCGCCCTTGACGCGCTTTGCGTCATATTCGAAGATGAACGAAAGCAGCCTGTCGACGGACTCGTCGAGCTTTGCCTCGGACACCTTGCCCTCTTTGACCGCCGCGAGCAGCACCTTTTCGCCGACGCCGCTGAACGGCATCTCGAGATCGAGCCCCGCTTCGAGCGACGCCGCCCTGTCGTAGACCGCATTCCAATCGCTGACGACGACGCCGTCAAAGCCCCACTCGCCGCGAAGTACGTCCGTCAACAAAAACTTGTTTTGGGTTGCGAACGCGCCGTTGACGCGGTTGTAGGACGCCATCACCATCGCCGGCTTGCCCTTTTTGACGGCGATCTCGAACGCTTTGAGATAGATCTCGCGCAGCGCGCGCTCGTCGACGACCGCGTTGACCGAGTTGCGGAACGTCTCTTGATTGTTGACCGCGAAGTGCTTGACGCACGCGCCGACGCCGTTGCTCTGTACGCCGCGGATGAACGCCGCGCCCATCTCGCCGGCAAGCACCGGGTCCTCGGAATAGTACTCGAAATTGCGGCCGCACAGCGGCGAACGCTTGATGTTGACGCCGGGACCCAACACCGTCTGGACGTCCTCTTTGAGCGCCTCGGCGCCTATCGCCGCGCCGACCTCTTCGGCAAGCCCCTTGTCCCACGAACAGGCGACCGTCGCCGACGTCGGAAAGCATGTCGCCCTCTCGGACACGTTGACGCGGGTGTCTTTGCCGTGCTGGGCACGCACGCCGTTGGGCCCGTCTGCAACCATCACGGACGGCACGCCGAGCCGCTCTATCGGCTTGGTGCGCCACAAGTCCCTGCCCGAACAAAGCCCGACCTTTTCTTCGAGGGTCATTTGCGCGATCAATTGAGAATACTTCATATTTTCCACCTTGCGAAAATTTTTCGCCTTTTTGCTTCAACTGACATACGTTGTCATATTTAGGGCAATATACTGGCATTGTAAACACGGAGGTAACACACCATGCAAACCCACATCGCAACCCCGACAACGACCAAAGTGAGCTTCGCGGACAAGCTGTTTGCGCTGAGCGCCGCGAAGAGACAAATGCAGATCGTGCGCGACCTGATGTCTCTCAACGAGACCTACCCCGGACTCATCGACAAACAACTCGTCGGAGGGCTGTTCGCGCTGGGAACGTGGCTGGAAGACGCCGCCGACTCGATCGGCAAAGGCAGCGTCGCTCACCGGTAAGGATCGACTGCGTCGCGCCCGAGAAGTTCGTCGACAGAGACGTCGAGCTCGTCCGCAATGCGGCACAGACATTCGAGCGAAGGCTGGCTTTCGCCGCGCTCATAGTGAGACATGCTGCGCTGAGTCGCCCCGACCAATGCGGCGAAGCGTTCTTGTGAGATGTGACGCGCCTTGCGCAATCTGCGCAAATTCGCACCGAAGATCTTGTCGACGTCGCTCATGTTGACTCCTTGTACAATGTCTTGTCAATATTATAACGCAAACGCGCGCGCATTTCAAGAATAGAATAAAAATTTTTGAAAGGCATGCTCTCTCCAAAAAGCGGAGCGCCCTTTCGGACGCTCCGCTTCCTTAGGAAGAATTATCGTCTCGCCCTATTCGGCGAAAAACGCGCCGTACCTCTCTGCAAGTCGCGCCAAGCTCTCCGACGAATTGCTTTCCGCCGCTATATTTTGATCGCACAAGGCGAGGCCGACTACTGCCATCGTTATTACAAGCATAACAAGAATAACAACGCACGTTTCATTGTTGAGTTTTCTTTCGTTTTTCATAATTGTCCTCCAGGTTTAGCAGCCCCAATCAATGGGTTTATAAGCAGAGAGTCGAACAGTGCCTTCGGACTCTTTGGTATAGTACATTATGGCAAAGCCTCCGTTAAGCCAAGAGCCGTCTGTCGACAAGACCGTAATCACACCGAACACTATTTCCCCGCTGTCTTGTGCAAAAACTTCTTTGGGTAATGTCATCTCTGTTTCGTATCCATAGGGATGCTCATCCGTGCTCAAATATTTTTCCGAATAAATCGGTTCATCAACCGTTTTCCAATACATCCGGTCATCCTGCCCTTCCGAATTTGTGTAGAGTAAATCAATAAAATATGAATCGCCAAACAGCAGTCTATTATCCTCTTCGGTATCACGGGGAGCATTCAACATAATATAAAACGTCAATGTGACGTCATCGCTGTCAAAGACAAATCGATCTGACTCATACGCACAACTGATAGTTGGACTTGGTATGGAAGAGTCTCTCTCATAATCCGGCGACAAAAACCCGCCCAACAACTTTTTGGGTTCGTCCGGTTCGTCGTCCTTGCAGGCGGCGAAGACGAGCATGCTTGCCACGATCGCAAGCAAAAGCGTCAATGCCAAAATCTTCTTTTTCATAATTCCTCCTTGAAGTCCGTCAATGGGCGAAAACAAGCAAGCAAGTCAATGTTGAAACCCTTATCATTTTGAGGGCGGACCTCTCCCTCTATATTCATTATAGCACACATTTTGCGATTTGAGGTGTCAAACATACTTTACATTGTGTAACACTTACTTTACATTTTTGAATTTTTTGTACGCAAATGTGTATTATGCCGATCGCATTGCCGCCTGCTGCCAACTATTGCTTCTTCGACGGCGCAAACGAGCCGAAAGCGAAAACGGAGAACGGCGGAAGGATCTGCCTTCCGCCGCCTATGTCCTTACAGCGCCCCGACGCTGTACCCGCTTCCGCGATGAGTTCGGCAAAACGATTGCCAAAAAATTTTTTGTTTTGTTTTTGCAAATTTTTGCGAGACGGAAGATCTTTCTCCCCTCCCGCTTCCGTATATATTATACCATATTTTTCGCGATTTGAGGTGTCAAACATACTTTACATCGTGTAACACTTACTTTACATTCTTTGCAAAATATAATGGTTAGATATGCAAACGAGCGAATAATATGCAACAGCCGCTTTTGTCAACGTTAATTGATGAGTATATATCTATTCGTTTTCATCGCCGCATTCGTCACACGCAAACACGCAAAGCCTTGCGCCGCGCGCGCGGATATGATACAATGATATCAAGACAAATCCACTTCGAGGAGCACGCAATGAAGAAACTTTTGATCACCGCATGCCTGACTCTCATCCTTGCGACATCGCTCGTATTGTCTGCCTGCACCGACGGCACCGCGCCCGAGCCCATCAAAGTGAGCACGTCTTCGCCTTACAGCGAAGAGGCGTTCACGGACATCATGGCTGAGCCGAAAGACTTCTATCTCGCCAAGGACGGCGTGAGCGAATATGCGATCGCCGTATCTCCAAATGTGTCCGGGATCGACACGGACACCAAATTTTTGCAATCGACATTGCGCGAGATGACGGGCGATGACGACGCTTTTGCGCTCGTCGACGCACTGCCCAAGCTCACGCCGTGCATTGCGATCGGATTCAACGCCGCTCCCGAGGGCGTCGCCGACGACGGCTATGCGCTGACCTACGACGAGGACGGCAACATCTTCATCGACGCAAATAGCTCCGACGGGCTTGCAAACGGCATCTATTGCTTTTTGGAAAACGAACTCGGATGCATGTTCGTCCGCGACGACTACTCCTACATCCCCCGACTCGAGACGATAGCGCTCGCCGCCGAGGACAAGATCGACAACCCCGACTTCCGCTGGCGGCGCATCTACCAATACGAAGTCAGCCACGAGGCGTACGAGTCCGAGACCCCGACCGACAGCATTTGGAGCCGCCGCATCAAGAGCAACGGCACCGGCTACCGCTATGAAGACCTCGGCAACGACGGCAACCGCTATTGGGGCAAATGGTGCCACAGCGTGTTCAGCTATGTTCCGCCCGAACAATACTTTGACGAACACCCCGAATACTACGCCGAGATCGGCGGCGTGCGCATGCATACCGCGGACGACGGTCTGCCCACACAATTGTGCCTGACCAACGAAGAACTCTACCCCATCATCCGCGACAATATGGCGGCGATGATGGAGCAATATCCCGACGCGATCTATTGGGACTTCAGCATCAACGACTCGTGGCATATGTGCGAGTGCGCCGACTGCACCGCCGCATACGAAAAATACGGCTCGCAGATGGGCGCGATGCTCGAGATCGTCAACCGCCTCGCAGACGACTTCCCCGACAAGATCATAAGCACGCTTGCGTATTTTTATAACAATGTCGTCCCCCAAGGGATGACCTGCCGCGACAACGTCAACATCGTCATCGCGCCGATACAGACGTCGCAGCTCTACTCTGCGTCCGACGACGGCAACGAAAAGTCCGCCGAGGCAAAGCGAATGATCGAGAGCTGGAGCGCGATCTGCGACAACCTCGTCGTTTGGGACTATACCGTCAACTTCCACAACCTGCTGCTGCCCTATCCCAACTTCTCGGTGCAGCAGTCCAACCTCGAATTCTACAAGCAAAACAACGTCACCGGCGTCTTCCACCAAGGCAGCCGCGAACAGGGCGACGAACTCGCCTGCCTGCGCAGCTATGTGCTCGCCAGACAGCTTTGGGACATCGACGCCGACATCGAGTCGATCATCGGCAAATATCTCGTCGTCACCTACGGCGACGCCGCGCCCTATCTCGCCGAGTATCTCGATCGTCTGCACGAGAGCGTCTCGCACGCCGACAACCTCGACCTCTACGACCGCCCCGAATGGCACTACTTCGACTACTTGTCCCCGTCCAACCTCGCCAAGTACGACGAACTGACCCTTGCCGCGCTCGACGCGGTCAAGGACGATCCGCAAAAGACGCTCTTCGTCAAGGAGATCCGCGTCAACGTGCTGTACGCGCGCATGACCGCCGGCGGCTTCGACGTCGTCGACAAAGAGGAGGCGTTCGAGGAGTTCAAGCCGCTCGTCAAAGAGCTGGGCATAGAGCGCCACCACGAGATCGCGCCGCCATATATCGACGAATATATCGACAGCGTCTATCCCGAATATCTGAAAACGCAAAAGATATATTTGACCTTGATTGTCGTCTCCGCCGCGGTCGGAGCGGCAGGCATCGTCGCCGCAGCGGTACTGATCCCCCGAGCGGTGAAAAAGAGACGCAAACGCTCAAACGACGATCAAACATCCTGATCGAAAAAATTCGGGACGGCGACAAGCCGTCCCTGTTTTTCAACACGCCGCCGCAAGCGTTCAGCGCACGTTATACCTTGTGAACGACGCCTTTGGATTGCCCGAAAACACCTCGGCGGACAGAAGTTTGCGATCGTTGAACCTGCCCAAAAACACGGACATCGTCGTGCCGTCCGAACATCTGACAAATACAAATCTTTCGCCCTTGTCGTGCCCTTTCCATTTCTCCTCCGAATGCGCTTCGTACGCGACGCAATATATACCGTTATCGACACGGGTACGAAAAATCGTTTGAAAATAGTCAAGCGTTTCCTCCTTGCCATCCGCCACCTTTTCGGCGTCCGCAAAGACAGCCGCGTCCTCGGCGACAAAGCAGTCCGGTTTCACCCCGAACTCAATCGCTTCGGATACGGCGATATCAACGTTCGTCCAACGGCGCGGCGCCATATCCTCGATCGGCGTATATTCCAACGGCGTACAGTCGCTCGACGCGACCACCTCGCCGCCTCCGAGAATCAGCCATCTGCCTTCGGCGCGTTTTACGTCGTAGACGCCCCAAATTTTGCATCCGTCTTTCGCTATGCGGACATTGTCGGCAATCCTCATGCCCTCATACCTCACCTTTGATGGCCGCAGCAATTTGAAGTCGTCCGCCGAAACCGTGCCAATGTTTTTCAAGATATAGTTGCCCTTCTCGCCGTCCACCCCTTCGACCGAGTATATCTCCCCTTCTTTCGCACCTGCCACAGCCTTCACGCACCGCGCATAAAGTCCGTGGCGCAATTCGACGACGCCCTCGCCATGCGTGCGCTCATAGCCGCGAATGAAATCCGCGACTTCGTATGCGCCTATCTCCGTCTCCTTCGACGCAAAACGGGCATATCCGATTGCGCTCTTGCGCGCAGCCGCGCCGCCGAGCCCAATCAATGCGGCAATCTCCCTCTCGGGGACTTTGAGCTCCCTCATCGCATTGTCGAATTCGGCACAGCCTCTCGTCTCGCCGCTGTCCGTGAACACCTCGCACAGGTTGTCGCCCGCTCTTTTGAAAATCACCGAAATGCCGCCAAGCGCGACTTCGACAAAGGATGAAGTGCCGCCGCTCCGCGCAATACCGAACGGGTTGACCTGCGTCACCTCGCGCCCGATTATCTCTTTGAACAGTGAGCTTATATCGGCGAAATTCCCTCCCGGGATGTCGTCGTAATACGCGCAAAAGTTGTCGACAAACATACACTTTTGTTCAAAGACGAGCAGCCACCTCTCCGCGCGCCTGCCTGAGTCAAGCCTCTGCGCCCACACCGCTTTGAGCGATCCGTATTCGTGACAATCGGCGAATTTTATGCCGTGATATTCAACGTTGTTTTCCGCCCTCTCAATCACCTCGCAAAGCACTTCGCAACACATCGAATATCTGTAATCGCGCTCCGAAAACGCAATGTGACTCTCACCGCCCAGCAGAGACAGCGGCGTGAGACCGTCCTCGTCCTCAACGCACCGCGCCCCCTTGTCAAGCAACAGTTTCGCTGCCTCGAGCGCCTCGTCGAGATTCGCAAAATATCTTAACCTTCCGAGACACTCGGACCCTGCGGCGCCTCCGCGCGCGGCGACGTCAAAACCGTTCTCCAAAAAGAACTTGACGACCTCGAGCAAACAGGATGGCTCTCGTTCGGGATTGTCCTGTCCTGTCAACTCCAGCATCGCGCCAGACAGCAAATCTTCGTCGTTATACAGCGCGTTGATGTCCAATCCCTGCGCGAGCAGACGCTTTGCTCGCGCGAGATCGCATGACGCGCTGCCGAAACAATCGTAAAATTCGTCAAGAAGATCTTCTTCTCTCTTCATATCCTCGCTCCTTGCGGCGCCGTTTACGCCTCGATGACAATATATCACAAAACGTTTTCAATGTCAATACCGCAAATCTCCGATGTCCCGAATACGGTACAAAATACGCGGCTTTTGCACTTTTATTCACGCTCGCCAAACGATGAAAAAGCCGACGAAAATCGTCGGCTTTGGAGCGAGTGATGGGAATCGAACCCACGACGCAAGCTTGGGAAGCTCGAGTTTTGCCATTAAACTACACTCGCATTTGCCGCGCTCTCGCGCGGTCATGTTGATATTATATCATCTTGTTTGCGATCGGGCAAGCGTTTAGCCCCTGCCGCCGCTCGTATTTGTATATTGAAAGCCCTTGTTTTGCAACGCGCGCACGTTCATGATGACGTTGTCGATAAATTCGTTGTTGTTTTTGGTGCGCATCAGCATGTTGAGCATTTGCTCCGTCGTCTCGGCGTTGTCGCCCGAAAGCATGCGGCGCATCGCGAACGCACCCTGCAATTCCTTTGGAGTCATGAGCAGATCTTCCCTTCTCGTGCTCGAACGGTTGAGGTCGATCGCCGGGAAGATGCGGCGCTCGGACAGCTTGCGGTCGAGATGTATCTCCATGTTGCCGGTGCCCTTGAACTCTTCATAAATGACGTCGTCCATACGGCTGCCGGTGTCGATCAATGCGGTCGCGATGATCGTCAGCGAACCGCCGTTCTCGATGTTGCGCGCACTGCCGAAGAAGCGCTTGGGGCTGTGCAACGCGCTGGGATCGATACCGCCGGACAGCGTCCTACCGGACGGAGCGACAGTGACGTTGTACGCTCTTGCCAGTCTCGTCAAAGAATCCATAATGATGACGACGTCCCTGCCCAATTCCACATTGCGCTTTGCGCGCTCGATCAAAAGTTCCGCCGCCTTGCAGTGGTGCTCGGGCGTCTCGTCGAACGTGGAATAGATGACCTCGCCCTTGATGCTGCGCTGCATATCGGTGACCTCTTCGGGACGCTCGTCAACAAGCAGAACGAACAGCATGATGTCGGGATAGTTGGTCGCGATGCTGTTGGCGATCTTTTTGAGCAGCGTCGTCTTGCCCGCCTTCGGAGGCGATACGATCATCGCGCGCTGCCCCTTGCCGATCGGCGCAACGAGATCGATGCACCTGATCGCAAAGTCGCTCTTGCCCTCTTTGACTTCGAGCCTTATCCTCTCGTCCGGATAGATGGGGACGAGATTGTCGAACGTGGGACGCTTTTTGAGATTGAGCGGCGCCTTGTCGTTGACCAACGTCAACGCGACGAGCGCGGGCGGCTTGTTCTCCACGTTTTTGCGCGCAAGCCCGATCACATTGTCGCCCGGTCTCAAACCGACGGCGCGGATGAACCTCGCGGAAACATAGCAATCTTTGTCGCCGTATTCGCAATTGTTCGCCCTCAAAAAGCCGTAACCTTCGGCGCTGACTTCCAAAACGCCCCACTTGATCTCCAGCCCTTCGAAAGACGGTTTCTGCTCCATCGGCTTGCCGTGATCGTCAAAAAACACAGCCCTTTCGAACACTTTCTTTTTCAGCTCCGGCTTGTCGACGATCTGGGACGGCTCTTCCACCTTGAACGTCTGGCTCTTGGCGCCGACGGGCCTGCCTCTCCTCGCCGGAGGGGGCAGCTCCTTGCCCGCCGCGACGTCCAGATACGCCTGTATCAATTCCTCTTTATTCTTTGAATATATCGATTGCACACCCACGGAACGCGCCGCATCTCTGACGTGCATGATGTCAAGCTGCCTGATCTCTTCTTCGTTGTAGTACTTGATGTCGTCGTTCATTGAAAATCTCCTGTCTGATTCGGCAAACGCCGAAGAATTGCGGATCTCCGCCCTGTCATTATATTATATACTTTTTCGTTTGTGCCCATAGGGCGTTTGAGGACGAAAAAACGGAGATCCGATCAAATTGTGTCAAAAGTCTCTGTCAGAGAACACGATCACTTTGGTGCTGTCGCCGTCGAAATATTCGCGGTCGACCTCCAATGTGTCACCGTCCACGCGCACTATCTGCTCATCGTCGAACAGGTCGAGAAAGTCGTCGAGCCTGCCGATGTCGACCGCGCAAGACGGCGTCCTGAAATGCATCGGTATCACGATGTCCGGCATCAAAAAGTCAACATATTCCTTCGCCTGAGCCGCGTCGATCGTGTAGTTGCCGCCGACGGGGATCATCAACACGTTGACCGTCCCGATCAGATCGCCCGTCTCGGCGTCGCATTCCTCGCCGATGTCGCCGAGATGGCAAAGATCGACCCCGTCCATCCTATACTTGAAAATTAGATTGGGACCGCGCTTGCTGCCCTGCTCGGGATCGTGCCAGCTGTGCATCGACGTGATGTCGACGCCCTTGACCTCCCACGCCCCGACGGTGTCGAACACCTGAGGCGACCCGGCGACCCGGCTCACTTCGTCATGGTCGCGGTGGTGGTGACTCAATGTCACCGCATCCGCGGACACCTGACGCATTCGATAACCGACAATGCTTTCGCCGTAAGGGTCGGTGACCACGGTCGTACCCGTCGACTCTTCAAGCAGAAACGCCGAATGCCCCAGCCATGTGATCTTCATAATCTTTCCTCTTTTAATTTATTCGTCAATGTCGAGCGTCAATTGCTCGGGCTTTGTCGAATTGAATTTCTCGATGAGCTCGTGGATCTTGTCGTGCGGATCGAGAAGCTCGCTGAGCGACTTGTTTTGATCGCACGCCGAGATGATGTATGCGACGAATTTTGACATATCCGCCTGTATGAACCACTTCTTTTCGAGAAGTTCTTGCGGGCAATAGGTCAAGTTCGTGCTCAAAACCGCGGTGAACAGCCCCTGATTGTAGGCGTCCTCAAACTTCTGCACGCCCTCGGTGAACAGCGCGTAAGTCGCCGACAGGAAGATCTTGCCGCAGCCGCGCTCCTTCAGCTCAACGCACAGCTTGAGCATGGAGTCGCCCGTCGCGATGATGTCGTCCGCAACGAAGATGTCCTTGCCGCGAACGTCGTTGCCGATGTACTCGTGCGCGACGATCGGGTTGCGTCCGTTGACGACGTTGGCATAGTCGCGGCGCTTGTAGAACATGCCGAGATCGGTGCCCAAAACGGACGCGTAATAAATATTGCGGCTCATCGCGCCCTCGTCCGGGCTGACGATCATGAACCGCTCTTTGGTCATATCGAGATCGGGATAGCTGCGAAGCATCGCTTTGAGGATCTGATAGGTCGGCAAAAAGTTGTCGAAACCCATCAAGGGCACGGCGTTCTGCACCCTCGGATCGTGCGCGTCGAACGTGATGATCTCGGACACGCCCATCGACACAAGCTCTTGCAGCATCTGCGCGCAATCGAGCGATTCGCGCGCGTTGCGGCGATGCTGTCTGCCGCCGTAAAGGCTGGGCATCACCACCGTGATCGACTTAGCTTTGCCGCCCGCCGCCGCGATGATGCGCTTGAGGTCGCTGTAATGATCGTCCGGCGACATGTGGTTCTTGAAACCGAACATATCGTAAGTGATGGAATAGTTGCCTATGTCGCAAAGGATGTAAAGATCCTTGCCGCGCACCGTCTCCATCACCAAACCCTTGCCATCGCCCGTCGTAAATCTCGGACAGACGTTCTTTACGAGGAATGTGTCGCGATGCAGCTTCTTGCCCTGCGCCTTCGCCTCTTGATTGTACCAGTTGACAAGATAATAGTCGATCTTGTCGCCCAGCTCCTTTGCGCCCGCCAAAGCGATTACCGCCATATTGGACGTGTCTTTGTCAAAATTGAAAATGGATTCAAAAAAAGGTCTCATCAGTGCCTCCGACCAAAATTGTCATCATTGAAAATCGCGAGATAAACCAAGCCCAAGCGGCATCGCCGCCCCCGCTCCGTACAACGTATGTCAACGCCCGGTTCAGAATTCATAAAACCTCGCAAACAGTCTCCGCAGCGACGCTTTCGCCCCTGCGTATCTATATAATAGCATTTTCAAATTTATTTTACAACAAAATCACACGGCTTTTTGCCTTTTACATCTCCGTCTTCCGCGTTTTCGCCCCTTATCCGCACGCTCTTCGTCCGTTGCGCCCGTGCGACAAAAAACCGCCGCGCCCGAAGCCGCGCCGCAGATCAGGCTTTTGCGGAACAAACGATCCGCGGCGAGCGCGCTCCGCCCCAACGCCCCGACGCGAGCCGTGCCGCCGCGCCGAGGCTCAAATGCCACACACTGCAAAATATATCGATCAGTGCTTTATAAAATATGCAAACTCCACTGTTTACATCTCGACAGTGGACAAAAATCAGTGTATTGACACGGAATGCGGAAGTATGCTAGAATATAAACATACAAAAATATAAACCCGAGCTGTCGGTAAGGAGGATTATGGATTGGAAGGACTATATGGACGATGAGCGGGCTGCAAAAATTGCCGCGCTTGCCGTCGACAAGGATATCAATCATTTGCTCACACCGCAAAAGACGATCAAAACCGCCGCAATTTTGGGCGGTATGGTGGGTCTTGACAGATTCTTGCTGGGGGATATGAAAAAGGGCGCTGCAAAACTTATCGCATTTGTAGCGATAGTCGCAACGTTCATTGCGATTTTCTCCGTTATCTGCATACGCACCATAGAGGCGTTTCCAGTGGGAATGAACTATTGGAGCAACATCGTTGAAGCATGCGGCGCACCGCTGTCATATTCTCTGTTTGTGCCTGTTGCGGCATTTATCGTCTTTGTCGGAGCAGTGGTATTGGACGGCATAGCTTGTGTGAAGAAAAACGCTCAAAACAATTATTGCGCCGCCGTCCAAGCGTTACAATGCGATAAGAAATAGCGAACGCCGATAGGGAACGGCGCGATACTTTTTGTATTAAGGTGCGTGAGCGATTCGCTCAAAGTATATATACTTTTCGCGAAAGCACTCGATAGACAGCTTTCAACGCTCACCGAAGCTCTTTGAGACGAGAGCCCACTATTTCGATGCCGGTTGGCAGCGTTAAAAAAGGACATCCCCGGGGCTTCAGCCTATTCGGGGATATCTGTAAATGGAGCTGCTAACCGGATTCGAACCGGTGACCTCGTCCTTACCAAGGAAGTGCTCTAAAATACGCCAAGGAAAAACACGCCACAATATCTCGATAAATTGTTTGCTATTGACCACAATATATAGTAGAAATTTTCAAATTTGGGGCTGTTCTGATTTTTATAGCAAACACCTAAAAATGCCGTTTTGTTTGCTACCGTTTGCTATTTCTGCGTTTTAGACCGTTTTAGAGCGTAAAAGGCAGTCTTTTTTAAGGGCAAATACAAGGTAAAATAGCCATTTTAAGGCTGTTTTCGTGTGGTTTCCGCGAAGTAATAGCAAACAAATAGCAAACACTTTTCAAGTATCTATATACACCAAAATATACACTTTTCAAATAAAAATGAATGGATAAAATCACACTTTTCAAAATTTCGTCGAAAAAGCATAATTCAGTGTAATAAGCATTGGCACTAATTGATTGTCGGTTTCTCTCCGGGTTGTTTATAACGTTACTATGGTAAATTTATCGCAATAAATCAATTCGCATTTACCCGTTCTCAGATATCAACCTTTGGCGAACAGACAAATAATTTTATCGTCTTGCAAGATTATACTTGCAATTATTATAATTTTGAGTATAATATAGATATAGACATTTCGGAGGTGCGCCATGCAAAAATTCGTTAACCGCTCAAAAGAGCTGGAGGCTTTGGAAAAACAATATGCGGCAACCGGCTCCGCCCTCGTCGTTGTTTACGGAAGGCGACGCGTCGGCAAAACCGCGCTCATTGCGGAGTTTTTGAAGAGGCACTCCGACTCCCTTTACTTTCTCGCCACCGAAGAATCGGAAGCGCAAAACCTCAATTATTTCAAGGCTCAGGTTGCCGAGTTCACGGGCAACGAACTTTTGAAGTCTGCTGCCGTGGACTGGCTCACTGTTTTCAAAACACTGATCGACTACAAGACCGAAACAAAGAAAGTGATCGTTTTGGACGAGTTTCAGTATATCGGACAGTCTAATTCGGCTTTCCCGTCCATTATGCAGAAGGTTTGGGATACCGTGCTAAAAGATGCGAATGTTATGCTGATATTATGCGGCTCTCTCGTGTCTCTGATGAGATCGCAAACGCTTGATTACAGTTCTCCCCTCTATGGCAGGCGGACGGGACAGATCAAACTCAAGCAGATCCCGTTCAGCCATTATCACGAATTTTTTGAAGGACGCACCAACAACGATCTGCTCCCGTTCTATGCGGTAACGGGCGGCGTTCCAAAGTATATAGAAACTTTCTGCGGCTATACGGACATTTACGAAGCGATCGAGCAGAACGTACTCAATTCGCAGAGTTTTCTCTATGAGGAACCCTACTTTCTCTTGCAGAAAGAAGTCAGCGAAATCGGCAGCTATTTTTCGCTCATCAAGGCGATCGCGGCGGGCAACCGCAAACTTGCCGACATCGCCACGAATTTGGGTTTGAAACAAACAGGACTTACCAAATATTTGAAAGTGCTGACAGATCTCGACCTTATCGAGCGCGAAGTTCCGGTGACCGAGACCGCTCCCGAAAAGAGCAAGAGCGGACTATACCGCCTCACAGACAACTTCATCGCCTTTTGGTTCAAGTTCGTTTATCCCTACCGCGCATATCTCGAAAAGGGGGAGACCAAGTTCGTACTGTCACAGATCAAAAAAGGTTTTGTGCAAAATTACGCCTCTTTTGTCTATGAAGACGTCTGCCGCGAAAAGATGTGGGAGCTTTCGGCAGCGAATTTTTGGAACTTTCACTTTGATAAAGTGGGCAGATATTGGGGCGCGAAAGCGGGCGAGATCGATATCGTCGCCTTAGACAGCACGGGTGAAGATCTCGTGCTCGGAGAATGCAAATATACCTCTTCACCTAAAGGATTGTCCGTCCTGCACGCTCTGCAAGAAAAAGCCGATGCTATGCTCAAACTCACAAACGCAAAACGCGTGCAATATGTGATTTTCGGCACAGCGGGATTTACGCAGGGCTTGACGGAAAAAGCGCAAGAAGGGAATGTCCGCCTTATAGAGCAATTATGACTTCTGACAATTTCGAGTTAAGCCATCGTCTTTTCGGTGATGGCTTAATTTAGATATATTAAGCCTTCGCACGGTTTTGCTCGGCTGCTTAATTTAGCAGCTCTCAAAGATAGTCTTCTATATTGATATAATCTATGTCCCTGTTCTTATATCTTACGCTATGGTAAAGCATTAGTTTCAAGTATTATCAATGAGTATTAATTATTATTATGGTAAAAAGCAATTAAGTCATTGCTGATGTTGCTCAAGTTGAATGCGAGAATATAAGGCGCTTGCCGCGAGGTTATGTAGACAATTTAAGTGCTTCGACTAACTTGAAGACCGTTGTGCTGGCATCCCATTCCCATATCGGCATTGCTGAATCCAAACCGAATTCTTCATGATGCTTTTTAACATAACGCTGATAAACAACTTTAGCATTTTCTACAGCATCCTTATAGTGCGGAATAAAGTAATCTTTTACCAGCGACTCATTCGTCTTATCATATGTGCCGGAGTATCCATTCTTTTTGAGCAACCCCGTAAGAATTCCTGCATATTTATCAATTGATGACGCAGAATCAAATTCTTTAAAATGAGATATCAACCATACTTCAAATGCCTTATTTGAATAAGCGATTTTAATATCATTTTCCTTTGCAAACTTAAGGGCAGGAATTAGACGACCTTCTTGGTAATTATAATCTATATCAAATACACACCATACCTGATTTGCAGTTTTGCAGAAGTTTTTTGCGTATTCAACAAGTTTGTACGGATCTGCATTTTCAAATATAACATGAACAGAGTAAAGGCTATGCTTAGCCTTCCGCAACAAGTCAAAATAAAATTTTTCTGTTTTTTCTCCATTCGTTATGATATAAAAATCGTTGCAGACTTTGCGCTGACCGCTTTTCCTTCTAGCCATAATTATCTCTCCTGTTCTTAGTCGGAATACTTCATGTCCGGAAGAGAGGTATAAAACCCTGCCAAGTATTTTTTGCTAAACAAATCATTTTTTCTAACATTCGTAAAATCGGACAAGGAAGTAAGAGTGCTGACCCCTACCTTATCTTTGCTAGTAAAATAGATTTGATCGCGGCGCAAATCTTCATCCATCAACATAATATTGTGAGCAGTGCAGATAAGCTGAGCATTTTTCGGATTATTATCGATAGAGTTGAACAACTTAATGATATAATCCGCCACAAGAAAATGCAGCTTCGCATCTACTTCATCTATGAATATCACGCGTCCTTGATCAAGAGCTGCGAGTATCCATCCTAAATAATAAAGCAACCTTTCAGTGCCTTCTGAATGAAAACCTCTGTTTTTGAAGATTCTGACACTCTTTGTGCCGACAATATTATTATTCTTATCATACTCGTTAAATGATGTTTCCAAATCGATGTTAAACAAGTCGGCATTCTCTTGTTTCAACTGACCGAAATGAGCGGGGTTTGTTTGCAATTGCGTATTAAATCGCAACACATCATTTAGATTTGATATGCTTGCTACCTTATCCTTGATAACCTTTATATCTTGTATTCCTATATCTGCTTTTTTCAAAATATTAATCGCTTGCTTCCTGTATTTGCCTCCCTCCAAATTGTATATATCAAAACTATTGGCGTTGTTTTCGAACACAATAAGCAAATTGAGGAACCACGCCATGACATCATTCATATATGGCGCTATATCAAGTTTGAAATTCATGCCGATAGATAAGAACAGCGTGTTAGGATTCAAGTTCAACAACTTGGCGGCATCCTTTGAAAGTCCGGTGATCTCGATACTGTCTTTTTTGCGAGTAAATACTTTTGTCAAACGTTCCTTGCGTCTTTCGAGCCATTCAGATTCAACTCTGCCATGGAGCAATGTGAAACCATACTTATAATAAGTTGCATTGTAAATTATTTCAACTTCATATAAGCTTTCTTCATCACATGCTTCTTTATAAAATGCGAAATACTCATTACCTGCAATAATAGGTCTTTGAGAAGCAGATTCCAACAGACAATTCCTCATATATGATATTATCTTAATCACATTCGATTTGCCTGAAGCATTACTGCCAAAGATGACGGCAGATTTAAGGAATTCATTTTCGTCTTTTGGCATAATTTTCGTAGATGCGGAGAAGGTGTTGATTTCCGCAAGTTCTTTATCGCTTGTGGCCTCCATGCTCAGGCGATTCTCTTGATAAAAAGACCTAGTATTCTTAAATCTGAAACCAACCAACATACTATTCTTAGCCTCCTTGTTTTTCACCATAAGTATAGTATATTATATGCAAAAAATCAAGAGCTTATAGCTATGATTTGAAAAATTTTTACAAATTACAGTGTTAACGATGTGAAATTCCTCTTGTTTTCCCTTTTCGTGGTGTTATCGTAGCACAGTTCTCGCCAAAGTCAACTGCGGAAATTATCGCTGAAAACAGGCAATGGACAGCTATCAACGCAATAATTTCCTCTGCGTCGTTGACTTTGTCGCTATGCTTTGACTGCTCAATATTTGAAAGCTCGCACTTTGCTCCGATTGCCCCTGCCGAAAAGGCAAAATAAAACTTCGGAGGTAAACTCTATGAAAAACAAAGTTTCTCAAAGAAAGTTCGGAAAATTATCCGAATACGAGATGTTTGACGGCGATGCTTTCATCACTTTCAACATCGTAGACGTGAACGGCGAATGCACGAGCGCTTACATCGCCGTGACGGACAGAGGCAGGATAAGCGTAAGCGACTATCCTCTCGAAAAAGACAAGGAAGGAAGGCTGTATTTTGAATACGGCAACTTGTTTAAGAGGATCTATTTGGACGACTTCGCGGAGGTGGCATGATGAAACTCACTCTTGCTAGCATCAAAGAACTCAAACGCAATTCGGATAGTCGGCTTGTAAAGCATGTCTGCGACTATGTCATAGACCGTTGGAGCGACTACAACGACAAAAAGGGCATCTTTACGGATGTCCTTCATTATGGCTGCCAATCGGGAATTGTCGGTGAACTTATCTATTATTCGGACACTGTCGCATTTTACAAGCAATACCGGCAGGAAATCAATTCTCTGCTGTATGACCTTATGAACGGAACGGGACTTTACTCCCCTACCGAACTTTTCGGCGACAAGTGGGACAAGGAAGATCCGCTTGCGCAGGATATTTGCAACCAAAACCTTCTGGCGTGGTTCGGCTTTGAAGAAACGCTCCGGAACATCGGCTACAACTTCGAAACTTTACAAAATTGCATTTAAGGAGGATACGAAAATGACAGACAAAAACATTGCCAAGAAAGAAAAGGCTATCGAGCTTATGAAACGGCTGGACATCTATAAGCCGTATATCAAGGGCTTCCGCGAAAGCGACAAAGTTTGCTTCTTTGAAGGCTTCGGCGGCTTCTGGATCGACCAAGAACCAAAAGTCTATGCCAAGATGAAGGCTATCGAAAAGAAATACGGATGCCTTGTCTATGCCGTAACGCATGAATTTACTCCGTTCGGCGAATGCTACTCCTTCCTCATCGTATCCGATTCGCCCGAAGAATGGGACGACTTAATGAACGATGACGGAAACAGACACTGCGCTTACGCCTATGTCTGGAATAAAGACGATGAATGGTGTTCTGAGTTCGGCGACATAATCGTGCAGAGCTTCGGCGGCGGCATCAAAAGGATCGCGTGAGGTGATTATGAAACACACAAACGAACTCAAAGCAATACTTACCGCAATATTTGCCATCAACAGAACGAGCGAACACGAGGACAAGGACATAACGCTTGTACTCGATTACGCTTTTAGAAGGCTTTTCGGCGCGAATACAAACCTGCTCATTCTCTCTTGCATCGGAAAGACAAAGGAGCAGATGATGCCCGAAGTCATGCAGCTGCTCGAAAGCTGCACGCGATACAGAACATACTTGGAGGAATACAAAAAATGAAACCGTTCAAAACGCAGGCACATATCCACTCCCTTAAAGGCGAGATGGATGAGATAACCGTGCTTAAAGAGTTGGGCAACAACGATTACATCGTGGACTACAAGGGTGTGAAATGTCACGCCCTTTTCAATTGGTTCGTATGCGAATTCTATGCAGACGACATTTACAGGATAGTCAAGGAGGAAACAAGCAATGGCTAAATTGGCAGATCTCAAGAAGTATCTCAATTATGAATTTTCTACCGGCTCTTATACCGGCAAAGATTACAAATCCTTCCAGACCAAGTACATCAACTACTTGAAGGCAATGTGCAAGGACAATCATTGGCGCTTGGCGAAAGTGGGCAAGAATCACTATTGCTTTTCCGCATTCATAGTCAGCGCGCAAAACAAGTATGTGTATATCTCGATATCGGATGTGCGCTATTTCGTCAACGGATGGTATAACGATATCCTCATCCGCACGGCAAAAAGCGACACGGACTATCGCGGCGGTTTCAATCACTATACGACGCTTGAAAATCTGCCGTATAAAGCCGCAAGGCTGTTGAACGATATGCCGTTTTAAGGAGGCTTGCGATGAAACTGAATTTGGAAGCAAAAAATAAAGAACAACAGCGTGTCAAAGCCTACCTCGAAGAAAACGCCTCGGATATCCTTGCGGGGAAAATCAACAACGGCGTTCTCATCAAAAAGGACGGCAAGATCCTACTCAACCGCAAAACGCTGGACGGCTTTATGTCCTTTGCGACCGAAGAAGCAAGAAAGCAAGCCGAAAAGGGTGAGAGATACGCTATGGTCGAAGACGACGTCGTGTTCGGCTGGGCTGTCCACTATTTTGAGGAGGACAGCATCGAAGGCACGCTCTTTAACGAGGACGGCTCCGAATACAAGACGCAACCCAAACCGGCAGCAAAGGCGCCTGCGGTGAAAGCGCAACCCAAACCGCAGCCCAAGCCGCAAATGTCGATGTTCGACCTCATGGGCGAAAACCTCGAAGGCAAGCCCAAAGAGGAAAAGCCCGAAGACGACGAAGATACTATGCCGTCCGATGAAGAGATACAGGAGATCATGGCGGAGATCACCGAGGAAGAAAAGGCGAAACAGCAAAAGCCCACGACCTCTCCCATGTATCGGAAGTATCTGGATGTGCAAAACAGGTATCCGCAAGCAATTATCGCCATGCGCTTGGGCGACTTCTATGAGGTGTTCGGCAAGAACGCAGAGGTGCTTGCAAACGAACTTCCTCTTACCCTTACGAGCAGAGATTGCGGACTTGAAAGCCGAGTGCCTATGGTCGGCTTCCCGTATCACATCGCAGAGATGTATTTCGGCAAAATCTTGAGCAACGGGCATACGCTCGTCGTCATGGAAAACGACGACGAAGTGTGCGAACTGCCTTCTGCGCAAGGCGTTGACCTTGAAACGGGAGAAATACTCTCCGAAGAAGAGATGCGCGAGTTTGACGGCGATATAGAAGAGCCGAAAGACCTTGACGATGACATTGACACTTCCGCTTTCGACAAAGACGCGCTCTGCAAGCTGGACGAAATGTTCGGCGACAAAATCACATTGAGGTAAAAGCTATGAATACAAATTATATAAAACCAATCCCCAAGAGGATCGAAAAACACATCCTCGATTACGATGCAACACACAATGATTACCGCGGCTTACGATTCTATTCCTATCTTACCACGATACAAAAAGAACTCGTCAAGATCACCGTAGCTGTTCGCAATAAGAACAAAAAAATAAGGCTTATAAAGCAGGTAGCCATTCACGGCGTATACTCGGACAAGTGCCTTGTCAGGGATATGGAATATTCCTTTATGGGCAATTATCGTGTAGGCTGGTATGACGAAGGCATCAAATACCCGCACAATATGCGCCCCTTCTACAACGACGGCATATGGTACGCCGTGGACTTCAAATACTACAACCCATGGGCGCACGTCATCAACCCGCAATTTGCACTATCCCTTTCAGAATTTCGTTATTCCGCCGTAGATATTCAGAATCCGCCTTGCATAATCACCTATCTTCGGACTTATCTTAAATACCCGCAGATCGAATACCTTGTCAAAGCGGGCCTGGGCAAATATGTCGGCAGCAAGATGATATTAAAGAAAATCGGCAGCGACAAAGGCTTCCGCAAATGGCTTATGGTGCACCGCGAAGAACTGATGAGGCGTCACTGCTATGTAGACGTCGTTTTGCGCGGATACAGAACGGGAAAGCCGCTCGAAGCGCTGCAATCTTACCGCGAAGCGAAAATCAATTTACGGAGCAATAACACGCTTGCTCCCATACGCGAACTTTTCAAGGGTACGGAGCGTGAGAAATTCTTCGATTACATATCCGAACAGAATACCAACGCTAACACATATCTCGACTATCTCAAAGCATGCACTTATCTCGGCTTGGATATGTCACTACCGAAGAATCGTTTCCCGCACAATTTCAAACGCTGGCACGATATTCGCATCGACCAATATGCCACAGCGCGAGCGGAAGCGGACAGGAAAGCGAAACAGGAGTTGTATGAACAATTTGCCCGTATCGCCGAAAAATATCTGCCACTCGAACACGATAAGCGCAGCGCCTTCATCTGCATCATTGCACGCTCTCCTGCTGACCTTATCCGCGAAGGTGAATTATTAGATCACTGCGTAGGACGGATGAACTATGACCAACGTTTTATCCGCGAGGAATCGCTAATCTTCTTTATCCGCAAAAAGGAGCAACCCGATACACCGCTCGTTACGCTCGAATACTCTCTCCGCAACCATAAAGTCCTGCAATGCTACGGTGAGCACGACCACAAACCGAGCGAAGACATTCTGCACTATGTCAACAAAATATGGCTTCCCTACGCCAACAGAACCATAAAACAGATAGCGGTATAAACCGCAAAGGAGAAAACACTATGTCTAACTATTTCAGGATCACCGCCTACCACCCTGCCGAAAATCTTTCGGCCATCTTCGACAGCAACGGCTACTTTGAAAAGCTGTGGCAGTTCTCTGCCTACCTCATCCAAAAAGGCTTCAAGATAATAGAGGTCGGAAATGAAGAGAAATTCGATGAAGGCGATATGCCGAAAGCCGAACGGGACACCGTCCACATCATCCTCCGTGCCTGCAAAAGCGGGCAGCCCGACATAAAAGGTAACAGCATAACGGTGGAAGGAAAGACCTATACGATTATATAAAATCTATAGCCCGTTGCGAATGCTCGTAACGGGCTATTTATGCTGCAATGCGTCATGCGTCACATAACTTCTGGAGGAGTAGTATGGTTCAGAAATTCAAATGTTTTTTCATAAATTCAAGTAAGTTCACATGTTTGATACCATTGCGATTTTGCAATAAATAGTCTGTAGTCATTACGTATTTGGGATAATTATCCGGAATGGATTCTAACGGCGCGTACTCTCTATCCTCTGTTGTTTTGTTTTCACTGATAGTATAAGCTACTTGTACATAGCTGTAATTTAGATTGCTATCTCTTAAAATAAAGTCGCATTCCAGCTTTCCGATTCGCCCCACGCTTACAGCGTAATCTAAGCTTCTTGCATAAATATACACCATATTTTCCAAAGCAGGTCCGTAATTTATGCGATTATCGGTGTTTGTAGCAAAATAGAATGAAATATCTGCTAGATAATATTTTTTCTCCCCGCTAAGTGCTCTTTTGGATTTCATATCGAAACGATCGCATTGATATAGAATTTTACTTTGGGTAAGCGCATCAATATATCGTGCCAACGTCGCACGCTTTATCTCTATCCCATTTTTAGCCAAAGCCTCTTGCAAGCCCTTGACACTAATCGTCGCGCCGAAATTATTGATAATAAAATTCTTGACATTATTAAAACTTTCTACGTTGCGCACTTTTACACGCTTTTTAATATCTTTTTCAAAGATCTCGTCTATGACAGATTTGACATATGTGCGTTTATCGGCAAAATCATCATATTGTATTGTCTTAGGAAAACCTCCTTCGTTCAAATAATGATTCAATTCTATCTGTAAATTAGCCTCGATCTTCTTGCCGTAAAATTTCTTCATATCGAGATATTCGTCAAAGCTTAACGGAAAAAGTTCGAATTCCACATATCTTCCGGTGAGTTTGGTAACTAATTCGCCGCTCAGCAAGTAGGAATTGGAGCCGGTTATGAAAATAGAAAAATTGCCGTCGGCACGATAAGCATTTACAACCTCTTCAAAGTTTTTCACGTTCTGGATTTCATCTATAAAAAGATACTTTACTCCCTCTGTCTTAGCAACAGACTCGATAAGCGCATCCAGTTGATCGGCCGTTTTTATCTTTCTGTAGGCCCTGCTGTCCAAATCCAGAAAAATTATATTTTCCAGCCGCACACCGCCGCCCACCAATTCCTCTTTGACCATCTCCATGAGGCACGACTTACCCGAACGCCTAACTCCAGTAATGACTTTAATAACTTCAGTGTCGTGATAGAAACCCCGGATTTTTTTCAGATACTTTTCGCGAATATACAATCCCATACTTCGCTCTCCTTTCTATGTTATATATACTATAGCATGTATCCTCATATAAATCAAGTTAACGGGGCATTTTTTTACAGTTCGCAAAAAAATGCCCCCCTTAACAGGCCAATAAGCGCTTCGCTGATTACTTCCGTAAAAGGACTGTTTTCTACAACGATAACATTTAAACTTTGTTTTTACTTTTCATTGCCCTATGCGTCTGTTTAAACTTTGGAAAATATTTACTATAAAGCGTAAATGCAATATCGTCCTGTGTTACGCCATACATAGACCGCTCTTCAATCCACTTCTTGCTGTTTCTTACAAAGTTCTTCCCGTCACCTTTCTTAAAAGCTTGGGTTATCTCCATAAGTTTTTCGGCAAACGCTTCATCGCTCAAAAATGCATTGCGTAACCCGTCCGTTGAAATCATAAGTATCTCTGGCTGGAAGAAGCTGTCTGTGAGTTTCCTACCCTTAGTAACAGGTACATAAATCGACGCAAAATTTTCGGGCATAACACCGAAATTACCGCATAATGACGCAGGCGACGTATCAAATTGATTGGATGATGGCAACAGCCATTCTACCCTTTTTCCGTTTACGGCTATAACATCACCGTCACCAATGCCGATGGCGAACACGAATTTATCTGTGATGACCATAGCATTCATTGTTGTTCCGTAAAGCAGCGTTATTTTATAGATAGCCTCTTCGCGCTTATGCCGATATTCTGCCAGCTCCCTGAATTCTCGCACGGGCATTTCACCGCTACGAACATCATATATGCTCTTTGCATATTTAGAAAGTTCCTTGAATTCCTGCTGAAATGCAGTATCTTCAGGATGATTCACTTTATAGTCATCAAGTACCGCGCCAACCCAGCCGCAGATAAACTTCTTTATTATTTTTTCTCGACTATCGTTTAATGCAACGCCATAATCCTCTATGCTGTCTTCAACTTTCCGCATATCCTGCAAAACTTTGGTAATAACCCACGTTGCAAGCTCCGCACCCTTAGCTGCATATTTACATTTACGATCGCCGTGCCCGTCTGCGCAAGCCATTATCACGAAATCGTTGAACTCCTTTGTAAGAACGAAATCCTCGCAGGCGAGTCCCTTTTGTAACTTCCTGTACCCGGTTGTTTTTCGGCTAACTACGTACATGACATCCTCCGTTTTAATTTTTAAACGATATTGCTCCAACAGGGCATACTTTAATGCAATACCCGCACTCATCGCATTTACCGCCGTTTATAACCACATCGCCATACAATACGACGATTGCATTGCGCGGACAGCGGGTTGTGCAAAACAAGCAATGATCATTTCTGCAAAGTGCATTGTCAATAGCTAACTTCGCCTCTACCACTTTGCCTGCGGTATCGGCAGAATTGCCGATACCGCCCGCAACTTGGTCATCATTAGCTAAGCGTGTCAAACCTGTCTTTGCATGTTCATCTTCTACGCATACGAGCTTATGCTTCTTGGAAAACAGTTTTGTGAACAAGTTCATGCCGTTCACCCGCACGCTCAATCTATGCCGTCGAACAGGTCGTCCAGCATCGTATCGGTTTGGGCGTTATGTATTGCGCCATAAGGGCAGACAGCCTCACAACGTCCACAACCGTTACAAATGTCTTCGTTGATAGAGATGATGCCGCTGTGCACTTCGATTGCCGAGACAGGGCACTTATTGCCGAGGCATTCCATACACCTGTCCTTCTTGCACCTGACTATATCGATCTGATATTTAGTTCCTGCTGTCTCCGCACTAGGAGCCGCAATGGCCTCCTCTTCATCAGAGCTATCGTCTTCGTCAAGCTCTTCGTCGAGTTCTTCATCATCGGAGAAGTCATCCTCCTCATCGATGTCCTCGTCATCATCGTCGAGTTCTTCTTCGTCATCGTACTCATCGTCGTACTCGTCTTCATCCTCATCGTCGTCATCGTCAAAATCGTCGGCGACGGGACTTGTAGTATGATGAGCCAGCGAAGCGCGCGTCATGTAGTCCAGAGCAGATGCTATAGACTCACACGCTTCCACACGATAGAAACGCGAGTTTTCGCCGAGATCCTCATCGCCATCGCTGAAATACCGGAGCATATCTTCGCACGCGTCATCGCCGACCGCGATGGAGTACCTATCGACATTTCGGGCATAGTCCATCTCGATGAGATACTGGTTGAACTCGTCAATTACGTTCCTGTACGCAGGTCCCTTCTGCTCAATGCCGTTGGAATCGGTAGGCCAGCCATCTGACATCAGAATGACACTGACGGTCTTATTGTACCCTTTCCCTTCACGCTCGGGGCGGTCATCGCGCAGATACTTGTGGCTGATGAATGTTTTGAGCGTATTAAGCGACGCCCTGAGTTCAGTGCAGCCATCGGCTTCAAATCTGATTTCCTCAAAACCGCGAGAAACTGGCTGAAATTCAGGGAACACCGCTTTGCCATACGAGTCGAGCTCGATGATTTGCAGATACACCCTGTAAAGCGGATTGCCCCTTTCAAAATCCTTGAGACTCTTGGTGACGCGTTTTAAGCCGTCGTTGAGCTGTTCGATTTTAGGAATGGTCACCGGCTCGCCGTTTTCATTGAAGACTGTGCTGGTACCTCCCATACTGCCCGATTTATCGAGAATAAGAACGAGGTATATAGGCTTGCGGTTGTCAACGACAACCCTTGCGCCTATCCCACCCGTTTTACCGGATACAGAGCTTTTGGCAACGCCTTTGCTGGCAAATCTGTTAAACATGTTTGTCATTTTGTTTGTCCTCCAATAAATTTTAATGTATATTTTCCCACTTTAAGGACTGCGTCCATAAAGATAGGTATCGTTTCGCCTCGCTGAAATTCTCGGCTTTGTCCGTTTTTCAGTTCCGCAGTTACAGACTGTGCTCCAGTGCAAAGTAGTCCATACTTCTTGTCGTAATCAGATACAACCACCTTAAAGAGTTGATAGTTACTTTGATCGCCCCACAACTCGGAAGACCATAATTCCGCACCATTGAAAAGGTGTATGCCGGGAGCCTTATTTTTTTCACACACCAATTTAATGGGCGGTTCAAGAATAGATCCACACACATTACAACACTTAGACGTGCCTCCGAAGAAGTGCTCCTCTCCGCAATGTTTGCAAAGATAATGGTCATTGTAAAGACGGTCAAGTATCTCCCCCCACTCCCTTGGATCAACTCGCTTTGTCCCGTCGTACAACCCGTCCACAAATGTCTGGTGCATAGCGTCCACAAAGTACTGCGGATACTTCTTCATGCGCTCTATAACTCGCTTGTTACTGTCCAGCGGTCGATTGCTAGGGTCATTGCGATTGAATATATATATAGGATTGGTTGCGAACGTGTACGTGTCTATATTGGTTGTGCAAGGTTCTTCATATTTTCTACCCACCAACGGATGGCACCCCCAAAACGTCATTCCCGCCATAACTCCAAACGCAAAAGAGTCGTTGTATTTATTGGGGATCTCTTCGCCGCGCATCGTAAGGGGCGGCATGAAGCCTATGGTACCGCTTACAATTGGCTTAGTTCGGCTGCCAACCGCAGTATCAGTGTCGAGAATCTTGACCGAACGGTCATACTTGTTAATCTTGATGTTTTCGAACTTCAAGTCCATTAAAGCTATATCAGCTTCGTAGAGGATTTTGATTGCCTCAGCGATATTGTACATGATAGCGATTTTTTGATTGAAAGGCAATTCCATACGGATAATGTTGCCCTGTCCGTCATCCACCTCTATACCATTGAAGAGAATGCTTCCGTCGTCGTAAAGATCGTCGCTGACATACTCCATAACGTAGCCGATTGCCTCGCCCACTTTTACAATATATAGCGGATGGACGAACGCCGAACTCGCCTTACCACGGCGGCGAAGATTTTCAATCTGCCGCCGAATACGCTTGACTTTACCCGTGTGAAAGAGCTTCATCGCGTACAGATCCTTACCGGCATGTACCTTATATATGTCGCCTTGACCGCTGCCCGTATGAATAAGGCAATCGACCGTAAATTCACGCTGACCGTCCTCAGATGAAATCTTCTGGTTTGGCCTAAGTTTGAGCATATTATGCCACCTCCTCGATTATATTCATAGCTACAGACTCTTCAAGCAAGTCCTTTATAAACTGCTGGTTGCCCTCGCTGTCGGTTAAGCGAAGCAGCTGCGCAAGCAAATAGCAGGCACGCTTTTCACCCATGTTCTTGTAAAGGTAGTAAGCTTTATTTGTAAACCCGCTGAGCTTTCCACTATCACCGTTTATCGCGGCTTTATGGGCACTCTGCGCAAGCTTTACAAGAAATGCCTGGGTATTTTGCTTGTAGCTCAAATCGATAACCTGCTGCGTCGCAGCCTTAATTGTATCGTCGCATGATTGCCTGCATGCAGTCTCGATATCCATTTGCGCAAATTCAGGCACTGTAAGCGGTGTAATAACCTCTGCGCGCTCCGCGCCTTCATTTATGTCGGGCTCATTCATTTGCTCACGCAAAGCTATCTCTTCGAGGGTAACGGGAACGGCAGGCTTTGTTGCTGTAAGGTAATTCTCCTCGACGTCACTGCCGAGACGATGCTCGTTGTCGATCATCTTAGGCAGCTGCGATTTGTACGTCTCCGGCTTCTCAAGCAGATAAACGAGCGACAGCGGCAATACTCTCCAACCCGCTCTTTCAAGCAGATTTATCTTGGTGTAAAGTGTATTGGGGGTGATTTTATGGTTTGGCAGAAGGAAGCCGATCTTGAATTTATCAGCATCTGGTGTATCCAGCACTCCCAAATCGACCATCATAGCATTAGCCCCAACCTTAGATCTTACTTCGCAGCTGTTCAATGCTACCGAAATTACCCGCGCGGCATAGTTGTTGGTTTTATCCTCGACTATCGGCTTCTCTGCTATGCAGGACATATTGCCGGTAGCCGCATATTCGAGATAGGTGTACAGTCGTTTAAGGCTTCTGTCACTGTCCTTTATTTCGTTATAATCGAAGGATAGATATATGATATTCTTCTCCCTTGCGCGTGTGAAGAGCACATTCAGGCGATTATTACCGCTTTGTTCGCCCTTCTCGCCACCGTGGAAGTAACCGGAAATGTTCTTCAGCAACACGCCGTTGACATTACGTCTTGCATGATCTATCGCTATGATGATCACATCAGCCTCCTTGCCCTGTGCATTCTCCAATGAACGCACCCAAACATCTTCGTCATTATCAATGTCGCAGTCAAGGCTCCCGTCTGCTATAAGATCTTCCAGCTCGTCTATTACCATGTTCTGGAAGATATCATTTAGCGTAACCACTCCCACACTCTTCTCCGGCGTATTGTCTTTGATTTGAGCTACGCGTTCGGCGATACCCTTTGCCATCTCACTCTTGACGCGCTCCATATATGACGTGATATATGTGTTGTTCTCTCTGCGCTTGGTAGTCTGGCTCTTTGAAGGAACTGCCGCCAATGCTTTAGCCGTATCAAAAGGTACATCCACTTTGACGATTTCAAAACCGAGATATGCGGGCAGTTTACTCCATGACGCGAATACGTCAGGCGTGAGATTGATATTGCCGTTATAGCACAGCAGGTTTGATGCGACAAATAGGTGCTGGGTTTTGGAGCGATAATGGTAGCTCAACCGCCTGCTCGGAATGCCCTTGCCCTGAACGAGATGGAGAATGGATTTGTCCGTTCTAGAAAGGTCGAACTCTCCGTTCTCGTCATATCCGTCTTCATCATCCGACATGAAGAAGGACATAATATCAAGCTGATTGTTATCTCCAAAGGCTATGAGCTGCCTCTCCTTGATAAGGAACGGTATTACGCTTGCGATAGGAACCTGCGAGGCCTCATCTATCAGCAGCGCATCAAAAATGTTCATTTCGTCTGTTATGTAATTGATAGCTGCAGACGGAGTGGTAACGATGACGGGACAGAGCTTTAAAATGGCCGCGCCGTATTTTTTAAAGAAATCGGTTACGCTCATTTTAGATGTCTTGATTCGCTCTAAAATTGGGATTAACTCCGTGTCCTCGGCAGAAGCCTTTGCAATACGTGCACTGAGTTGTTGGCGCATATAGTCCCTGTAAAGCGATTGCAACTTTGCATAAGCTTCGGTCAGTTTTGCGTATTTTGAACGCAGAAATACGTTGCCGTACTTCTCAATCTTTTTATCGTGGACAAGCTTAGATGCCAATATCCTTGCCAGATTAGCCTTTGCAACAGCACATATTTCGTCGTATGCTATGCAGTTACTCTTCACGAACGCGATAATATCGACACCGTTATGCTTTAAGCTATCTACGCTCTCTGAAAGCAGCTCATCCGTCTCGTTGTCACCTGTAGTCCCTTCACGCAAGAACCTTTCAAAATCTTCGTCAGATACCGTATTATTGATATCCTCCTGTAGTGTTTCAAGCTTCCTGCACACGGCGCGGTACTTATCTAGGCTGATATTGAACGCCGAAACATCGGTACATACGTCCCTGCTGATTGCCTCACCGATGAGTTCATAGAGTGACAGGTCCAAGCCGGGAATTGCAGAATAGACGGCTTCATTGTAGTCTTCGATACTCTTTTCAATCTCTGCCGTCTCACTTAAAAGATCTCTTGCACGAACAGGATCAACATATACCTGTGCGGTATTGCGTATTCTGTCGAGCTGGTCTATTATTTGCGGGACGGTCATCTTGTTGTTGATTTCAAGACAGAACTGATCAAGTCCTATTTTTGCTGCATATTTGAGGAACACTTCGTTTGCCGCACGCTTTTCGCTCATGACGCACAGGTTACGCCCTGCAATAACAAGGCACGCAGCTAAGAGCACCATCAGGTGTGATTTGCCTGTGCCCGCCGCCGCGGAGATGTTGATACTATGCCCGGCAAGGACATCGTTTATAACATCGCGCTGGCTGTCGTCCGTAGGCAGCGGATAGATGGGATAATCAGCGACCTTTCTGACAGGTAGCTCTTCATACATCCTCTCACCCATCAGCACCTGAATGAGCGGCGATGCGGCAAGCTCATCGATGTGCTTTTCAATGAGCTGGCATATTGTCTCATTGGTGCTGTCGAGCAGGCAGATATTGAAGTCGTTGATGTTTACTTCAATGTCGGGACAGTATTTAGCGTTGTCCTCGATCGCTTTTAGTGCGTCCAGTGCTGGCTGCCCGAACGGTATGTTATCCATAGTGACGTTCAGAAACAGCTCAATATTCCTCTGTTTGAGTTCCCTCGCGAGAATACTGTTTACCTTCACTGTATCGGCTATTATAGTAAAGCGAGGTCTGTCCTTAGAGTTCGACGCTTCTGCAATTTGGCACTGCATTATGGGCGAAGTCACTCTGACCGCCGGCTTTGTCGCCGTAGCTTCCGTAATCGTCCACGTGACGGTACCGATGGTGAGATAGAGGATCTCCTTTGCCTTGTCCTTTCTAGCTTCCGCAGACTTTCGGCTGAGGTCTTTCCAGACCCTCATCATCTCGAAATCTTTGTTGTTTGACTTAGCAAAATAATGATATTGCGACAGCGGACCATGTTTTTGTATGTACTCATATTGATTAGCTGACACAAGAACGCCGTCCTCTGTCTTAAACATAATGGTATCCCCATCCCAAACGGCATTTTCACTAGACAAGAACACATCAGATAATGTGACCGATTCCCCACTATACCTTTCAACAGACATTTCGTCCTCAAGAGGAATAATCTCGTGAAGTTTCTTTTTGTCGATACATGATAGTATGACAAATACCTGTTTGCCGAACAAGCGAATGGAATTTCTATTCAAACGGATAAAGTCGCCTGCCTTCTGCTGCCGGCGGCACTGCATAACCACCCGCATCAGTTTCTCTTTTGACTGTCCAAAGATATGCGTTAATTCCATTATAGCTCTCCTTTGTTTTTGATTTTGCTACGATGCGTGTATATTGCTCACACAATGTCGAATATAATTTGAATCGACACGGGCGCAATAGCCATTATAACCGCCCATATTCTTAGAGGAGTACCAATATGTGCCACCGATGACACAAACAACGCAACGCCAGCATACACAAGGTAGATGATTTTCCAAACAGATGCTGCAAGAGTCACACCAAGCGTTTCCCACACCCCGGGGAAAAAGATCAAAACCGACAATGCAATCCCGATGATTGACAAAACAGCCACAATTGCGCTAGCGAGCTTAGACGTTGGCATAGATGCGGGGTTTTCTGCCTTTTGTTGTTTAGAAAGCTCTGTAACTTTCTTGTTGGTGTCTGATACGACATCCATAAGTTTCTGTGCACTGATTTTCGTGTCCATAGCAATTCTCCTTTATGTTTTTTCGTCGCTCTATTCATGAGCTTTTGTTCATACAATCCACTCTCCGTTTCTCAAACATTTAACGAAACTCGCATTTCGTCAATCTCGTTGATAAGACCTATGAGATAATACTTGCTAGCAAATGCAACCAATTCTATTTGATCCTCGTTGCGTGCCATTTCTCTAACGATTTCTCTTTTAATTAATGTGTATATTTGTTTATCCATCTTATCCGTCAAGGTCATATCACCAAGAAAGCAATTATCAACGCCCCGTACAATATCATTGATTTTTCTTCTCTCATTAGATAAGCGTTTGAACTTCGATTGATCATCGTGACCCATGAGAACGTTGTGCAAGTATTTTCGATATAATGTTATCGTATTCATTGTGACGCCTCCTTGATTTCTTACTTCGATTTTAATTGATGCATGCACTATATGTACAGAAACATTTGGTTCGGATTCGTGAATATCGGTTGCAATTTTTGGATTATCTACGCATTTCAGCCTTTATACAAAACATATTCTAAAACTCGTGTTTTGAGCAAAATAATACACTTATTTTTATGAAAACAGTGGGCTTTTCCTATATACACCTCTTAAAAAATTCATCCTTTGTTTTTTGTCCGGCTCGTTCAAAAAACGGAACTTAAGTTCTGTTTATACACTATTGATTTTATATTCAAAATATGTTATCATTTAATCAATAAGTTTAGCGAGAGGCCACACATGTCGGAAGAAAATTTTTTACATACAGACGCAGAAAAAGAACGCATTAGGATTCAGATCAAGAAGAATTTGAAAAATTTATGCGCTGCGCAAAAACTAACACAGCAAGACCTTGCCGGAATACTTGGCGTTTCCGGGAAATCGACTGTAAGTAACTACCTAAACCTTGAGTCTGATAGCGTTCCGGACATAATGAGTTTGTATATGCTTAAAGAACGTTACGGGATCCCTCTCGACTCGCTGATCTCTCCTGCGTTTGAGCCCAAGAACAGTTTTGAAATTGACAGTATCAATATTTCCCACTACAATAAGTTTCTTGGTGTATATTTGATATATTATTTAAGTTCGAGCAAATTATCTTCCATACCGAATGAGTATAATAAGCCTGTACTTTCCTATGCTGTTTTAGCTGTGGCGAAAGACAATAATGGTCTTGTGTCTATTTCAGCAGATGCATATAAAACCTTTGCCTGCTTTTCATTTAAAAACCGCAAAGACGCAATAGCCCTGAAACAACGCGTTGAAGAAGCCTTTGAAACAAACGATATCGAGGCCATACGCAGCGTATTTAAAAGCACATTGCGCTATTCGGAGGGGAATTTTGAGTTGTTCCTTCAGGGCAATCTCTACTCGTTGACTTTGATGGGCGTATCGATTGATCAAAACAACGATCATCAATCCGTAACAGACAAAATTATGATTCTAGGATTTAATCCGCTTAATTCAAATCTGACAAAAAAATATATCGGTGGCGGCATGCTTTGCGCGTCGGTTTCAAGGGGCCGCAATAAGTGCCCTTGTGCGCAACTTATGCTTGCTTCCAGAACAGAACTTAATGAAGACGAGCAAGAAATAGTAAGAAGATTGCAAAAACATCATCAATATTTTGATTCTGACAAAATCGCGGCCGAGTCTATCTCGCGCTTGCAACAACTCAAGGTGTCGGATTATGAAGAAAGCGATAAAGAGACATTGCTTCGTTGTTTTATAAAAGCTAAAATAGATGATGAATTGAATAATTATGTGACGCAATTGTTTTACATCGCAAACGAAGAAGATCAACAGTTTTATCAATTCCTAAAAGACGCTCAAAAGCGTCCAGAAGAATAACCGAGGTAAAAACGAGAAATAAAAATGGATCCGTATTATAAACTTTCCGATAAAGACAACAGCGGCTTCGCTATTATCGACCACGAATTTGAATTGCTGATAAATCGTATTTATCAGTCGAATATGGTATTAAATGTCGATAAAATCCGGCGAGCTTATGAGATTGCCAAATACTACCATAGAGACACAAAGCGTAAATCCGGCGAATTGTATCTCTATCACCCCCTCGCCGTTCTCGAAAAGCTTTTTAACGACAGATTCGTAGATCCCGATGTTCTGGCTGCAGCCATGTTGCATGATACTGTAGAAGATACAACATACACGCTTGACGATATTCAACGCGATTTCGGACATGATGTAAGAGAATACGTCCACGCCGTTACAAAATTTGAAGCTTCGGATGCCCCGTTAGCAGGGAGTACAAAGAAGATAAGCCAAGAACAGACTGACGAGCACATGTTGGAGCTCGGTCAAAACTATCGACTTGCTCTTTATATTAAACTTGCCGACCGATGGCACAATCTTCACACCTGTCAAAAGATGTCGACAGAAAGCATCAAGCGCAATGTTTCTCACACGAAAAGAGTTCTGATCCCTCTGGCGCGCAAAATCGGCTGCAACGTTATGGCCGACGAACTTCTTGATGCTTGCTTTTACGCACAACATCAAACCGAGTATGAGAATATCAAATCGCAGCAACTTGATTATGTTAAATATTCACGAAAAGGTCTCGAAAAGACGATCTCGCTCATTAAAGGTGTTGCCGATAATAAAGCAGAAGTAGACTCACATTTCACAGTCCCTTACCCTTTCAAAGTCCGGAAGGACATTCGAGAAAAGTTTCCTAACGCCAACATTCTGCGTCCGGATCTCTTCTCGTTTTTCGAATATAGACCTTATGTGCTCTTATTCGTTAAAATATATAAGCCTTCCGAAAAATCACTGCATACTCAGTTTTTAGAGATATGTAAAGATCTGATCGCGAACAATACGATAACGATAATCAATGAGCCTGACAATAGCGATGTTCAGTCCGCAAACATCGCTTATATCGATATCGTTGATTCAGCATATTACAATCGGATAAGAGTTATAATTATCGCAAAAGATGATTTCTATCGTTACCGCAACCCACTCTCTGCACAATGCAATATACCTCGTTCTCCGGGAGCATTAAATCCGGAAAAAAGCATTACCGTATACTCAAAAGACGGACACCCTATCGACATTGAACGCGGCGCAACCGTTTTGGATTTCGCATTTATCATAAATAGCGAAATCGGCGCACATTATAAAAGCGCCGAAGTCAATGGAAAACCTGTTGATATTGATTATGTGCTTCAACCTAACGATACCGTCTTAATCAATAAGTGCGATACTATCACGGCGCGACTCGAATGGTTTCGTGTCCTCGAGACAAAGACAGCAACTAACAGGTTAATTTTGCTGTTAGATTGTAAAATAATGGGTAACTGATAACAAACATTTGTTATGTAAGCACAAAACTCACCAATCCTCCTTTATTTATTGCTGTGAAAATTCTGTTCGGATGAAATCTTGTTTTTTCAACAGCATTTGAATTGGGTTAATTAGAGGGAGCCCTCCTTTTGCAATACTAATAACCATATTTCTTAACATTTTATCCTCTATCAAAGGGAGATAATAGAAATCTGGCAAATCGATTTTTTCTGAAGTAAAACAAACTTTTGGATATGGAATATTGGCAAATTCTTTTACATCCCCTAGATGATCAAAATATGCACACACAAAAATATTATCATAATTAACCCTGCTGCTTCTTCTAAGCCATTTATCTACTACTGCAAAATTATCGTCATCATGACTAAAATTAATTTTTATAGATCCTAATGACATTACCCAATTAGTTCCATCATGTATTACAGAGTTTATATCCACGGTTTTACTTAAATATTCTTTTAAATGGCAACAAAACTCAATGAAATCATGCCATCCCACAAAACAATCGATTGTAGGAGAAGTAAATGGCAGATCTAATCTATCATATAAATAATAACTAAAACAATTCATAGATATAATTGTAGGAGGATTGTTTCTCAACTTAACATAGTCATTAAAATTGAATGCCGGTAAAGAAAATACCCGAGCAGATATGACACATTTCCGTGCAAAATTATGAGAATTGCAAAACAGTTCCAACTTATGACTTGTTGTTTCATCGGAGCAATCGATAATATAATCAATGGCATATTTTTGTATTTCAGAATCATTTATTACGGCATATCCATCAAGAGATATCAGCCCTAACTTGACAGGTGAGTATATGCCTATAATCGTAATACTGTCACATCCTTGAATTAAATTTAAATAGCTATTGTAAGCATGTCCATGCCCCCATATTAGTACGCTAAATTTTCTTTTCATAGCTGTCTTGCTTCTAGTTTTCATTTTCCAACTCAAAAAAAGCTTTAGCATTCTTATACATTATGTCTTCTATCTCAATTTGATTCCAATATTGTTGCATATCCTCTATAAAGTCCCAATGAAATTCTTTGGTATCTGGCATAAAATTCTCGGGATAATCCGTGTCAAAAATTAGCGATTCAGCTGAAAACAATTGTGAAACATTTAACAGAAAATCAGTAGTATGTTGAAAATTTTTCATTTCAGACAATCTTTTATATGGCGCAATTCCTACTGAATACCTTTTATCACTATTAATTATCTGTGATGTGCGCGTGTCTAATCTCATAGCATGAGTAAATAAGACTTTAATATTATACTTCTTTAAAACATCCAGCCATTCATGTCCAATTGAATTTTTATATCCTGTATGTAATATTACAGGCTTTTTTATTTTTTCAACCTTTTCCCAAAACTTCTTTGGAACATCATTTATTTCTATACCAAAGCTTCCTGGATGTATTTTTAATGCAATTATTGAATCCCATTCGCTTTGAGTAAAAGAATCAAAATCAAAAAATAAAGGATGGGCAAGAGGAGCAAATCTTGCTAAAAACTTATCACTTCGAACTTTCTCGCAAAAACAAAGCAAGTCCTTATTGCATTGAAAAAAAGGATCGCTCTTCACATCTTCAATTACGATATGCCCATTTAATTCCTTTTTCGATACATATCTTACTACGCCTGTCTCATCCCGTAAACAAAGGAAATCAATCACACGTGTGCCATCTGGCAAACTTGTAAAATCAGGAATACACGGTGGCATCATGATACAACCATTAATATTTGTTTCCATTGCATTGACAATGTAGCTTTCCCAATCTCCATCTTTTATAGATTTGTAAGCCTTTCCAATATGCATATGGGCATCAAAAATTTTTAGCAATGTTTCGACCCCTAGATACACTCAACTACTTCTTACTTCCCCAATATATTTCTCCAAAGGGAATATCTTGATAGGTACCTTTAAAAATTTTACATGCAAACGGATCGTTTGAGAGTAACGACCCATTCCATTTATATGCTCTTATGCGGCATCCTCTAGTACATTCTGTATTTTGTGAACAATGATTACACATATCAATTTGAGCATTTTTCTCATACTCAAAGAACATATTACTTTCAGGTGATGCCATAAATGCTTGCATTACTTGTGATATATCATTATCACTAATATCTCCCATTTTGCAAAGATCGTAGTCTCGAGATAAACTACAAGGATAAATGCCTCCGTCATATTTTACAGAAAAACTATTTGGGAAAATATAGCAACGATGTTCTCCGTCAACATATTTACGGCATGTTTTGTAAATATGGCAAATTACATCATTATAGAGTTGAGAATCTTTATCTTGCTGAAAATTATAGCAAGCTTCACCCGTAGTGGCTACTGGTAACAGTGTCACTTTACCAAAAGTATCATTTGCAAAAACACTAGGTATACAGTGAATATTTTCTTCAACTAAAGTCATTGTAATTTCTACAGTATAGCCTGCTTTACGCAGTTCGTGAATTTTGTTAACAGTTATTGCAAACATTCCTTTGCCTCGACGCTTGTCATGTTGTTCTTCATCCCCATCAATACTAACTTTAAATGAAATCCTTTCACTAGGAGCAACTTCTTTTAACTTCTCAACATCAACCAATGTTAAATTAGTTACACAGGTTATCAATGCACCGGTAGTATTAATAATATAAGAAAGAATTTCATATGCATTAGGATGAATAAAAAATTCACCTCCGCTTAATACAAATTTTTCTCCATTATGTAGAGATACATAGTCTACAATATTTTTTATTTGCTTAAACGATAGTTGAAACTTATTTTTTTCAAATGATTGATAACAATGAGTGCACTTTAAATTACATCTTGATGTTACACACATTTCAACTACTTCAAAATTTCTAATCTTTTTCTCTTTCATTTCATACCTCCATATATTCCCGTATGATTAAATTTCCCAAAGTTGCTAAGATAGTTAGGGTGAGCCCCTAACTATCTAACAACCAATGCCGACACATTATTCATCACTATTCAAAGACCACGACACAGTGATACGATCGGCATTATCCAATATTACTGCGAAAATCTCTTTTTCCATAATGCACCTCCTATAATTATTTTATGTTTTTATAACATAATTCAAAATTTTTCCAGGAACATATATCTCTCGAACAATTTCTTTTCCTTGGAGTATCTCTTTTATTCTTTCATTAACACGACACTGTTTTTGAACATCTTCTTTTGTTGCATTAATCGGAATTGATAGCGTACAGCGAACGCGTCCGTTTATCTGAATTGCAATCTCTACTGTATCATCAATGATTTTTTGCTCATCGTAGCTAGGCCACTTGGAAATCGTTAATAAATCTGTAAAACCAATTTCATGATAAATTTCCTCAGTGATGTGTGGTGCAAATGGCGATAACAGTTTCAAAAAATTGACTACCTGCTCTTTCCCTATGACCTTTTCTTTATAGATCTCATTTAACAAGCTCATCATACATGCTATTGCTGTGTTAAACTTCATTTCTTCTATATCATTTGAAACCTTACATATTGTCTTATGCATTAAATTATCAAGATTTACATTGTTTTTTTCAGAAATAAAATTGACTAATCCAGCAACACGCTCAATAAAGCGTTTAACTCCTTGTACCGACTTATCATTCCAAGGCGTCGCACTACCATATTCCCCCATAAATAAAATATATGTACGTAATACATCTGCCCCATATTGCGATACAATATCCAATGGATCGACGACATTTCCTTTAGATTTACTCATTTTATTGCCATCGGAGCCCAAAATCAATCCTTGGGCGGTACGCTTTGAATATGGTTCTTCTGTTGGCACAGCATTAATATCATATAGAAATTTATGCCAAAACCGAGAATAAAGCAGATGTCTAGTAACATGCTCCATTCCTCCATTATACCAGTCAACAGGTAGCCAATATTTAAGTTTCTCTATATCTGCAAACACATTAGGGTTATTTGGATCGCAGTACCTTAAGAAGTACCAAGACGATCCTGCCCATTGAGGCATTGTATCAGTTTCTCTTTTCGCAATTCCACCGCATTTAGGACAAGTACAGATTACGAATTGGTCTATTTTAGCTAAAGGAGATTCTCCATCTTCACCTGGTTCAAATTTATCAACCTCAGGCAACAAGACTGGCAGATCTTGATACGGCACAGGTACCGTTCCGCACTTATCGCAGTGAATTAGCGGGATGGGCTCTCCCCAATATCTTTGACGATTAAAAGCCCAATCTTTCATTTTATATTGAATGCCCTTATATCCAATCCCACATTCACATAATTTGAATAAGCATTGAGCAATCGCCTCATTCTTGTTACAGCCATTCAAAAAGTCTGAATTTATAACTGTTCCATCACCAACATAAGCACCATGTTCAATGTCTCCACCTTCTATCACCGGCACAATAGGTAAATTGTATTTTTTAGCAAACTCCCAATCTCTTTGGTCATGAGCCGGCACTGCCATAATAGCTCCTGTTCCGTACCCAACCATAACATAATCAGATATATATACCGGTATTTCATTGCCAGCCAAAGGATTAATTGCTGCAATACCTTCAACACGAAGCCCTGTTTTTTCTTTCGATAGCTGTATTCTTTCAAACTCAGTCTTCTTGGAACACGCCGTTCTATACTCTATGATAGCATCCATATTTTTGATCTGCATATGCATTTTTTCAATCAACGGATGTTCGGGAGCTATAACAATAAATGTCACACCAAATATAGTGTCAGGTCTTGTTGTAAATACTTCAATTGAATCAGAACAGTCTTTGACACCAAACTTAATGAATGCGCCTTCCGACTTCCCTATCCAATTAATTTCTTGTTGAATAATTGTTTCTGTATAATCAACATTTTTCAAACCTGATAAAAGCTTCTCTGCATAGTTAGTGATTTTAAGATACCAAACATCTTTTGACCGCTGTACAATATCAGTGCCACACACATCGCATTTGCCACCTTGAGAATCCTCGTTTGATAAAACAACTTTACAATGCGGGCAATAATTGACTAGGGTTTTACTCTTATAAACCAATCCATTTTCATACATCTTTAAAAATATCCACTGCGTCCATTTGTAATATTCTGGACTTGTAGTATCTATCGCCCTACTCCAATCAAAAGAAAATCCAACTTTTTTTAACTGGTGTGTAAAGTTTGATATGTTAACATCTGTAATAACTCTTGGATGCGTATTAGTTTTTATTGCATAATTTTCCGTAGGCAAGCCGAAAGCATCAAATCCTATAGGAAATAACACGTTATAACCTTGCATTCTACGCTTTCGCGCTACAACCTCTATGCTGGAATATGCCTTAATATGCCCTACGTGCATTCCAGAGCCTGATGGATAGGGAAACTCAATTAACCCATAAAACTTGGGTTTTTTGTCAAAATCCACAGCCTTAAATATTCCTGCCTCGTCCCAAATCTTTTGCCACTTTTCTTCAATATGTTTAAAATTATATTTTTTTGTCATGTTCTCCTCGCTTACATTAAGTAAAGTACTATTTAAATTATTTTAACACAATCAACACTTAAAGTCAAGAGTCAACGTCAACTAAATATGCGGACCTGTTGGTTTGTCAAACATCTGTTACACTTTTGCTGTTAAAATAATCGGCAAGGTATTGGTTAGGCGACTTCCAGCCGAGTGGGCGCATAGGAGTTTGGTTGTACTCTCTATTGTATCGCTTTAATTGGTCTTGTAGATCGGCGAGGCTGTAGAAGCTGTGCTTGGAGTAGAAGCGCTCATTGTCTTTGCGGTGGCTTCTTTCCACTTTGCCGTTGTGCCTCGGCGTATATGCACGGATTTGCTTGTGTACTATTCCGTTTATGCAAAGTACTCTTTGGAACAGTGTCGGATCCGTCTCTCTGCGCTTGTCGTGCCCGAAGTATTTGGTGAACTCCTGCCCATTGTCCGTCTGCACATATTTAATCGGGAACTTAAAGTACTCAATCGCATGTTGCAGAAATATTGCGGCGGAATGGCTGCTGTTCTCCTTAAACGCTTCCAGATAGCGTTGTCTCGAGAACTCGTCTATTGCCGTGAATTGGAAGAATCTTCTCTCTTCTGTCATTCCCACCGTGCATTTGAGTGGCACATATTTGCAGTCTATTTGCACACGTTCCCCGGGGTGGCTCTTTTGTTCATATGGCTTAGGAACGTATTTAGGCTTCTTCTTAGCCGCTTTATTGAAATATCCCAAGCGGCGCATAACTTGGTACAACGAAGCTACGCTGCGCGTATAATTGCGTTTTAGCAGCTTTACCCAAAACATCACCAATCCCTCATTGGGGTTGCGCTTGCGCATGTTTTGGATGAGCCGTATTTCCTCTTCCATATGCGCTCTCGGGTGAGAGTGCGGCCTGCGCGACATGAGCAGCAAAGATCGTATATCGCCGTTATATCGTCTTCTCCAATAGTAGATCCATTGTCTTGTCTTTCGGTAACGAATTGCTGCCTTTTTTACTCCGTGAGCAAGCGAATACTCTATTACCGCTTGCTTGAACCTCAAGTCTTGTGTTATACTTGCCATAGCGAACGAGTCTCCTTTTTTGTTTCTGGGTTCAATTAAAGTTTAACATTAAAGAGACAAGTTCGCTACTTTTTTGCCCTATTCCGCGCGCCTCCCCCTCGGGGGAGGCAGACTGCTTTCTTTCGCTTAAACGCTGCCTTGCTTCGCTTTTACCTCCTCTTTCGTTAACATCATGACTTTGTAACAATTGTCTTGATATGAAAGCAAAACAACGCCGAAACTCTCTGTTGACAATTGAATAACAGGGCTAATTCATCGATTTGGCGATTAGACGTGTGCTTGTCTTGATACAAGTGCGGCGTCGCTGCGCTCCGCCGCAGACAAGCACACGTCTAATCCTGCGACGGGATAGAAGAACACGAAAAGCGGTGCGCGGACGGAAGCGCCCCACGCCGCTTGACCGCTTGCGTCGGGCCGCTTTAACCGTTCCGCGGCATCCGTCTTTTTGTCGTGTATCCAATCCCCGTTTTCGCAAAGATTATCTGTGTATGCAGTTGTCAATGTGCGCGCGAACTCAATTGTTCGCTTTTGGCATAAGCTTTATCGTTTCCGGACTGACCTTGCCCATATAGCAGCCTTCGTCCCAGCACCCGAAATCGTCCGCAAGCAGCAATTTGCCGTCATCGTCGCCGATAAAACATAGTACGTCTTCGTCCATAATATCCGACACAAAATATTGCGGCAGTCCACGCGAATAGACGAGTTTTTCGCCCGTCTTTTCGATGTATTTTACCAAGTATTTCACCGCGTCGTAGACGCCGTCCTTTTGTCCGAATGCCTTAAAATCGTTCAAGCCGAAGTGCTTTCGGAAATACGAATTCTCGTGCGTAGTCTGCATCTTACGATCTGTGATGGAGTAGCTCTTTTTCTCGCTCATCTCACCGGGGATCGTGCCGTCCGGTATCACGAATATGCCGTGAAAATGCAAGCGCTTCTTCTCAGGAGAGCGCTCCCATATGCCGATATACCGCCATTCTTTTCGTGAACACAAGTGGCTCAACGTGTTTGTCAATTTTTTGCGAAAACTTTGCTCTGTGTGCATTTTATCGTCATATGTAAATGTCACGAACCAATTGAATCCGTTGAGATTGACCTTTCTGAACAACCGTATGTTGCGCGCTATTCTGTTGCGAGCCTTACGCCTGAAATTCATTTGCACAAACTCCTTTGCCTTTTCCTTGTCCTCGAACATCGGCGTCATCTCTTTGAGGATAGCTCTAAATCGATTGCGCGTCTTTTCGCCTCGCGTCGCTTCATACAATCTCTCAAACATCTCCGTTTTGCTTTCTTGTTTTTCTTCCTGCGTGTCTTCTTGTCCTGTCTGTTTACCTGTTTTCTCATCTTCATCTCTTGCCGCATCTTCCTCTGTCGGACAAGGCGTATCGCCAATATCTGACGATACGCTTTTGTCCATAATTTCGGAAGCTATCTTGCGCAAGTTTTCATCCATCGCTCTTTGGTCTTCTTCGCCAAAACTTTTAACGGCTTTAGGGCGAGTTGTGTGCGGGATCGCGATGTAATGCGACCCGTCGAAATATACCTTTGCCTTTGGATACGGCATAGTCACCTCCGCTTATGCAGCGAAGAGGGCAGCCCTTCTCACGCAGAACCATCGCCGTCCTCGTCGCTGTATAGTGAATTTACAAAATAGCTGTTCTGCCTTCTCAATTCCTCTACCGATGCCTTCTCGGTCAGATACTCCGCATAGTCCGCAAGTCCGACATGGGTGTTCCTCGCCATATCGTTGAAGTAGTCGCTGAAGCAATCCGTGCAAAATCTGTTTGAATAGATCTTTGCGTTCATCAAGTAATACTTCCTCTTTTCGGGCTTGCCGTCCATAGTTCCGCGTTCCTTCTCCACGTTCATCACGCTGTAACCGTATTTGTTGTAAACGCGCATATTCCTGCGCCACAGCCATGCCGCGACACTTTTGAGCAAATGCACGAGCAAGGTATTGTCCCCGCGCCTGAAGCGGAAGTCATAATACAGCGCCATAAAGCGCTCGAATACCCATTCGCTTATCATCTCCTCAATCGTGTAAAACGGCAACGCCAATTGCGTCTGTCCGCTCGATACGATGTTGACGATATCGCACAGATCTCTTGCGTCCGCTCCCCAAGACTCCGGTCTTTGCTCGTCCGTAAAGACCTTGATAAACGGAAAATTGTCCACGGTCGCGGAATGGCGGCACATTTTCAACCAGCTGTTGAACAAGTCGTTCTTTTGATTGGTTTCGTTTGCAGACTTCTTTATCTCCTTGAGTTCCAAGTTGTTTCCGCGCTCTTTGCCTATCTCCGTTATCGCCACCACACCGAACTCGAAACTGCCGCTATAAGGGTTGTTCTCCATCATCTTTTTGCCGAGACGCAACACGTCGAAGTCCAAGATATGCGCGTGCCTATACATCTGTCTGCGCCGCTTCGGAAAGAAGTCCGTCGCCCACAGCGGAAAATTGCCGGCAGTCTGAACTTCGTTATCCGTGCGTATAGAATAGTTGGACACGATGAGGCTTGATTGCAGCACATAAATGAGGTACGCTTGCGCATATGTCTTGATCACGTCGAACAGATATTGCACTGTTAGGGCGTCATCGAACGTAATTCCGTATCTTTGATAGTCGTATCCGTATAATTGTCTATCCGCATTGCCGTGGCGCATGAACCGCTCAAACTTTTTGTCAGCCCAATCCTTTGCTGTAGCCAAATTGTAGACCGTTCCGTGCTCGAAACAAAGCAACAATTCGTCCTCCAACGCTATCCACGGAAATTGCGGGAACTTCATATCGTTTTGCCGCAATATCTCCAATGCCTTTTGGCGGAACATCGCCTCTTGAGACAAGGTCATATCCGTTATCATCGTGGTCTTTTTCTTGCCCATGCTGCCGCAGGTGATGGACACGATGGGAAGATCGTTGATGAATCCGCAATTGCGCGCTTCAAAGCGGCGAAGTTTAGACACCGCAATCTTCTTTCTCCACATGTCAAACAGAGGCCACGCCGCAACGAGCAATGCCCACCACGGAAAACATGTGAAGATCACTTGCAAATCGATGAACAGCTTGCATACCTGCGTATACAGCCCGGCAAAGTCGTATGACACCGCAAAGTAGAAGTAATACGCAAAGAACTCCGCGCCTATCGTGATAAGGTTGAAATTGACCAGCCACAGCACAAGCCAAGTTACCCAAATTCTCTTGTTTTCCGCAAGAAAATGCACATAACCGACGATCGTTCGCTTTATCGGCAAAAACACCCTTTGCGTCACTTCCTTATACGCTTTGAGCGGCAGGGTATCACTGTTATGCCTCGTGTTGCCGCTTGCATATAATTTGCCCACCGCTACGATAAGCAAAAGGACGCAAGGCAGCGCGATTGCTATCACTTTCGCGCCGGAAGCCACATCGACGCCCGCCTTAGCAAAGAACATTTTCACATTTGCCCCATCGACAAGCAATGAAAAATATTCGCTTGCCCATACTTTGAACGTCTCCCAATCTTCGGGTAAGAGTATTTCCCACTCTAAAACGGACGACTGCATTGTAACCGTCGGCGTGATGTTATGCTCTATCTTGAATATCTCGGCAAAATAGTAGGCTATCGAATTGCCGAAGTCTCTGAACGCTTCCGCCAAACGCAAATACGACTCAGCGAACAAAAATGCCGACAAAAGAGCAAATGCCGACGTGACAGACAGCGTTATACAGATGTTAAATCGTCTTGAAGGCATATGCCACCTCCTTCGCGGTCTCGTGCAACTCCGTCAATCGGCTACCCGTAAATACGAAGTAGCCGACGACGATGATCAGCACGATCAAGAGCACGATTGCTATTATTCTCTTAATCGTTTTCATTGTCATTCTCCTATTCTTTCTTCTTTACGGCGTTTCCTATCGTCTTGAATATAGCCGCTATCAACCTGAACGGCAGCAGCACTATCCACAACACAAGCCGCACGACATACGGCAGTATCGGGAACAATATCACTATCAATAGGATAAGCAAAGCCACGGCGATCAATATCTGCCACCATTCCCAATCGGACGGCAATTGCACGGGCGGCGTTATCGCGTTGACGATATCGATAGGCGAAGACACCACGGGGATCACCGTATACACGCCGTCTTTATGAAAGGTGAGCTGGATGATATCGAAGTCGAAAAATACACTCTCTTGCGCCCTATACGCTTCACCCTCGATAAGCTTGTCCTTGAGAATACCGCGATACTCCACGATGTCCACGGCGGAGGAGTAATAATCGGACGTGGCGAAGCGGAACAGCACCATTTGCTCGTTTGCCGCCTTTGCCTTGTTGTAACACTCCTTTATCGCGCTCACGTCGTGGTAATTGACCAGCAATCTCTCGGATATCTCCTCATCGCTGCCTTGCAAGTCTGCGTCCTGCACGATATATATCGGCGAAATAGTGCGCGACTCTTCCTGCGGTATATTGCCGAAGATAGTGTCCCAAAGTCCCCACGCTTTCCAATTGTCCCAAAATGAAGGATCGCTGTCCTGCCAACTCGTCAGCTTTTGCAAATCAACATCGGCGTCGAAGTCATAATACGAATAGCCTTGTTGGATCTTGCCGAACTCTGTATTCATCTTGCGATGATCGTCTATGTCGTCCTCAAACAAATCCGCGCTTATCGTGCCGTCCTTAATGGGCAATGTGCCGCCGTTGAACGTTTTATCGTAATTCTCGATATACTCGTAAAGTGCGTTACTTGTCACTCCGCCTATCTCTGTGACGTCGGCATAAGGGTCGTATTCCTCGATATTGTCCGTTTTGAATATGTAGAACAGCGTTCCGTCTTTATTAGCGCATATCCAATTGCCGAGATTCCACGCCCAATCCGCGGTGGGTGTGAGGTTGCCCATAGTCACGTTTTCGCCTGCGCCGTAACCTATATCCTCATCGCCGTAAGCGCCGATATCCACGCCGATATTTGCCTGCACGGCGTTGAAGAAGTCCTCATTGCTCGTGACGATGATATCCTTGGTCTTGTATTCATACCACTCCGCCTTGATGCGCTGCAATGTGCCGTAGATATCGAAATACTTTTGCGGCACGGTGAAGTAGACGGTGTCTATCTGGTTTTGATACCCTGCGCCTTTGCCCGACGTCTTGGTGCGGTAGAATGTGTGCTGCACATCAAGCGTTATCGTTTCCAAACCGCCCGCGTCACACACAAGCGTGCTTTTGGAATTGCCGTCCGGTCCGTATCCCGCCGCATAGCCGGTGAATTTGTATGTCGCGTTGACCGCATACTCTTTGGCGTTCTTTTCACCATAAGTGACCAACTCTATGCCGGAAACATCATATCTCCGCTCATTGCTGTTCACTCTGTCCGCAAACGTCTTGCCGTCTATCGCTACGTCCTGAACCTTGAACTTATAGAATAGGTTCTTGTAATCCGCATCTTCGGACTTGCCGCAAAAGACAAGCGGCAGCTTGGCGTAATCGGCAGGCTTGCCCTCGTTGTCATACTTTACAGCCATTTGGATCTTATTGCCTTTGTTGTCCGTATCAAGGTCGAGCCCTTGCGGATTATAGACATAGATATACAGCCCGTAATTGCCGCGCTGATTGGCGCGATACGAATAGCAATACTCTACAAAACTCAATACCTGTATCTGCTTTTCCTCATCGAAGGGGTAGTTTTTGAGATCGAACTTCTCACCGTTCACGGTAGATGAGGTGAGGTCGTCCAACACATCCGTGCTGTCGAATGCAACTCCGCCTTCTTCCGCCAAAGCGGTGGAGGGCACCGCCGTCAAGACAATGCCGACCACCGTGACAGTGAGGACAAGGAGCAGCACAAGTCTATTCCTTATCGTCGTTGTCAAAAGTAGATCACCTCCTCGCTAAGTTCTACGCCGGTCACCTTTTCAGGGACCGAAAAATACAAAGTTACGCTCGACGCGCCGTTATAGGATGAGACCACCAAGGCATACATGTCCGCATAACCCTTATCCGCGCAGTCGCCTACCTCGTAATCCGGATAAACCGCTTGCAACACTTCCATCACGCCGCCCTTGGGAGTTATGGTGAAATAAGTGTCTTCCTGCACGATGTCGAAACCTTTGGTAAGGTCTGTCTCGGCTTGGAAAGAATAGGGATCTCCGTCTAAGGTGAAATCAAAATCTTTGCCGTCCACGGGGTTGGGCACCACCTTGACAAGATAGCCTTGCGCACTTCCTTCCGCAGAGGCAAAAGTATACTTGGTATCCACCCTAAGAGGCGTTTCTTTGGTAACTTGATAGCCGCCTGCCGCAGTCATCACGTCTTTACCGTCCACGCTGACATAAAAGGTTTTGAAATCGCTCGTCAGTCCGCCCGTATATTTGACGATCAAGCCTATCGCCGCCGCAAGAATAAGCACTATGAGGATCACGGCTATTATCTTGCCTGCGGCTTTACTCGCATTTGTTTTGGTACTCATAGGCTCACCTCATCTCAGATAGTGATCATCTCGGGAGATACGGACACTCCCGTGACCACGTTGTCGCTGAACTTGAGCTTGATAGTCTTGTTCAGACCGGAATTGCTGTCCGTGACCTTGACCCAGAAATAGCAGCTGTCAAAAGCTTTTTCGTTCGCGCTTATCTGAGACGTCACATTGGACGCAGAGTAAGAACTCGTCACAACTCTGTCCGTATACGTCCACGTGGGACCCCATTGTTCGTAAGTGGACTTCTCGTAATAAGTGCTCGGGCTGTGGAACCCGGTCTTTATCGTAAGAGTAGTGCCGCTGAGCGAAACGGATGTGATAAACTTGCTGAAATAGCCGTCAAGATCTTTCAATGTAACGTCCGACCAAGTATTGACAAAAGAGCCTGTCGCCCTGCTGGATACCAATTTGCCAAAATACAAACTGCCTTCCGCGCCGGTGGTGTAAGAGAGCTTGGTAGAAGCCGCCTCGCCGAACGAACCCTTGAGATCGAAAGTAATCGTGCCGGTATACGACGTGCCGATATTGTAAGTATCGGTGCCCGCGCTCGACATGCTGGAAGAGGCTATGTTCATCGTCTTGGCAATACCGGAGTATTTACATACGCAAGACGCTTTGAATCCGCCTTCTCTCGTAGTGACAACTACTATGATATCCTTGCTGAACGGCTGATAACAAGTCAGCGTTGCGGTGGTGCTGCCGTCTGCGGAAGGCGTAACGGTGATATACTCTTCGACATCGGTGTCCGTACTGCCGTCTGCCCAAGCCACCGTCCAATCCACCTTTTGATTTTGCGCTGTGGAAGGCAAGACCGATGCGTAAAGCGTTTTAGTAAAAGTTGCCCCGTCCGCCGCTAAGGGCATCGCTTCCGCCGCCATCGCCAGACTTACACGCTCCGAGTTGAATATCTCTGCCGAGACATCCGCCGTCACCTCTACGGGCTTCTCATCAAGCGGCTCTTCTTCTACAGGCTCACCTTCGGGCAGGGCAAGAAGTATGGACGCGACCATCCCTGCCATAAGGACGATGAGCAGCGTGAAGACGACGATCCACTTGATCGTGTCGGACTTCACATGTTTGTTGAAATCGTTCATAGATTATTCCTCCTGTATAGTCGGCAGCCGCGACCTGCCAAATGCAAGCCGCAGCGCCTTTTTTGTGTTATGCCGCCTGATTGAGCAGCATGTTGAGCAAAGCCTTATCCGACATGCGATTGGGCTTTACGGGGCATTCGTAGACTTCGCCGTTTTCGTCCACCGTCTGCACGGTATAGGAATTGCCGGAGATGGTCCTGCCGGTCTCGTCTTTGAACTCAAACGGCTTTGCCACGAGTTCTCCGGTCATAGCGTCGCCGAAGACGATGTCAAGCACCGTATAGCCGCCTTTGTCGGGCGGGACCATCAATATGCGCACATTGCGACCGCGGATAACTCCCTTGACGTAATACGCATAATACGATTTGCCGTTCTTTTCATAGGTCTCTCTTTCGACCAAAACCTTTGCCATTTATCTGTCCTCCTTTGATTACTTTCTGCCGCGCGTTTGCGAGATCTCACGCGCTTCTCTCTTGGATTTGCCATCGGAAAGAGCCTTCTTGTATTTGTACATTCCGGCATGATCCGATTGCGCTTGCAGGTACCCCGAACGTATGCCCGCCTCGTAGTCGGTAAGTTCTTTACCTTCCTTGGGACCGTAGGTGTGTACCTTTGCCTTTCTGTCTTCCGCATAACCTTTCGCCCTCTTGGACGGGACCGTCCAACGGCGTTTGTTATACTTGGAATTTGCCATAAATTTTTCCTCCATGTGTTTGTTATCGCCCGTTATGCCGATAGCACAGCTATTAAGTTGTAGTGGCGCGGAACGCTGATTTTAAGCCTCTGCTTTGTGCGACATTATGCGGTGGAGCGGCCACTCTTATCTTGCAATACCGCATGACTTTCGCCTCGATATTAAAAACGTTCCCGCGCGCTTTTGATCAATAGATGTATCTTCTCGAAGACATCTTGGTGGGGATGCGAAGTCCGTCCATATTTGAACGGAAGCCAAAGGTGTCTTCGTATTCCCGGTCTCTTTGCGTAGTGCGATAAATGAACGTGTCGCGGCTGAAAAGATATGCGCCCATATCATCTTCGCGCAGGATCACTGTCTGCTTAACGATAAAGTCAGCCGTGCGATATACGTTCGTAGTGCAATTGACCTTTTCCATGTCATATACCTCCTGTTTTATTCAAAGCCTGCTGAAAGAACAGGCAAAGTTCGTTGTGTAGGTCTTTCACATAGTTGGGAGTAAGCCCACGCTCGTCCGCAAAAGCCTGCTGCAGCTGATCTCCCATATACAGAGAAACGTACAGGTCAAACAGCATCGGTGGCGCCGATTCAACTATGCGATTGTATTGTCTGACCTTCATCGTTACGCTGCTGTTGACGCCATTTTGAGCCGCCAGATTAAACGTCTCTTTGTGCGTATAGTAGTAACGTATCTCCTTCAGGTCTTTGCGTATCCGGTCTAATGCCGCCGCATTTTGTCCGCAATTCATACTCATTTCTTCCTCTTAGGCAAACCAAACGTTTGCAATATGGACTTCATAATGTCGGCGTCACTACCCGACAATGTCGGCATCAGCCTCATCAATAGATCCGTTTGTTCGTTCGTCAGATACCTCTTGCCAAGACTAAATCCGTCCGCTACAAACACGCCGCCCCGCGGTCCCGGTATCGTATACAACGGGAAAGAAAGTGACAATATTTCTATGTCATTGCGCATAGTCCGTCTGCTCACGCCGAATTCGAACGCTAAATTGTCGATCGAATCGCTACGACGCTCGCTCAATGTCTCAATAATGGACATCCTGCGTTCGGACGGGTTGCGCATCTTTACCTCCTGTCGTTTTCTTGTCTGTATTCTACAAACAAATGGGGCAGGGTTTTTGCCCCAATTTTTATTTTCCTAAAAAATTTTTTTCGGAAATGAAAAAGCCCCGACAGATAGACTTCCGTTACGGAAATCTTTCTGTCGAGGCTTCTCGATCTTCTCGGCTTTACCTGCGACTTTTATCGGATATGACCTGAAATAGGTTTTACGCTCGGCGCTGTTTCAGCCGTGACCTAAAACGTCGTTACCCCTTATCGGATATTCTCATGATGGCTTGTTGACTTGAATATCTATCCGTCGTCTTGTTATGCGTTTGCTGTATAAAAGCACACCACAACGCTCGCATCGCTTTTTTACTAACCCTTTTGTATTGCGATATCCCAACACAAGGTTGCCGCAATTCGGACAGTACATCGCTTCTTTGATCCAATACGCATTATCTTTCATTTATTCTCCCATTCTCATTGTCTTGCCTCGGTTGGATTTCAAGCACTGCATTGGCGAGGTTGAGAATTCCTCTGCCGCAGGAACTTGACCGACAGACAAGATCGTATATCATATAAATTACCACTGAAAATACGCCTGCAACATCTCCGAAATTGCCCAACTTTGCAAACATATGTTCATATTGTAGTGCTATTATAGCATAAAAAATCGGACTACGCAAGCCCGGTTAATACAATTACACCGACAGTGAAGATTTTTTTGAAAAAAGACGACCCAACCGGATCGCCTTTCCTTTTTCCTCCATCAGCAGCGGAAGGTTACAGACTTGATAATGCGCGCATTACCAAGTCAATGTCCTTATTCTCCAATTCATGAATAATGTGGAGATATGTTTTTTGCGTTGTCGTCATACTCGAATGCCCCAAACGCCTTGCAACGCTTGCGATAGATACACCCGCAAACAAAAGCAACGAGGCATGAGTATGCCGTAACCCGTGAACAGATATGATCGGAATCTGCGCTTGTTTACACCTACGGCGCAATACGTCATTCACCGTAGAATTGTAAACCTTGCAATTCACAAATAACGGCTCACCCTCCGGCTTATCTTTTATCAACTCCGAAAATTGCACCACGGTTTGCCAATCAATCTGTATCTTACGAACCGAAGAACGATTCTTAGTAGGCAGAAATCCACCGCTTCCCTTGTAATCCCATGTCTTTTCAATGGATATTGCCTGATGGGAAAAATCAAAATCCTTAGGGGTGATTGCCAATGCTTCGGAAAATCGCATTCCGGTTTTTGCCACTAAAAGAATGAGCCAATCCCAATTCACACCGGATTTAAGATCCAAATGTAGCAAAAGAGTATGTAACTCAAATTGACTGAGATATTTAGGCTTTTTCTCCCGCGGCGTCTTACCCTTTATAATAGATTTTCTCGTAGGATCACGCGGTATCAATCCCTCATCGACAGCATCGAGGATAGCCCCCTTCAACTGATGATGAAAATCCATTGTCGTCTGCCGCTCATGGTGTTTTGCGTAATCGTTCAAAAGCTTTTGATAGGCAATGCGATCCATATCACACATACGAAGTTCCGGAATTAATTTCCGCAGCCACGAGAGAGCAAGCAAATACTTGTTCATTGTCACTTTGCGGATTGCGCCGTCCTTGTACACTTTAACCCAGCGTTCAAAGTAATCACAGAACAATTCGCTTTGTTTTGTGTCTTTTGTCATGTTTGTCTCCTGTTATTTATTTTTTCACCACGCTGATGAAGGGTGATAAGGTTATCAAGATTGTCAAACAGTCTTCCGATTTTAGTTTGTTCTACGACACATGGCAGTAGTAATTCAAGCGTCATTAAAGTATCAGCATTGAGCTTTGCTCGACTTCCGCCGACTAAAAACGAAGCAATATCTGCACGATGCAAAGAATACGCAAAGAACAAATTATCCATCAAATCTGGCTTTCCTTGTAGAACATGAGCGTGATTATTAACCCAAATACGCCCATTAACACGCTGCACAGGGTAATTTTTTAGATCATTCGCACCGTCTTCTGCGACAAGAACAAATTCGCCGTCATGTGTAAATCCGTCAACATAATCCTGTATACCATTGGCGCCATAATATGGAATATTGCCGCGGACACGAAGATTTGCTGCGACAGGGACGCGCAAATTATCATATCTTTCTGCGACTTCATAAACCTTACGCTGTTCCCAAGCTAAAGTAATTTTGCTCTCCTCAAACTTAGAATACAGCCATCTTTTCCAATCAAAAAACGCTGCTCGCTTACACTGATGAAGGGTGATAAGGTTGTCTATATGCTCAAAAAAATCTCCAATCAGACACTGCTCCGCATAAGATGGCAGAGCAATTTGTGTTTCAAGAATATTTTTATTGTAAAGCCGCTTTATTGTGCTTCCTTCCAATCCTGCCCACTTAACAACAGAGTAAAAACATTTTAGAAACGCATTTGATACGCTTGCATCATGATCCAGCCAAACTATATTTGAGTCCTGAAAATAGGCTTTTTCGCCCTTATATTCAACCATTTTGCCTATACTTCCAGAAGCCGAGAGCAAAATATCTCCAACCTTTGGATACGGGAAACGTTCCTTATACTCTTGATACAATTCGTCTGAAATGAAAGCGTCAGGCTCTCCTCCGAAAGTACCAATTTTATAAAATGGCACAGAACCTTCAGCAGATGTCTGCTCTTTGAAAATACGCCGATTCATTGCAACTCGCCCGATATCTCCGAGCTTACGCTGTTCCCAATCGTCAGCCAATTTGTATTGCATCTGAAAAAGAGAATGCCATTCATATTTACTCTGTACCAGATTTTCCTTACACTGATGAAGGGTGATAAGGTTGTCCAGTGTAGTAAATACCTGCGATATTTTTTCTTGCTCAGTTTGTGCGAAGGGTATATAAATTTCAATGTCAGCCATTACATTGTTCATCAATTTCGGATTACCAACATACGAAACATAACTTTTCGCAACATTGTTTAATGCCTCTGCAACTGCGGGACTTGCTTTGACACTATCAGTCAGTAAAACCCCGCAAACATTGGTGCAATAGAACTTTCCTGCTCTAAAATTGACTGTTCCAGCATTTGCTCCGTCAGTTGTCCAAGTGATAGCATCTTCGTAAAGATAGTCTTTATAATACCCCATTAACCCCTTATCTTTTGTTTGAGAGGAAAATACAGGATAAGGTGTTTCTGCGGTTTGATCTGCACTTGTTAAAGTCGCTGCAAGAACATATCCTCGTGTTACTTTGAACATATTAGAAACCTTACGCTGTTCCCAATCGTTAGCCAAAATCAAAGATAATTTTTTGCTCAAAATCAAGAAAAACAGGTCTTTTTGCTTACGCTGATGAAGGGTGATAAGGTTGTCAAGTACCTTAAATAGAGTGCAGATTCGCTCTTGCTCTAATGGGCAAATCGGCACAGCAATTTCTTTTGCCAGAAGCTCTTCTTTGGTAATTCCTTTAATCGATGTACCCTGAACAATGTTCATATCATTTTGCAGTTTGACATAAAGTGCATAAGTGGCAAATAAGGCATTTACACGCAAACCGCTTAATGATAAGAAATCTTGGCTTGTTGTGTATGAAAATGGCATAAATGCCAGCTTTCCCACCCCAACACGGGTGATTATTGCTATTGAATTAGCAGGTATTCGTTGTGCTGCAGAAAAACAAATTGCTTTGTTTGAAATCCGTTTTCGTACCGTCACATCCAATACATTATGCTCAACGATATCGGACGACTGTATCCAAGGTATTTCACCTGACCAAAATTCACTATCAGACGTGCTCGGAGTGCCGCCTCCGTATGTTTTTTCGCATATAGAATTAACCTTACGCTGTTCCCAAGTTATAAAAAAAGAGAACCACAAAATTCTTGTGATTCTCCGTAAAAATCGCACTATTTTATGCTATTTACGAGGTTTAGACCTCGAATCCATCGGCGAAAATGAACTTCCTAAGCAATTCGTCAAGTTTAATATTGACCTTGAACGTTGGAAGAGTCCTTCCCTCCACCGCCTCAAAATATTGCTTAGCAATTTTCATATCAACGCTCGCTTTCAAAGCATCAAAACGCCCATACTCATTGATTGTTGCTTCCGTTGCATGAATTGCCATAATGGCACGAAGTTTTTCCTCATCTACGCCGACCGCCACAGCAAAACGATGTATCTGGTCATTCTTGGCGTTGACCTGATACTCGGTGATATAGTCTTTAAGCGTCTTACCTTCTTCGACCTGAACCTCTCCGCTTTCAACATCATGCAAGAACAAGTTCGCATATTTCTGCTCTTCCTGCGTCATCGAAGCAAAGGATTTATGCAATTCATTCAATGTTTGCTCAATCTCTTCCTTCGAAGCGCCTTCCTGAAGCTGCTTTCTCCACTTCGTAAAGTTTACATTCATATAGTCGGCGTCAATCGCGCCCGTATTGATTTCCGTTATGTAACCTTCGATATCGTATGGTACGTCATCATCTACAGGACCACCGGGAGGAGTAACAAGCTCTTTATATCTCTGTACCAGCGTAAGATAAGTTCTCTCGTCCAATGCGACCGTAACGGAAGTTTGCGTATCATCTTCACGCTTGAAGAAATATTCGGTCTTTTTCCAAGTGAAACCCTGAACTTTTGCCGCTTCTAAATACGCTTCAAAGACCTTGAAAAGCAATGCAAAGCGAGCCTTCGCCGCCTTTTCTTCGGGCAACTTTTCAAAGTTCTTAACGCCGGCGGTTTCGTACAATTCAAAAATATCCTGATAGACCTCATTCATTGACTGAATGTTTTCTTCGAGTTTGTCAACGAACAATCCCAAAGGCTTATCGCCGGAATACAACTTTACGGCACTTCTGATGTTCCGCTTCATTGTGTGCGGCTTGCGGTAATATCTGATCGTGCCAAACGGCTTATCCGGTCCGAACAGACGATTCGTGCGCGAAAAAGCCTGTATGATATTCTCATACCGCATCAATTTGTCAAGATAGAGCGTATTTACCCACTTGGAGTCAAATCCCGTAAGCATCTGATCGACAACTATGAGCAAATCAAGTTCCATTTCGGGATGTTTATCTATACCCAAGTATGGCTTCTTATGAGCCAACCTTAAAGCTACATCCTTTTTATATTTCTGATACGATGGTATCGTAAAACTCTGTCCGAACTGTCTGTTATAATCTTCAAGCATTTCAACCACAGCATCTTCTTTCAAAGCCGCGCCGTCAGTATTATCAATGTTTTGGTCAAACAAAGCAGCAATTTTCAAGCCGCTGTTTTTCGTTTTGAATAACTTGTAATACTTTATAGCCTCAGGGATGCTGCTGGTAGCAAAAATCGCATGAAACTTCTTGGCTCGGCTAAGTGTTTCCCAATTTTCAAGGATATCCTGCACAACCATTTCACGATGCTCTTGCCGGTCATACTGAGACATAGGAATATAATCTTCTATCCCTTTCACATACTGCCCTGTGCCGTCGTAATAGCCAGCCATAGGAACATTGTCCATATAATGGTAGTACGCTTCTTTTTTCTTAGGATCGGCAAGAGCCTCTGACACACTATCGGCTTTTGCTTTTTCCAACGCAACAGCCGTACGAATATCTTTATCCTTGTAAGTACATACCATGTACGGATCGAAGCCCAAAACGTTCTTGTCCCTGATGCCGTCTGCAATGCTGTACCGATGGAGTTCATTGCCAAAAACATCTGCAGTCGTACTCATTTTACGCTGATTTTCATCGTGGATAGGCGTACCCGTAAAGCCAAAGAAAACAGCCCCGGAAAATGTTTGCTTTATGCTGCTCATCATGTCGCCGAACGTAGAACGATGGCATTCATCCACGATAAACACAATACGTTTATCGTTGATAAGCTCTATATCCTTGCTATTCATGTTGCCGTCGTCCTTGATATTACTCATCTTCTGGATAGACGTTACAATCAGCGTATCGGCAGGATCGGAACTCTTCAACTTGGTAATCAATACGTCCGTGTTCTCCGTAGCCTGAACGGTTTCGTTGTCATCGGCGAAATTGCGATATTCCAGCAATGACTGCGTTCCGAGCTCAATACGGTCTACGAGGAACACCACCTTATCGGCATCCCGTGAATTGGCAATAAGCTGCGCCGACTTAAAACTCGTCATCGTCTTACCGGAACCCGTTGTATGCCAAATATATCCGCCATAAATATTCTTATCAGACCACTTTGTCTTTGCAACTTTATCCGCAATAGCGCTCGCGGCATAGTATTGATAGCTGCGCATAACCTTCAAAATACCGTCCGTATCGTCCGCAACGGTATAAAAACCTATAAGCTGGTGCGCCATAGGGATAGAAAGGAAATGAGAGGCAATGTCTTGCCACGCATTCATCGGTTCGTTATTGAAATCCGCCCAATGGAAGTAATAGTCCTTATTGAACTGCCCGTCGGGACCGGGGTTAGCGAAATATACGGTTTCATCAGGCGTCATGGCTACGAACACCTGAACCAGCGAAAACAAGCCGCTAAAGATGCCTTCATGGGCATATTTTTCGATTTGATTGCACGCCTGACTTACAGGGATACCGCTCTTTTTCAATTCAATGTGAATGACAGGCATGCCGTTGATTAGTAGCAGCAAATCACCACGTCGGTCATTCAGCATTTTAGACTTGGTAGGGAATGCCGGCTGCTCCGCTATTTGATAGCGGCTTTGGCCTGCGGCAATTTCCTGCCTGTCATAGATCTTCAAGCTAACTTCTTTGCCGTAATGCAGTTTATCTTCGGGGTTGTCTCGCTTGATATGTATGGTCTTGCCGTTGATGAAGCCGTTGAGTTTTAACGGAGTGCGAAGTGCGGCGATCTGCTCGATAATCTGCTGCATTTCCCCTTCGGTAAGAGGATAGTCGTTGAGCCTGTCTATACCGCGATTATTCTCAAACAGTATATCTGCCCAATTCTGAAGCAATTCCTTTTCCGTCTTGTTTTTAAGGACGTTCTTTTCCCATCCTTTCTCAAAGAGTAGGTTGATAAGCGCACTCTCAAACGCAAGTTCATTGTTAAAACTCATTTTTGGCTCCTCCGTTGTGCCTCAAATCTGCATCAGACAAACATCTTTTCAAGCAACGCAGCCTTGATATTTTTCAGCTTTTCCACCTGACGCTGATGAAGGGTGATAAGGTTGTCGATAGCCGTAATAAATTTACCAATTTGCTTCTGTTCAGCAATACTTGGATATGGTATATTCGTCTCTTTCAACTGAGCCATCTTAATACTCTTAAACGTGCTTCCCGTTACGCAAGAAAGAATTACAGAAAGCACACGTTCCGAGTGAATTGTGTGCATAAGATACAAAGGATCTACGGCGTCTTTTACAGGTCTCAAAACAAAGACTGATTCGTTAATATTCCAATTTATAGGCCTATTTTCTATTAAAAAGCAATCTCCGACACGTCCTATACTTGAAAAAAGTATATCTCCAATACGCAAATCACTTCTTGCCTGTATAAGGGCTAACGCTTCGTCATCAATCTTGTCACAATTATCATCCAGCACAAGATTTCCGTGCGTAAAGTTTTTTATAGTGACATAATAATTTTTACCGCCACTATTCAGCGTAAAGTTGTCTCTTGGATTAAGGCCTGTGGCAAATCTCGATACGACATCACCGAGCTTACGCTGTTCCCAAGCATCGGTAAAGCCCTTAAAACGGATACGAGGAACTTTCTCATCCCCTTGCGGGAACATTTTTTCGAGCAAAGCCTTCTTTATGTTGACAAATTTCTCATACTTACGCTGATGAAGGGTGATAAGGTTGTCGATTGCTTCTATGAATTTGCCAACGCGTAATTGTTCAGAATAGCTAGGCACGAGTACCATGGTTGGTTGAACAACACTAATATAGTGACGCGCATGACCTAAAACTTCAATATTTGCGGCATGTAGCAACTCATATGCAAAAGGCAAATAATACCCTTGTTTTGTTGTTAAAATCTTCAAAGCAGACGATTTTACCATGAAAGGAAAGTCTACATACTTGCTATCAAGCGTAAAATCATCGAAAATCACACAAGGTGTATTATAGGTTCTTTTTTCATTCGTATAGCCCAACACGAAGCCTTTATTAGCCGTTAGAACAGGCGTAGAATAAAAGTCAGAATACTTATCGGACGCAACAATATACTTATTTGGACGTTCATATAAAAACACATCTCCGAGCTTACGCTGTTCCCAAGCATCGGTAAAGCCCTTGAATCTGATCTGGGGTTTCATGCTGTTTTTTGCCATTTTATTCCCCCTTGAGCAATTTTTGCAGCTCTTTGAGACCTTTCATGTCAAATTCATTGCCCTCAAGGTCGTCAATCATGTCGGCAAAAGCCTTCTCGGTTTCGTCAATTTGAGTCTCAACATCAAGCAGTGTTACGCTGTACTTCTTTGTAAGTGTATTTATCTTGTTGGTGAGAGCACTTACGATGGAATCCGGTAATACAGCAATACCATCGGCGAGCGGCTTAATCCACTTAAGATACAGCATGTCTTTGACTTGATCATCGGTGAGATTTTCTATTGCAGTCTTTGTGTCATTTTCTAACTTATCGGACAAAGTTTTTGCCTCGCGTTTCGCTGCTTTTAAGGCGTCAACTACTTTCCCAAGCTGAACGATTTTCCACTCGGCACTTTCCTCTTCAAATTTCGAAGCATTGCGCTTTACTTCTTTTACCGTTTTGGCAATGGCAGCGCCGACAACTCCGCCGTCCTCATCAAACAGGGAAGAGTATGCCTCCTTATCCTCATCGGTAAAAGACTCGGCAAGTTCGGAATACTCGGCATCAAGTTCGGAGACCTTGCTTTCCGCCGCCTTGACCTTATCTGCTTGCTCTTTCAAAATAGAAGCCTGTACGACCTCGAAAGGAATGACGTGCCCAATCCAGCCGTCTTGAACTTCTACGTCCTTACCTTTCTCTTTTTTCAGCACCATACGAGGATCGACCTTTTTGGTTGCCTCAAAACCTTCCGTCTGAATGATTTCAAGGTCTGTTTCGATCTTCGACCAATCATCGTCAAGAAGCTGATAAGCGACATATTTGTCTATCAACGGAATACCGAAAAGACGGGCAAATATATCTTCCGTAATGACAGCCTCCTCTTTGGATACGGGAAGATCTGTCATCTTGTCAATAAGTTCGCCTTTCAAATAATCCTCGAAATCAGCGAATGCCATCTTATGCTTCGCGGCAAATGCTTGTACATCGGCATTGCAGGAAATTGTTGCACCGACATCCTCGGTTTCTACAGCGCTGAACGGAGTATCGCTCTCGGCAAAAATCTCCTTTTTCAAAGACGGGAACGCATCCCAATACTCCTGTAAATCGTCTATTTCCGCTTTAGGAATGCCGCCGAAAATAGAAGCGTAGATATCCCAACTTTCACCCTTCTCGGAAGAATCAACATAGCGAGGGATATTCAGATTGTAGCCGTTTGCGCGTATCTCATCTCTGGATACTTTTTTCGCATACTTCGGTACATCGGTTCGCGCCACAACCGTATCTACAATCTTTTTAATGTCGCAAGCGCGAAGTTTATTATTCTTGCCTGCTTTCACAAAGCCTTTAGAAGCGTCTATGATAAGCACATCCGTATTCGAACGGCGCTGTTTCAACACCATAATGATGGTAGGAATGCCCGTGCCAAAGAAAATATTTGCAGGCAAACCGATTATAGCGTCAATGTTGTTGTTCTCAATAAGGTTTTTACGGATTTTTTCTTCTTCTCCGCCACGGAAAAGAACGCCGTGCGGCAAAACAATAGTCATGATGCCGTCGGGCTTGATATGATAAAGATCATGCAGCAGGAAAGCGTAGTCCGCTTTTGTTTTGGGCGCTAAGCCGTAACGCTTATAGCGAGGATCGGAATCTTTATCGGCGGGGTCCCATGCCTGAGAATAAGGCGGATTGGAAACTACCGCATCTACATACAAAGGCTCATAAGTACGGGTGGGATCAGCGTCATCGAAATACGGCCAATCCTCTTCCAGCGTATCGCCGTTACGTGTGCAAATATTGCTCGGCAAAATACCGCGCATGACCAAATTCATGCGGGTAAGATTGTATGTATTTTCTTTAAGTTCCTGCGCGTAATACTTGATATTATCCTTGCTGCCCATGCGCTTGGCAACAGAATGACCAATATTGATGAGCAGCGAGCCGGAGCCGCTGGTCGGATCGTAAATCTCAATTTTTTCTCTGTCTTTCAAATGGTCGGCAACAATTTCCGACATCAAAAGAGAAACCTCATGCGGTGTATAGAACTCACCGGCTTTCTTGCCGGCATTAGCCGCAAAGTTGCTTATCAGATACTCATAAATAAAGCCAAGAACGTCATAATCCTGTCTTCCGTCCGTAGGGATGACCTTGATAAGCTGAATCAAATCGCTGATAGCTTTCGTCTGCGCGCCTGAACTGTCGCCCAGTTTGCTAAGACCTGTATCAAGCGTATTAAAAATCTTCTCAAACACTTTCTTATGCGTATCACTTATCAAGCGATTAAACGCAGACAAGGCGTCGCGGACATTGGAAACGTCAAAATCCTTTCCCATTTCAAGCCATGTCGAAAACAAATCTTTGTATGCAATGAAATAGCCGAAATTCTTTTGGCAATATTCCACAACCTGCTCGTCCTCTTCCACAAGCGCCGTTTTCATATCCTCTTCGGACCAGCCCTCTTTTTTCAGTTGATCCGCTTCCTTATCGGAAAGGAATTTATAGAACATAAAACCGAGTATATAGTCTTTATACTCATTTGCTTCAATTTTGGAACGCATTTTATTCGCAGATTCCCAAATCTTCGATGCAAGTTGCTGTTTATTCATGGTTTTCTCCTTAATCTATTTGTTGTCTCCGCATTCAATATCGTAATTGCTGCCGACTTTTTGCAAATGTTTTTTCATTTCTGTCACCACAGTTTTGGGCGAGACGATCTTTAATTTCTCTCCGAGCATACAGCACCAGCCGAAGAAGACGGGGCTGAGTTGAATGGTGGCGGAGAAGGTGACGCGGTTGTCGGGCTTGCAATATACGGGCAAGTTTTCGCCGAATTTGTCGTAGATGACGTCGAGGATGCTTTTGTCCGCTTCGAAGTAGACCTCGACCGATTCGCCGCCGAACATGGAAAAGGCTTGTTTGCGGTGTTCGGAGATGTCGAGAGATTGTGGACGAGCAGCGGCATTGATATCCGCATCGGTAACTTCCACGTCCTGCATTCTGTCCACGCGATAAGTCGTCACGGCATTATGGTTGTCGTGATAGCCTATCAAATAATAGTTGTCGTTGGTGTAGACGAGATTGACGGGATTGACAATATACTTATCGCCGTTTTTGCGCAGCACGCGCTTATTGCAATCGAGGTCGAAATAGCGGAATGACACCTTCTTGCCGCAAGAAATACCATCCGATAGAGTTGAGACATTGAGATAGATGTCCTCGTTGCTGTGCTTAGTGGTATTGAATTCCACGACATTGCTTTTGAGCAATCTTGCTTGATTGCTGCCGCCGAGCGCTGCGATCTTGTCTATTAATTCTGCACTCTTTTGTTCGGTGATGAAATTAGCGGCTTGAACGGCGTCCATCATAATGCGAAGTTCGGGAATATCGAACGCGCGTTTTTCTATATAATACAGATTGGAATGCTGTCCGTGACGATATTTGATGTCGTAACCGTTTTTGATGAGTTCATTGATGTCCGCATACAAAGTGCGGCGGTCGCAGCTTATTCCGTGGTCGGCAAGACGCTCGATGATCATTGATGTCGTCAAAGGACGACCCTCATCGCTTTCTTGTTTGAGGATCTCCCAGATTTTCAACAACTTGATCTTGGAAAAATTCGTCTTGCCCATAAGCTCCCTTATACTTTTATAACTATTATATCAAAAAATAGGGTCCGTGTAAAGTGTGCAGAGTGCATATACACGGACTGTCAAAGAAAAAGTTGCAATTTGTCTTTCGTTTTGTTGGGTATCGGAAAACTCCGTCTCTGTCAAGGGCAAAAATGATTGCTCAAACCTGTTATCGATATGACACAAACGCAATGATTTTTGCTCTTCCTTGACATAGCCGTCCTTTCCCGATTTCTCCGTGGCGTCGAAAGACAAATAAAAACAAGGAGGACATAGATATGATGTTCCAAGGTTCGGAGACAATGCTCCGAAATCACTGCCAACCCACTGCAGACCAATTGTACAGCCATTGTACACCCATTCCTGACCCATTGCGATCGTGCTTTTACCCATTCTGCACCCATTGCGCGCCCATTTCCAAAGCACAAGGGCTTTTTGCTATACTGCAGACAAGGACAGAACGGGACCGCCGCACGCAGAAAGAAAGGCTCCCGATCTTGCCCTTGAATACACTAACAGGAGGCAGCATTTATGGCAAAAGCGTATCAAAGAAGGACGGCTTGCTTGACTTGCCGCAAAACGGATACGGTGCGAACGGGACACGGAAAAGACGGCTTTTTGCTCATAGGCGAAAAAGACACTTGAACAACATCAAAATCGAAGAAGTCATCACGGCGGAAACCAAGAGACTCAGCGAAATGTTCGGCAAGACGTTCCTCGATTGCGAGGATCTCATCAAACTCACGGGACTCGGACGCGACAACGTCCGTCTGCTCATGCGAAGCCGCCGGTTCCCCGTCGTGAAAGTGGGCAAGCGACAGGTGGTCAGCATACTCAACTTTGTCGCATGGCAAATGCGTGAAAGTGCGGGAGGTGATTTCAATGGGCGCTAAAAAGACGTCTTCAAAGAGAGCAAACCACGAAGGCACCGTCTATAAGAACAAGCGCGGACTTTGGATCGCGCAAGCCACGATAGGCTATGACGAAAACGGCAAGCAAATACGCAAAGCCGTATCCGGCAAAACGCGCACGGAAGCCATAGCCAATCTTGCGCCGTTCATTCCCAAAGGCGGTCCGCGCAAGCATACCGTGCGGATAGACATTCCGCTTAAATCGCATATGCAATTTTGGCTGTTGAAATACAAAAAGCGCACGATATCCGCCCGCACCTTTGAGCGGTATATCGTCAACGCCAAGCGATACATCTATCCTTATATGGGTAATTATCAGCCACAAGACATCTCAACCGATCTTTTGCAGACATTCCTCGGAGAAATGCTTGATCGCGGTTATGCGCTGGATACGGTCAAGCACGTCAAGTATCAGCTCAGACAATACTTCGAATATTGCATAGACGAGCAAATCATAGAAAGAAATCCGGCGGACAGGGTACGACTGCAAACTCGCGAACGCAAAACAAGGGACGCCGCCGAAGAACAGGAATATAAGGCAATTCCCGAAGAATTGCGCGACAAGTTTTTGCAAGCATTGCAAGGAAGCATATTGTTCAAGCCCTTATGTATGACGTCCATGTTTGCAGGATTGCGCATAGGCGAGGTGCTTGCGCTCAGATGGAAAGACTTCAACGAACACAACAAAACGCTCTCCGTCGTCCGCGCCCAGACCGTTGAAACCACTTTTGATGAAAACGGCAACGTGATCAAACGCGAATGCGTTGTAGGCAAGACCAAGACGGCAGGCAGCGTGCGAGTTTTGCCTATTCCCGACCTTCTCGTCGAAGCGCTTGTAGATTGGAAAAAACTCCGCGCTATCCAAGAGCTGATGAACAAAGTCTCGCTCATCAATCCCGAGGACTTCATCTTTTCCACAAGCGACGGCAAAATGCGCTCCTACTACGGCACGAATACTATGTTCAAGCGGTTTTTGAAGAAACACGGATTGGGAGACGCCGGCATTCATTTTTATAGATTGCGCCACACATTTTCCAACACGCTCTTTGAAGCGCAGGAGAACCCAAAGGTCATACAATTGCTGATGGGGCACAAGAAGGTGGAGACGACGATGATCTACAACACCGCGACCACCAACAAATACTTGCAAAAGGCTATCGATGTGTTCGACGAACGCTATGCGTCCGAAGAACGCTCACGTCAGGCAATGCAAGATAGTCAAGCAAGACAGCCGATCGGCTTGCCGAGACAAGACATCGAACCGCCGACAGAATCCGAAGAAAAATCTTCCGCAAGCGGAGACGAGTTTTTGCGAAACATCGCCCGTCTGATGGATGACTGCGGAGTATCGTCGATAGACGAATTGATAAAGACAGTGGACGAAGGAGGCACCGACCCGAAAAAGAAAAGATGACACCACTTCTCTGCAATAAGCCGACGCTGAAAATGCGGCGGCTTTTTTGCTGTGAAAAGTGTTTGCTATTTGTTTGCTATTGCACTCAAAAACGGGGCAAAAGAAAACAGTGGCGAAAACGCTGTTGAAAACAAAAAATTTTTCGCCGTCGAAGAACGGTCGTGGCAGTTGTTTGCTATTGTTTGCTATTACGACCGAAAAAGGCAGTTTTTGACCGTCTCAGACAGTCAAAAAAGCGAGGTGATCGAGTCGGTCGCTTGACACCTTGAAAAACGAAGAAAACTCGTAAAAGTGTTTGCTACCGTGTTTGCTACAACTTTTGCTTATAAGGCGCCCTTGTGGTTTTTTAGCCGCAAAATAAGAGAAAAACCACAATATCTTGTGGTTTCTCGTCTGGAGCTGCTAACCGGATTTGAACCGGTGACCTCTTCCTTACCAAGGAAGTGCTCTACCTGCTGAGCCATAGCAGCATATTAAGTTTTGTGCCGATTTCGGAGGGGTTCGGCGCCCCTGTCAGCGCTGCCTGTTTTTCCTTACCAAGGACGTGCTCTACCTGCTGAGCCATAGCAGCATATTAAGTTTTGTGCCGATTTGATGAGGTTCGGCGGCATTTTGCAAGTCGACTCGTTCGATTGCTTAATCATTATAGAAAAAAAGTATCGCCGTGTCAAATGTTTTGAGATAATTTAATCAAATCGTTTTGTCAATGTCAAAATTTCACTTGCCCATTTGCGCATCAATACTTGAGTAAATTATCATTCAACCAATTTCTTCAATCGATCACTGCAAAGTTCTCCGGCAAAATACTACAAAGTTTTCCATCAAAAATGTCCAAAGTTCTCCGGCGTGTATTGATGTATTGTTAACATCTCCGACATTTTGAGAGAAAGATGTTTTGCAAAAACTCCTCTCCGCTTGCGGATGGCTTTTCAGTTTTGATTTTTGTCATGTCGATCGGGTTATTTGCGGCAAACATGGTTTGCAGGCAATTCCCTATCATCAAAAAACGACGCAACTGCGTCGAATATACTTCATGGAGCACGATGTGCTCCCTTTTAAGTTAACCGAGGCGATAGTTTAACCCCGCTGGTAAGCAGGTGGGTACGCTGTGTCGAAGTTCTGTAATCCTCAACGGGGAGGCACGCCATCCCTACGCCAACTCCGCGTTCCCGTATGATGTTCTGCGGTTACACGCATCGCCTTCGGTCAACTATATTATAGCGCATATCTCACAAAAAGACAATACCTTTTGCAAAAATTTTACATTTCTTTTTGAACATCGTTGCGAAAAGGCGTATTTTGTTGAAAATACGCATTTTGAAATTGTTTTGCTATGGACAATTTTGATAATTTTTGATTATTCAGCCCTCTCTTGACTCCGCTTTGATCATCAACTCGGAGTGCCGCTTCGCCCATTGGGCATCACTCCTCCGCCGAATCCTTCCCTTTGGGAGCGTCTGCCGCAGGCTGTTGCGCCGCGTCGTGCGTTTCGGATCTTGACTCTTCCGAATTTGACCGCTCATCCGATTTCTGCTCTTCCGCGCTCTTATCTTTCGATTTCGGGACGTCTTTCGGCGATTGCCGCTGCGCCGCGTCGTTTGTTTGACCGACCGCTTCGCCATCGGACGCGTCGTCGCCCTTTTTCACTTTTTTCTTGCGCGGTTCGGCGTGCATTTTGGCGTCGCTTTCAAGCGTGGTATAAATTTCGTCGCGTGACGAAAAATCGAGGTCGCCCTTGCCTGCCGACTCTTTCGCCTTTTGCTTGCGCGCGAGCTTCTCCTCTTTTGTCAGCATAAATTCCGCCCAGCCGTCCGGCGAGGGTTCGCTCTCGGCATAGCCGTCTATGATCGCGAGCATGCGCTCGACCTCTCTGTCAATCTCCGCGCAATCGACGTCGCCGCCCTTTGCGAGAGCGATCGCCGTCAAGCCGTAACAGACAACGCCCATCGCATGCTTTGATGTGTGTACGGTGGACACCGCCTGAGCGACCGCGCGAGCCGCCGCGCACGCGACGGGGCTGTACGCCGCCCTTGCCGCGGAATGCGCCGCCAAGATCTTGACGCGCGCTTCGGGCATCTTGATCGTACCCTTCGCCCAAAGTGCGCCGGCTCCGTAGGCGACGCGGACCTTGTCGCTGCGCTTCTCTTCGGCAAGCTCGTACAATTTGACATACTTGCCGGCGATAGCGTAAGCCGCCGCCGCGGCGCCGCGCCTGCCGCACTTGGCAAACGCCTCGGCTATCTTCGCGACTCGCGGATCGGACGCGGAAAACAAGATCTTCTTTTTGGTCTTTTTCTCTTTCACAATTTTGCGCTGGCGCCTATCCTGGTCGCGCCCGCCTCGATGAATGCGCGCGCCGTGTCGGCGTCGCGAATGCCGCCCGCGGCTTTGATGCCGAGGTCGCCGCAATTTGCCTTGATGATCTCGATCGCGTGCAGCGTCGCGCCCGCCTTTGAAAAGCCCGTGCTCGTCTTGACGATGTCCGCGCCCGAGCGCACGCATATCTTCGCCGCCTCGGCGATCTGTTCGTCGGTGAGCAGACACTCTTCGATGATGACTTTGAGCGTGACCCCGCACGCATGCTTGACCGCGGCGATGTCCTTCGCGACATAGTCAAAGTCGCCGCCTTTGAGCGCGCCGACCGCCATCACCATATCGATCTCATCAGCGCCGTCCTCGACCGCCTTTGCCGCCTCGAATGCCTTGACTTCGGTCGTCGAAGCTCCCAGCGGAAAGCCGACGACGCACGCGACGCCCACTCCGCTGCCGCGCAACAATTGCTTGCAAAGCGCAACATACGCGCCGTTTACGCACACGTTGGCATAGCCGCGTTCCTTCGCGATCTTGCACAATTCCTCTATGTCGGCGCGGGTCGCGTCAGGTTTGAGATTTGTATAGTCTATGTATTGTTCGAGTTGCATAACTCCTCCTATTCCACTTTGCAGACGATTCTGTCGCGAACGATCGGCTTTTCGTCCGACACGACGAACGCCGAGGCGAGCCTTTGGGCAAGTTCTTCGTCTCCGACGCGGCTGTAATGCAATGTCGCGAGAGGCTGCCCCTTGTCCACCCTGCCGCCGGCGGCGACGTGCAATTTGACGCCGACTTCGGGCAATATCGCATCCTCTTTGACGCGCCTTCCTCCGCCCGCATCGAGCGTGACCGAGGCGACGGTCATCGCATTTATGTCCGATATGTATCCGCTTTTCGGCGCAAAAACCGTCATTTTGTACTTGCTTTGAGGCAGATTTTGCAAACACCCCGGCTTGCCGCCGAGCGCGTATATCATTTGCTCAAACTTCTCGTACGCCGCGCCCGAAGCTATCGCGCGATCGAACGCTTCGCCGTCCGCGCCGAGCTGCGCGCAAAGCGCCTTGGCAACCTCGTAGACGTCGCCTCTCTCTTTGCCGGACAGCACGTCGAGCGCACAACGCACCTCTATCGCGTTGCCGACCGCGCTCTCGAGCGGCATGTCCATCGTCGTGACCAACGCCGAAACATTGCGCCCGGAACGTCTGCCGATGTCGACCATGGTGCGCGCGAGCGTCTTTGCGTCGTCCTCGCCCTTCATGAACGCGCCCCTGCCGGTCTTGACGTCGAGCACAATGTTTTTCGCCCCCGCAGCGAGCTTTTTGCTCATCACCGACGCGGCGATCAGCGGAATGCTGTCCACTGTCGCGGTCACGTCGCGCAATGCGTAAAGATACTTGTCCGCGGGGCAAAGCTGCGCCGTCTGTCCCGCGATCACTATCCCGATGTCGTCGACGATCTCGAAAAATCTCTCTTCGGAAATGTCGGTATGTACGCCGTCGATCGACTCCAACTTGTCGAGCGTGCCGCCGGTGTGCCCCAACCCTCTTCCGCTGAGCTTGGCGCATATCTTACCCGTCGCCGCCATCACCGGCATGACGATGAAGCTGGTGCCGTCGCCGACGCCGCCTGTCGAATGTTTGTCGACGGTGGCGTCGCCGTAACGCGACAGGTCGAGCATGTCGCCGCTGTGCGCCATCGCGTCGGTCAGCGTCAGCGTCTCGCGCGCGTCCATGCCGCCCATCGCGATCGCCATCAGCAGCGCGGAATTTTGGTAGTCGGCAAAATCTTCGAGGCGATCGATCCAAAGACGGATCGCCTCGTCGCAGAGCGCGTTGCCGTGCCTCTTTTCGGCGATGATGTCGGTGATCTTCATACTCATTTGCGCCGTCTTGCCGCGCTGTCGCACAGCGCGTTTACCGCATCCGGATCAGCCTCCTGCCCCGTCTTGCCGATCTCGTAGACGAGGTCGGCGTCGTCGGTGACCTCCGCGCGGGCATAGCCCATCGCAAGCAGTCCCTCGCGCACGTCGTCGAAAAACGCGCGCCTTGCGGTCAGCGAGAACATCGGATCGGTCCTGAGACCGACGATGATCGCGTCTTTGTCCGAGGCGGAATAGGTCCACCCCGTAACGTTTTCAAACGAAGCGAGATAGCTCTCCACTCCGACATATTGCACTTCGGCGGCATAGATGTCAATATCCATACCGAAAATATGCCCCTTTGCTGCGGCGGTTATTCTCCGCTTTCCTCAAACCGCGCGACGTTTGTCCCGTCGCCCCAAAGCTGTTCGAGCGAATAGGTCTTGCGCGTCTCTTCCTCGAAGACGTGCACGATGACGTCGCCGTAGTCGAGCACGACCCACTTGCCGCCGCTCCTGCCCTCTACGCGCAATGCGGCGACGCCGAATTGCTTTTCCATGATCTCTTCAAGATTTTCGGCGAGAGCCTTGACTTGCGTCGTCGAGCGCCCGCTCGCGATCACGAACCAATCGGCGATCGATGTGAGCCCCTCGAGCGCGACGCAGGTCACGTCGAGCGCCTTTTTGGAATCGAGCGCCTTGCAAATTTCCTCTTTGAGTTGCGTAGTGTCCATATTTCTCCTCAATCGTTTCGATAGTATTCCGCCGCGCGAAGCGTCAGCGGGTAGATGTCCGCGCCCTTTTCGACGAGATAGTCGTACGAACGGATAAGGCATGCGCGGAAGCCCTTTTCAAAGTCGCGCCTGATCGTGCGGCGCAGCTCTTCGACGCCGTCGAAGTCGCGCGCAGGCTCCAACATGTCCGCGCAAAAGATGAGCTTGTCGAGCGTGTTCATGCCCGGCTTGCCCGTGCAGTGGCACGCGATCGCGCCGATCACCTCGGCGTCCGTCACGCCATATTCGGTCCGGGCGAGATAGGCGCCCATGAATTGGTGTTCGACCTCGCTGCCGACACTGTCCGCGGGGACATGCGAGACGTCGTGCTGCTCGCGGCATATCTTCTTCGCGCAGTCGTGCAGCATAGCCGCCAAAAACACCTTGTCGCCGTCAAGCCCAAGCCCGCACTCGAAATCCAGCCCGAGCGCGCAGACGACGGTGCGCTTGATGTGTTCGTACGTCTTCGGCAACACCGCTCCTTTCAGCTTGTCCGCAAGCGGCGTGTACCAATCGTAAAGTCCGCGCCTTCGGACGTACGCGGCGACCTCGGGCGAAAGCGCCGAATAGTCGCGCATGGACGCAAGATAGCGCGCCGCAGTCGACGACACGCCGTCCGGCATGAAGTCATCGGCATATATCCTCGCCCCTCTGCCCCGCCAAAATTCGAGCGCGGCGGCGAAGCTCTCGTCCCTGTCCTTGCGCGGAAACGCGAGCAGCGGCGCCGCGGCGACGACCTTGTCAGGCTCGCGCCACTTGCCCAGATCGATCAGGCTGTCTCCGCCGACGACAAAAACGCAGTCGCCGTACTTGTCGACGAGCCGAGGCAACATGAGATAGCTGTAGTGCACCGCCCCGTCGCCGCCCTCGATGGTGTCGACAGCCATATCCGCCCTTCCGGCGATCGCCGCCTCGAGCATCGCGACGCGGTCGAAAAAGTCGGCGGTGCAACGCTTGTGCGGCGGGTTCGCGGACGGAACGAAGACGACGCGCTCGCACCCGAGCGCCAAAGCCCTCTCCGCCATTTGGATGTGCGCGGCGTGCGGAGGATCGAATGCGCCTCCGAGCAACGCCGTACCGTGCAAAGGTCTCATAGCTCTATTATATAACATTTCGAGCCGTCAATCAATGATTCGGACAAAAAAACGGCGGCAATGCCGCCGATATGCGTTACAAAACTCTGTCCGCCGCGCCCAACGCGACGGCGAACGCACAGGCAACGCCCTCAAATGCCCGCAAGCAACGTCTCGTACACCTCGATCGCCTCGCCGATCTCCTTCTCGCGGCGGCAGCACTCGTTGAACCGCCACACCTTGGGATGTCTGGGATCGGTGACCGCGACCATCGCGATGTCCGCGCGGTAACGCGGATCGTTCATCTCGTTGCGTGCGACTTTGAGCCGCATCAACCTGTCTTTGAGATCGTCGCCTTTGAACAAGAAGTCGAGGATCTCGTCAAGCTCCGTCTTGCGGAGCTGCGCCTGTTCGAATGTCATATGCGCCTCCCGTGCGCAAGATGCGCTCTTTCAATTCAAGCATATTGCGTTATGCGTGTTTTGTCAATGGCGGGAGGCGATATTTTACATAAATTTTACATTATCTCGCAATGTTGAAGGTCACGGTCTTTTCGCCCGCCTTTCTGAACTTGAGCGTTTCGCTCTGTCCGGACAGACCGCAGGTGACGACGATCGTCTGCGCCTTTTCGGAAGATATCGTCGCGGTGACCGTGCCCTTGGACAGCGACCACGTCATGTCGGTCAGCACCGCATTGCTCCTCAACCTCAGTCCGCCTATGCTGCCCGAATCGAACCCGCTGAGCGGCAGCGCCGGAAGCAATTGCACCGCGCCCGGCTCGGAGAACACTAGACTCTCGTTGACGATGCCGACATAGCCGATCGCAAAGTCGGTGCAATAGCCGCTGGACGCGTCGGTGTGGTGATTGGTCATCAACGAGTCGTAATAGATGTTGCTGTGCATCAACCCCTCGAGAGCCTCGGTGACGATCTCGGCGCTCTCCAACTTCGCGCCGATCAGCACGCGGTGGACGAGCGCGTGGCTCGCCTCGTTTTCGGACGCGCGGATATCGACCGCCTTGAGCGCCGCGTCGCGAAGCTCGGGATCGTCCTTGGTCATATCGACCGGCCATGCGCAATAGAGGTGGCTGAGATGGCGGTGCGAGTTGTTCTCTTCAAAGTCGTAGCAAGCCCACTCTTTGAGCGCGCCGTCCTCGGTCAAGAGGGGCGGCAGTTTAGCGGCGAGCGCGTCCCACCTCGACGTGTCGACGGACGGATCGATCGATTTTGCGACGTCTTTGAGCATCTCGATCGCACTGCGGCATGCGGCGATGTCGACAGCCGAGTTCGCCGCCGCCGGCGACGGATAGTTCGAAGGATTGTTCTCGGGCGAATAGGACGGGATGATGCAATAGGTCTCCCCTTCGCCGAGCGAGGTCTTGCCCTCCTCGTAGTGTATGTAGCCGTCCGCGTCGGTGTAGTATTCCGGCGTCAGCAATTGTTCCCAATAGTTGAAGTTCTTGAGCAGGAGCGGATACAAGATCTCAGTCCTGAGGTCGAGATAGCCCTTCGCTTCTATCGCGTCGAGCTGCGCGTCGGTGAGGTCTGCCTCGGTCGTCGACAGCACCGACTTCAAGTCGTTCAAATCAAACTCTGTCGACACGGGCACGGAAATTTCGCCCCAACTCTGCAACGCCTCGTAGAGGGGCAGGAGCAGCCACGACGCGCCCGCGTTCCAATAGCGGAAGGGATAGGGATAGCAGCTCTCCGACATCAACGCCATGTCGCCGTCGCTGTTGACGGGAGCCTGTATCGCGTCGGTATAGCCGTGCGTCGCGATCGCGTTGCTCTCCCAGTCGTCCGCCTGGCGCAAAATAAAGTTCGCATACCCTATCGGCGCCTCTGCGATGTTGGAAGTGTTGAGCGCGGAGACCTGCAAATTGACATTGGCGTCCATCGTGTACTTCGAGCCCCACGACGGCGCCCACTCGCCCGTCCACATGCCGTAGAGCCTGGGCGCGGCGCCTGTCGAGCTGCATATCTGCGCGTATCTGCCCGAATAGTACGCCTTTTGCGCAAGCGACGAGTCTATGCCGTCGGCGGGCTGCCACAGTTCCGCCACATCGGGGATGAGCATCTCGTTTGCCGCATTCATGCCGCCGATGTCAAAGGTGACGGCGTCGTATTGCGGCGTGTATATCTCGGCGTGCGCGACGAGCGCGGCATAGTAGTCAAAGCCGTCCTTTGTCGTATATTTGTCCGCAACCGCCTTGACCTTGGCGGCAAGAGTCTGCGCCAAGTCGGTGTTTTCGGGCGCGGAGACGTCGCCGCTTAGGTCGTACGTCCTGTCCGAAACGGTGATGATATAGACGTCGGACGCGCCCTCGATCACGAGGTCGAAGTCGTTGTCGGCGACGTATTGGCTCTCTGACGGCGCCGCCTTGGAGACGACCTCGCGCGTGCCTCCCTCGGCGATCACATAGCTGACTGTCGCATAGCCGCCGTCCTTCAACTCGCTGTTTTCGTACCCCTCGCCGTCCTGGTAATGAACGACGTAATACATATATTCTCCGTCGCCGGGCGCAGACTTGCCATATCTCAAATCGTTTTGCGGCCCCGAGCGGTCGGTCTCGCCTATCGCGTAGGCGGACAGGTTGTCGTACGAAAGCGTCACGTCGACGGGCATGCCCGTGCTTGACGAGCCGATGTGAGTGATCGTCACGTCGTCGGCGAACGAGGTGAACGTCTGACGCTCCCACTCTCCGCCCGCGTCGGTATAGCGCACCCCGACACGCGCGCTGCGATAGTCGGTGTAGCGCATATAGCTTCTCTCATCGTCCCCGTCGCGCGTGATGCGAAGCGTTGCGGCGGGATGATAGTCGTATACGTCGAGATAGGGTTGATCGTCGGTGATGTTCTTGCCCGCGACGATGTTTTGACGCACCGTCTCAAGCTCGTCCGCGGTGTCGAACGCGTCGTTGCTGCGCGGATTCTTGTTTGGCAAGATCAAATGTATGTTTTGAAAGATGATCGTATCCGAATAGGGCGCGCCGGCGATGACCGCGCCCTGAACGCCGTTACCGGTGATCATACCGTCGCGCCAACGGTTGCGGTTGCCGTGTTTGGGCGAGTCGAGCTGAGTGTATGTGTTGGAATAGGACGACGTGTCGCCGGGCATGAACCTCTCGTACAAAAACGACGGATCGAACTCCTCTTCGTCCTTGCAGCCGGCGGCGGCAAAACACACCGCGCACAACGTCAACGCGATCAAGACGACCGCCAAAACTTTTTTGCTCATAATTCCCTCGTTAAGCGTGGCAAAACACTCGATTTCCTTGTTTTTATGATACCATATCCCACGCGCTTCGGTCAAGCGCCATGCATATTCTCGCGCGCATATAAAAAGCGCGCCCGAAGGCGCGCCCTTGAAAGGTCTTTGTTCAAAGTTTGTCCGCGACGTCGAGAAGCAGCCTTTCCGTCTTTTCCCAACCGAGACACGGGTCGGTGACCGACTTGCCGTACTCGCATCCGGTGACCGGCTGGGCGCCGTCCTCGATGTAGCTCTCGATGAGAAAGCCTCGGACATAGCGGCGTATGCGGTCGTTGTGGCGGATGTTGTCGACGACCTCTTTGACGATGCGGATCTGTTCGATGTAATTCTTGCCGCTGTTGCTGTGGTTGGTGTCGACGATCACCGCGGGATTTTTCAGCCCCTGCTTTTCGTACATATCGATGAACCGCATCAGATCCTCGTAGTGATAGTTGGGGATGTTGTTGCCGTACACGTCCACGCTGCCGCGCAATATCGCGTGCGCGTAGGGGTTGCCATCGGTGCGCACTTGGCAGGTGCGGTACTTGAACTCGTTGGCTATCTGCGCCGCATAGATCGAGTTGAGCGTGACGGGAAAGCTGCCGTTCATCGGATTCTTTATCCCGCAGGGGATGTCCACGCCGCTCGCGACAAGCCTGTGCTGCTGGTCTTCGGACGAACGCGCGCCGACCGCGACATAGGTCAAGAGGTCGTCGAGGTAGACGTGATTCTCTGGATAGAGCATCTCGTCGGCGGCGGAAAGCCCGCTCTCCGCGATCGCCCTCAAATGCATCTTGCGAAGCGCGATTATGCCCGCTTGAATGTCCGTCTCGTCCTTGTGCGGATCGGGGTTGTGCAATATCCCCTTGTAGCCCTCACCCTTGGTGCGCGGCTTGTTGGTGTATATGCGCGGGATGACAAAGATCTTTTCCTTGATCTTTTCGGCAAGCCCGGCAAGGCGGTACACATAGTCGCAGACCGCCGGCTCGTTGTCCGCCGAACACGGTCCGACGATGACCATCAGCCTCTTGTCGTCGCCGCGCAAGATCGCCTTCGCTTCTTCGTCGCGGCGCGCCTTGATCGCGGCGATCTGCGGCGTGACGGGCTCAAGCTGCTTGATCTCCTCGGACGACATGATCTGTTTGACCTTGACGAACATATCACGCCTCCGCTTCGTAACCTGCGTCCTCGATCGCCTTGACTATGTCGGCGAGAGCGACCTCTCCGCTCAATGTGACGACGGCAGAGGCGGCGTCCTTGTCCGCCTTGCAATCCGCGACGCCGGGCAAAGCCTTGACGGCGTCCGCGACGTGCTTTTCGCAATGGGCGCACATCATGCCCTTGACCTTGATCGTAACTGTTTTCATCTCTTCCTCCTCCGCGACCGGGCAGGCGTTGCAGGCGCATGCGGCGCGGTTTTCCGTATCTTTGATTATAATCGATTCGCGCGCGTTTTTCAACCGTTTGGGCTTGAACAAACTCAATCTCAGCGCATTGAGCACGACGCTGACCGACGACAGGCTCATCGCGAGCGCCGCGATCATCGGGTCGAGCAGCGGACCGCCCAGCGCATAGACGACGCCGGCGGCGAACGGTATGCCCAAGATGTTGTAGATGAACGCCCAAAACAGGTTCTCCTTGATGTTGCGCACGGTCGCCCTGCCGAGCTCGATCGCATACGCCGCGCCGCAGACGTCGCCGCCGACAAGCACTACGTCCGCGCTCTCGACCGCGATGTCGCTGCCCTCGCCTATCGCTATGCCCACGTCCGCACTCGTCAACGCCGGCGCGTCGTTGATGCCGTCGCCGACCATCGCGACCTTTGCGCCGCCCTTTATCAACTCGGTCACCTTGTCCGCCTTGTCGCCGGGCAGCACCTCGGCGATCGTCTCGTCGATCCCCGCCTCGCGCGCGATCGCTCTCGCCGTCGCGGCGTTGTCGCCGGTCAGCATGATCGTCTTGACGTGCCCGGCGTGCAAGTCCTCGATCAATTCCTTTGCGCCTCTCTTCAAACCGTCGGCGAGCGAAACGACGCCGATCGCCCTGCCGTCGTATGCGGCGGCGACCACGCTCGCCCCGTCCGCGTAGGCGCGCTCCAAAGCCGCCTTTATCGGCGCGACGTCCACGCCCTCTCTCTCCAAAAACGCCTGCTTGCCGCAAATCAACGTCTTGCCGTCGATGACAGCCTTCATGCCGTGTCCGCCGACATTCTCCGCGCTGTCCGCGACGCGCACTTCCGCGCCGCTAGCGTCTGCATATTCGGTCACCGCCCTGGCAAGCGGATGAGCGCTCAAACGCTCGGCTGACGCACACAGGCTCAAAAATTCGCTCTCGTCGCCGACGGCGAAAACCTCTTTGATCTTGGGTATGCCTTCGGTCACCGTGCCCGTCTTGTCGAGCACGACGGTGTCGATGTGAGCGCACCGCTCCAACGCCTCCGCGCTCTTGAACAATATGCCTATCTTCGCGCCTGCGCCGCTGCCGGTGATGATCGCCGTCGGGGTCGCAAGCCCGAGCGCGCACGGGCACGCGATCGTCAATACGGAAACGAACACCTTGATGACGAACGCGCTGTCCTCGCCGACCGCCGCCCACACTATCGCCGCAAGCACCGCGACCGCCATGACGGACGGGACAAAGACCTTGCTGACCTTGTCTGCGAGTTTGGCGATGGGCGCCTTGCTGTTCTGCGCGCTCTCGACCAGCTTGATTATCTTGCTGAGCATCGTGTCCGCCCCGACCGACGTCGCGCGGAATTTGAGCGTGCCGTCTCCGTTGACGGTGCCGCCTATCACGCGGTCGCCGACCGTCTTGTCGACGGGCAGGCTCTCGCCTGTCAGCATACTTTCTTGCACCGCGCTCTCGCCCTCTATGACCTCGCCGTCACAGCAAAAGCTCTCGCCCGCTCTGACCAAAACGATGTCGCCTGCGACGACCTCCTGTGCGTCCACCTTGACGAACTCGCCACCTCTTAGCACCGTCGCCTCTTTTGGCGCGAGCATGGTCAATTTGGAGATCGCCTCACCCGTCTTGGCGAGCGCGCGGTGTTCGAGATATTTCCCGAGCGAAATGAGCGCGAGTATCACCGCCGCCGACTCGAAATAGAGGTTGTGCACCGCGTGCGCGTCGCCCATACAGACGAGCACAAAGCCGTATATGCTGTACGCAAACGCCGCGGTCGTGCTGAGTGCGACGAGCGAATCCATGTTGGGATCGAGACGGAACAGATTGCGATATCCGCGGAAATAGATTTGATAGCTGACCGCCATCACGGGCACGCACAGGCAGATCTGCACGACCGCGAACACGACCGGATTGCCGTCCGGCGATATCGCGTCCGGATAGGGCACGCCGATCATCGGCAGCATCGCCCAAAGCAACAATGTGAGTCCCATGACGATGCGGACGATCGCGAACACAAGGTCGCGGTCGACCTTGACCACCGCCCTCTTTTCCTCGGCAAACTCGGCGACATATCCCGCCTTTTGGACGGCTTGCGCAAGTGCGGCGACGTCCACCTTTGACTCGTCGTACTCGACGACAGCCTTGCCGCTGGCAAAGTTGACGTCCGCCCTGCTCACCCCGTCGAGTTTGAGCAACGCGCGCTGACAGCTCGCGCTGCACACGACGCAGCTCATGCCCTTGATGTTGAAAATTATGCTCTTCATGTAATCCCTATCAAAATGGTAGACTTTGTTTGCTTATATGATATCACTCGGCTGCGTCTTTGTCAAGGATTTGCCCCGGGCGACGACTACATACACTCCTCTTTCGCGCATTTCCATCGCCGCTTTGACGCGAGGCGTCGCGGCGGCGTTCGGTCGCCTCTCTTCCGCCCGCCGGGCACGAAAAAACCGCCGTGTCGCCACGGCGGTCTTTCGGAAAACGTCAATCTATGTTCGGCACCGCGAACTCCTCGCCCTCTTCGGGATAGACAAAGTCTATGACGAGATGGGTGTTGTCGAACACGTCCGCTTTGAGCTCGAACGTGGCGTCGATCGCGTTCTTTTCGGTGTAGTAAGGCATGATGCGCTCGGTGTAGAAGTCGATCTGCTCAAGCCTCTTGTGCTTGTTGTTGTAGTCGTAGGTATAGCGAGCGGTGTCCATCGCGCCGATCTTGTTCCAATCGTAGATGATGTCCTCGCCGAAGCCTTCCCAATAGTCGCCCTTTTCCGCGATGCGGAGCGAATCGTCAAAATAGGCGTTCAGCTCGCTCTGCCAGATCCAAAGCTCCTCGTCGAGCGCGGACAGATACTCCTGCACCGCCGCCGGATCCGAGGTGGTCGGCACCGTGGGAGCGTTGAACTCGGGCGTCGTCTCGGGCAAGCCGTACACCGTCCTGTACTGCGCCTGCATGACGTGGGTGTAGATCTTGTTGCCGTCGGAGAAGCCGACCAGATCGTCCGAGCTGAACTCGGCGTCGTGCACGCCGTATTGCTCAAGCAGCTCGATGCCGTCGGCGATGAGACCGACCGAAGCCGTCTCGCCGTTGACGCTCATGACAGTCGCGCCGTCCTTGGTGCGCACCTCGGTCACGGTCACGCCATCGATGGTCGCCTTGATCGTGTCGTATCTGTACTTGTTCGCGTCGCTCTCGGCCGCGCTCGTCTCGAGTTCGGCGAGCTTTTCGGAGTCTTCAAGCGCCGCGCGGAAGTCTTCATAGAAGTTCTCCCATACGGGCGCGTACACCGTCATCTCGATGTAGAAGTCTCCGCTGTTGTTCTGGTAGTATTTGACGGTCGCGTATTGGTCGTACCAACCGTTGGACTCCATGCCGAGCGCGTCGATCGCCTCCTGCTCCTCGCTCTTGTTGCCGAACAGATCTTCGATGAAGTTGTTGTCGGGAGCGTAGGCGTCGTACAGCTTGTTGTACGCCTTCTCGAACTGATCCCAGCCCTTGCTCTTGGTCGTGCCGCGATCCATCGCCGCGTTGAAGTGACGTTCGATCGAGAACTCGGCGGAGAATTGCGCCTCTTTGAGGTTGGCAAGGATGTCGACGTACTTGGTGTTAAATTCCTCAACGCCGTCTTTGATCTCGGTGAAGAACTCCTCTTCGCTCTGCGAGCAGCCTGCGAACATCGTCGCCAAAATGCACACGGTCATGACCGTCGCTATGATGATGAGAATTTTCTTTTTCATGGCTCAGTCCTCCGCTCCGTCGATATGCACGGTGTCCATAGCCACCGCCTCTTTTGTCTCGGTGACGATGTCGCCGTCGATGACGACCTTGCCGTCCTCCGCGACAGCCTCGCCTTCGGCGGGCGCTTCGCCCTGCTCGGCGGCGAGTTTCGCCTCATACTCCGCCTTGCGCTTGTGCGCGAGACGCACCTCGATCTCCGCCATCTTCTTGCCCGACAGGTTGTAGAACAGCATCGGCACGATGGAGACGAGGTTGGTGATCGCCGGAATGATCGTGAAGATCATGAAGATGCCCATCTTGGTGAACTCCGTCTGTGCCGGGGTGTGGTCGTTGAGGAATGACAGCGGCTGCGAGAACAGGAAGAACGCGAGCAGCCACGACAGGAAGTAGTCCTTGAAGCCGGACGAGACCTTGGAACGAAGGCTCATCAGCGAGAATGTGATGCCCTCGAGTCTCTCGCCCGTCTTGTCTTCCCAATAGTCGAGAGTGTCGGTCGCCATCAGGTGCGGCACGACGTTGAGCACGCCGACCGGCAGCATCGCGACAAACATCAACGCGGCGATCAGGATGAAGTTGGTGCCGCCCATCAAGTAGATGAAGAAGATGATCGCAAGCGCAGCCGAGTGCCAAATCGTCGCGAAGATGAACAGCTTTTTGGAATCCATCATCCGCTTCAGCCTGGGCGCGAACATCATACCTATCATCGACGCGATCGCACCGGGCAGGGCGAACGCGATCTGAAGCGAGCCGTCGTTGTAGATGTATGCGACGACATACATGATCGCGGCGCTTACCAAGTTGCGGAAGAATGTCAGAAGATTGGACAGGATCAGCAACAGGAACGGCTTGTTCTTGAACAGGTATTTGAAGCCTTCGAGCAGGCTCGGGGTCGTCTCGGTGGGTTCGCACCTCTCCTTGACCCTGATGCCGCCCAGCACCATGAACAGAGGTCCGAGGATGCCGATGATGATCGCGGTGACCATATAGGTGTTGGTGTAGTCGTCGTTGCTGATGAGCAAGCCGATCGAGATGAGCACCAGCGCGGACTGCTCGCCGATCGAGCCGAGGATACGGCTGACCGAGATCATCTTGGAGCGCTCGTCCATGTTGGGCGACGCGACCGCGGGGATGCCGTCGAGCGGAACGCCGACGATCGTACCGGTGATGTCGTACAGTATGTAGGTGATGTACATCCATGCGATCTTGCCGCCGCTCGAGAAGCTCGTGACCGGCAGGAAGAGCATGATCGTGACTATCGCCCACGGTATAGCACCGAATACGAGGTAGGGTCTCATCTTGCCCCAACGGGTACGCGTCTTGTCGACGATCATGCCCATGACGGGGTCGTTGAGGCCGTCAAAGATCTTCGTGATCAGGAACATCAAGCCGACGTCCGTCGGAGAAATGCCCACGCAGACCGTGAAGAAGAACAGCAGGTAGCCCTGAACGAGACCGGTGACCGCGCTGCTTGCGAATCTCGCGAGCGCGAACAGCACATAGTCCTTTGTCGTCAGGAACTTTTGGTTGATCAGCTTGCTGTCGTCGGCAGCGGTGTTGTCACCGCCGTCTGGGACGAGCTGATCCAACTCTTGGGTGTTGTCGATCGTGTTTTCCAATTCATAACCTCCCAGTTATCACTTTCCGTGAGTATTTGTTTTGACTTGCGTCACTTTTGCCTCTGTGTGAGCTGCTTGTCGAAGAACTTCCCGTCGGGATAGCTCATCACGAAAGCGCCCGTGCTGCTCCACGCCTGGAGCAGGCTGCCCTGGCTGTGCAGCGGCGAATAGAACTCGACCGGCGTGTAGTTGCCCTTGTCGAAGTTGTACTCGAACCAGCGCGTCATCGGATAGACATAGTCCATGCCGTGCATCAATTTCGCGTATGCGTAGACGCCGGACAGATAGGGCCAGTCTCCGCCGTTGTGATAGTAGTACGGCAGCGACGACTTTTGAACGATGTCGGCGGCGCGCTTGTAGAACGGATATACGCTCAAAGTGCCCCAATCGCCGGCGATCTGCTCTTTGTTCTTGTCCGATTCGAGATATCTCTCCATGTTGGCGAGCACCGACTTTGCCCTGTCGCCCTCGCACAGACCGAACAGCACCATCGGCACGGTGTCGATGGACAGGTTGTCCTCGACAAAATCGCCGTCCTTGTAGTTGACGTACCAGCCCTTGCTCTCGTCCCAAAGCAGGTCGTTGATCGCCTTCTTGACCTTGACGTACTTGGCGTACCAAGTGTCGCCCGAGACGCCGAGCGCGTCGGACAGCTCCGCCATAGCGAACAGCGCGCGTGCATAGAGCGCCTCATCGTAGGTGACGTAGCCTCCGCGGAAGACGTTGTCGCACCAGTCGCGGCGGTTGTATTCTCCGCCCTTGACCAGCAAGCCCGTTTCGTCCGTCTCCTCGGCGAGCCTGTCCAGCACGAGCCTCGCCGCGTCGTAGACGGTGCCGCACGCGCACTCCTCTTTGAGCACGGACGTGTCGCCGGTGTGGCGGACGTAGTCGTACAGCATGATCACGAAAAAGGACGGCGAATCGTAGTGATTGCCCCAATAGTTGCGGAAGTTGAACTTGACCGCGGACGGGCACTCGCCCTTCTTGCTGATGCCGCCGGCGAGAGTCATGATCTCGTTGCGGACGAGCGCGGGACGCACCGGAAGCACGGACAATATCGTCCAATATGCGTCGCGGTAGTATGTCCTTGCCGGGAATTGATAGACGATGCCGGCGAGGAAGCCCTTGAACTTGCCCAGTTCCTTATAGTTGGACAGCGAGCAGTTGAGCAGCGAACGGTAGTACGCGTCGGCGAACTCCTTGCCCTTGACCTCGGCGACTTTGCCGCCGTCGGGACAGGCAAGCTCCTCTATGTATTTGTCCGCCTCGGCGAGCGCGTCGTCAAAACGGTCGAACGCCTCGTCCACGCTGCTGAACGTATAGTCGTTGCGCGTGCCCGCGCTGACGACGTAGCGGAACTTCTTGACCTCGCCCTCGGCGAGCTTTGCGCCGTGCGCGAATTGGTTGTGGAAGCCTCTCTCGTGTTCGAGCGCGACCGCGTTGTCGCTGATCGCGAAGTCGATATAGAAATCGCCCAGCACGTCGCCGTGCAGCCTGCTGTGTCCTCCGACCTGCGTCAACCCGTTGCGCTTGCTCCTGACAAAGCCCGCAAGAAGGGTCGCGATCGTCTTTGCGCTGAGCCTGTTGGCGAGCAGCTGCTCAACGTACGAGCTGTAATTGATGCCGAAGTTGACCGTGTCCGAGAACTCGATCGCCTGCTTCGCCTCGACCTCGGTCTGTACGAAGATCGCGTTAGTCCCCGCGTCGAGGAACTGGGTGATCTTGATGTCGCACTTGGCGTGTTTGATCTCGGTGACCTGCTTTTTTCCGCACATGTATACGGTTTTCGGCTCCGACCAATCGAGGGGAACGCCGTCGACCGAATAGATGGAATAGTAGTTGCTGAACACCGAGAACTTGTTCATGACCGCATACTTGGAGATCGCTCCCCTGCCGTCGAACTGCGCGGTGATGCGGTTGTTGCTGACGTCGTAGTAGGTGATGTCGGCGAGCACGCCGTCGACGACCATCGCTCCGTCTTTGAAAGATCTCTTCATGCCTGTTTCACTCCGCCGTTTTTCTCTTCGTCGACGCGCTTGTTGAGTTCGGCTATGTACGCTTCTTCGTCTATCGGATAGACGACCTGCTTGCCCGTCCAGCCGGACAGGTGGATCGCGTTGCTGAACGTCAAGCCGTTGAGCCCGTCGGCGTACGGCGCGATCAGCTTGTCCTCTTTGCCCAGCACGACGAGCGAGAAGTTGCGGATGACGTTGATGTGCTGCTGCTCGATCGCACCTTTGATCATATCGATGAGGTTGAGCTTGTACCTGTATGTCTTGGTCGGGATCTTGCCCATGAACACCTTGTTCTCGGCAGAGAATTGCGGCTCGGGCACCAAGTTCTCGACAAAGGTCAGCTTCATCGTGACGTCGCTGCCGCCCTCGATGATCATCTTGCCGCCGTCGCCGGTGATCTCAAGTCTGTTGGTGCCGGGAGCGTCGTGCGTGGACGTGATGAACACGCCCTCCGCGCCGCCCTCGAACTCGCAGACAGCGGTCACGTCGTTCTCGACGTTGATCTTGCGTCCGACCGTCTTGGTCACGCTCCAAACCTTGGTGATCGGCTTGCCGGCAAGCCAGGTGAACAGGTCGAGTTGGTGGGGATCCTGATTGATCAGCACGCCGCCGCCTTCGCCCGCCCAAGTGCCGCGCCAGCCGCCTTGGTCGTAGTATGCCTGAGGTCTGTACCAATTGGTGATGATCCAGACGATGCGTTTGAGGCTGCCAAGCCTGCCCGAATCGATGATCTCCTTCGCCTTGACATACACCTTGTTTGTGCGTTGGTTGTAGAGGATGCCGAATTTGAGTTCGGGCTTTGTCTTGCCGTGCTCCGCCGCCTCGCGGACCGCCTTGGTGAACACGCCCGCCGGCTTGTCGCAAAGCACATGCTTGCCCGCGTCGAGCGCCTCGATCGCGATGCCGGGGTGCGCATAGTGCGGAGTGTCGATGATGACCGCGTCGATCGCGTCGCTCGCGAGCATCTCCTTGTAGTCCTCAAAGACCTTGACGCCGGCGAGGTTGTCTGTTGCCCACTGTCTGCGGTCCTCTTTGATGTCGCAGACCGCGGCGAGCACGCCGTTCTTGTCCATGCCCTTGAAGAGCCTCTTGGCATAGTTGCTTCCCTGTTTGCCTATGCCGATGATGCCGTACCTTACTTTGTCCATTATGCGTTCTCCTTCTCGACCCTGTCGAGGATGTCCTTGAGCCCCTTGTACTGCCATGTGAAGATGTCCTTGCGCGTGACCTTTTGCATGGGCGCGATGTTCTTTGCCGCGTCGATGCGCTTGAAGATCTTGTTCCACTTGCCGACATACGGCAGCATCCATGTAAACCAGCCGAAGATGTGGAACAGCACTTTGTGGTCGGCGTATTTGCCGGTGTGCGGTTCGAGCGTCATGAAGCCGTCGTAATGCCTGTTGACGACGAGATCGCGGATCATCTCCTCATAGCCTCCGAGCCCCAGCCCTATCGGCACTTCGACCTTCTCGGGCGAGCAGTCCTTGATGTGGTAGTAGACGACATAGTCCTTGAGCATCTCGTACGCCTTGGGCGCGTTGACGCCGCATTGGATGAAGTTGGACGCGTCGTAAGCGAGCTTGAATTGAGGATCGTTGATCTCGGTGTAGAGTTGCAGACACCTTTCGGGCGTGTCGCCGTAGATGCGCTTTTCGTTCTCGTGCAGCAAGATGACGTCCTTGCCCTTGACCCTTTCGAGGAATCCGCGCAATTTCTTGACGACCTCGGGGAAGTAGGCGTCGTAATCGCCGCCCTGCTTGACCCTGAACGAGAACATGCGGATGTACTTGCAGCCCATCAATTCGCAGATCTTGACCAATTCGTCCAGCTTGGCGAGCTGCGACTCGTAAGCCGCGTCGTCGTACAGCCCTATCTTGCCGATCGGCGAACCTATCGACGAGAACTTGATCCCCGCCGCGTCGAGACGCGGTTTGATGTCCCTTGCGAACTCTTCCGCGGTGTAGTCGGCAATGTTCTTGCCGTCGACGACGCGCGGACACAGGTATTGTTCGCCGAACTCTTTGATCAGCGCGATCTGGTCGTCCAGCTTGGAACTGACCTCGTCGTAAAAACCCGAAATTTTGACTTGTGACATATTTTCCTCCACCTTTGTTGCCTTATTGTTTGGGGCTTTGCGCCCTCTCTTGTTCTATCTTTTCGGCGAGCGCAGCCGCATATGCGTCCGCGTCTGCGGGGATGATCTCCCTCTCGCCCGTCCATGCGGACATGTTCATCGCATTGATCAGCGACAGCGCGCCCATTCCTTCCTCTCCTCTTGCGACAAGAAGATCGGGATCTCTCTTTTCCGCCGCGGCGACGAATGCGCGCAGCACCCTGCATTGCTGCCCGTAAAACGCATCGCAAAGATAGTTGCCGATGCCGTAGAACTTGCGCACGGTGCGATACTTTTTGTCCTCTTTGTTGCCGTAGTCGCGGCGCGAGCGCGCGTTGATCTCGCTCTCGTCCATCCTCAGCAGCTTTGCGGTCAGCATCCCTCGCGTCACGGTGAGCAGTCCCTTTGTGCCGGCGATCTCCAACCTGTTGACCCCGGGCAGTTCGTGCGTCGACGCGCGGAACGAACAATCGAAGTCGCCGTAACCGAACAGCGCGGTCACATCGTTCTCGGTCGTGATGTTCCTGCCGACGGTGCGGCACTTGCACGTCACGTCTTTGGGCATGCCGAGTATCCACTGCAACAGGTCGAGCTGATGCACGCATTGATTGATCAGCGTGCCGCCGCCCTCTCCCGACCAGCTCGCGCGCCAGCCGTTCATGTCATAGTAGTATTGCGAGCGGTACCAATCGGTGACGGTGAAGTCGGCGCGGATGATCTTGCCGAGCCGTCCGCTCTCGACGAGGCGCTTCGCCTGCGCGTAAAGCGGATTGGTGCGCTGGTTGTACATGATCGCAAAAATTGCGTCCCTGTGTTTGTCTGCTGCGCTTATCAGCTCCGCCGCGTCCTTTGCCGTGACCGCGATCGGCTTCTCGACGAGGGTGTGCAGTCCGTGCTCCAAAGCGTATTTGCAGATCTCGACGTGCGAATAGTGCGGCGTCGCGACGACGACCGCCTCGGCGTCTCCCGAGTCGATCAGATCGCGGAAGTCGGCATATGCGTTGACGCGCCATTTGCGCTCCGCCTTGGCTCTGACCTCGGGATCGATGTCGCAGACCGCGCCGAGCTGTGCGCCCGGCACCGCGCCCTTGGCGAAGTTGTCCGCGTGGCGCGAGCCCATCCTTCCGACCCCGATCACCGCGACTCTCATATCGCCCCTCCGCTCACGAGCGTCTTGCGACGGATATCTGCGGCGACGGTGGGAAGGTTGGTCGTCACGTTGGCGACGCCCCAACCTATAAAGCGCGACAGCCGTCTGTGATCGTCGAGCGTGAACACGGACAGTTTGACGCCGTTGTCGCGGCAGGCGGCGAGAAACTCGTCGGTGCCGTATCTCTTGTTGATGTTGAGCCCCGCGAAGTGGGGATTGCCCGTCTCTTCGAGCGCCTTTTTGATCGCGGGCACGTTCGCCGCGGTGTACGGCAGCCCCTCGATCTTGTTGAGCCACGCCTGCCCTTCGGTCAATTGTGCGCTGTCGGACAGCCTGACAGCCCCTGTGAAGATGAGGTTGTCCGTCACCCCGACCTCTTCGGCGAGCTTGATCACGTCGCCGACAAGTCCGCGCATTTTGAGATCGCAATTGATCTTGTGCCCGGTGCGCTTTACGAGCTCGAACGCCTCTTTGAGCGTCACCTTCTTGCGATAGCTGAGCGGCGCAGGCAGATGACTGAGGTAGAGCAAGCCGTCCTTGCGATAGATGTCCACCTCGATCGCGTCGGCGCAATATACGCCGATGTTGTCAAAGTAGAGCCTCGTATTCCTGCCCGTGCCGAGCGCGCCTCCGTGTGCGGTGATCATATCTTCCTTATCCCTCAATGTCCGGGATCTCGGACATATCTATCTTTTCGCCGCCGCGATGCCTTGACAGCTCCGCCGCCGCTACGATCCTGTGACTCTCGACGGTGTCGGAGATCCAGGTGTACTGCCCGTTCGGGTCGAGTTTGCCGCGGATGAGGTCCGCGGTCGCCTTGGTGATGCCCTCGTCGCCGCCGTAGTGCCCCTTGATGACGGGGATGATGTTGACGACGATCTTGCGCTTGCCCTTGTCGAACAGCCTCAACTCGATCACGCTGCCCGTATCGTCGGCGATCAATTCGCCCTTTGTGCCGCGGATCTCGGTGTGGCGGTGGTCCTTCTCGTTGAACGCGTTGGCGGTCATCACGATCTTGACGCCGTTCTCCATCTCCATGTTGACGGTCTGGCAGTCGACGACGTCGTTGTCGCAGCCGAACACGCATCTCGACCAGAGCTTGCCGCGCTCGCCGTTCTTCAAAGCGTCGATGACGTCCGCCTTTTTGGGGCTGACGCTGAACGCATAGGTGCCCCACGGGAACTTGTGCCTCTTGAGCCCTCTGCCGACATATTGATAGGTGCACTCGTAGATGCAGCTGTCCTTGTACTTGCAGTCAAAGCAGTTGTCCGCCGCGCCCTCGGGCTTGTTGGCGGAGGTGAACCAGCTGAGGTCGCCGTACGACGACAGGCTCTTGCACTTCGCGCCCGCAAACCAATAGAGCAAATCCATGTCGTGGCAGCACTTGGCGAGCAGCATCGGAGAGGTCTCCTCTTCGCGGCGCCAATTGCCCCTGACATAGCTGTGGCAGAAATGCCACCACGAGATGTGCTCGTCGTGCTTGATCAATTTGACCTGACCGATCACGCCCGAGTCGAGCAGTTCTTTTATCTTGCGATAATAGTTGGCGTATCTGAGCACATGGCAGACAAGCACTTTCCTGCCGTGCTCGCGCGCGTACTTTTCGATCTCGATGCACTCTTTGACGTCGGGGCTGACAGGCTTTTCCATCAACAGATCGTACCCGAGCGCGAGCGCCTTCATCGCGTGACCGTAGTGGTCGCGGTCCTGGGTCGCGATCACCATGACGTCGGCGACCTTGCCCTGAGCGAAGAACTTGTCCTCGTCGGTGAAGCAATGAGCGTCGTCCACGCCCCACGCGGTCTTGACGTTGTCTATCTTCGATTGATATTTGTCGCAGATCGAGACGATCTGCACGTCTGGCATCGCATTGAGGTGTCCGCCGTAATTGCGGCCTCTCGAACCGAGACCTATCACCGCGATCTTGTGCATATCAAACCCCCGAATAGGCGGAGAAGCCGCCGTCGATCGGCACGACGATGCCGGTGACGAAGCCCGCCTTTGTGTCGTCGGTCAGGAACGTCAGCGTGCCGAGGATCTCCTCCGGCTCGCCGAACCTGCCCATCGGAGTGCCGGCGAGGATCTTTTGCGCCCTCGCGGTCGGCTTGCCGTCATTGTCGAACAGCAGCCCGTAATTCTGCTTGGTGACAAAGAAGCCGGGCGCGATCGCGTTGACTCTGATGCCCTCTTTGGCGAAGTGCACCGCGAGCCACTCGGTGAAGTTGCTGACCGCCGCCTTCGCGCCGCTGTATGCGGGGATGCGGGTGAGCGGACGGAACGCGTTCATCGACGAGACGTTGACGATGTTGCCGCCCCTGCCGATCATATCCGCCGCGAACACCTGCGTCGTGAGGAAGGTCGCGAGGAAGTTGAGCTTGAACACAAAGTCCACGCCGCCGCCGTCGAGGTCGAAGAAGCTCTTGACGTCGGGATCTTTCATGTCTTTGATGTCAAAGTAGTCGTTGGTGGTCGTGCCCTTGGGGTTGTTGCCGCCCGCGCCGTTGATCAGGATGTCGGTGAGACCGAGCTCCTTGTTGATCAGCTCCTTTGCCGCCGCCATGCTGTCCTTTTCGAGGCAGTTGACAGCGTACGCCTTGGCGACGCCGCCGTCGGCGACGATCTCGTCCGCGACCTTTTGAGCCGCGTCCTTGTTGAGGTCGAGCACCGCTACCTTTGCGCCCAGCCTCGCATACTCTTTCGCCATCATGCTGCACAGGATGCCGCCCGCGCCGGTGATGACGACCACTTTGTCCTTGTAAACTTCCATATTTCCTTCTCCCTTTATAATATCAATATTTAACGGTCGGGACGTACTTGCCGCGAGCCTTGCCCACAGCCTCGATTATCCCGTCCAAATACATCGCGCCGAGCGCGCGGTCGTACAGACCATAACCGGCTCTGCCCTTTTCGCCCCAGATCATCCTGCCGTGATCGGGTCTGACGTAGCCGTCGAAGTCGATGTCGTACAACGCGTTCACGATGTCGTACATGTCCAGGCTCCCCTTGTCGGAGATGTGTCCGCTCTCCTCAAAGCAACGCTCGCCGGTGATCTTGACGTTGCGCAAATGCGCAAACGCGATCCTGTCCTTGCACGCGCCGATCATCTCGGGCAGCTTGTTGGCGGGGTCTACGCCCAGCGAACCGGTGCAGAAAGTGATGCCGTTGTACGGGCTGTCGACGATGGAGAACATGCGCTTGTAGCTCGCGCTGCCGGTGATGATACGCGGCAGTCCGAAGATGCCCCACGGCGGATCGTCGGGGTGGATCGCCATCCTCACGCCGTACTCCTCTGCGACGGGAATGACCTCTTTGAGGAAGGTCGCGAAGTTGCCCCACAGCTTCTCTTCGTCGACGTCCTTATATCTGCCCAGCAGCTCTTTGAGCCCGTCTTTTGTGTAGCTCTCGTCCCAGCCGGGCAGGCTGAGCTCGCTCTTGAGCGGATCGAGCGACAGCACGGTGTCGCGGTCGTACGCAAGCGCGTTGGAGCCGTCGGGCAGCTGCTTGGCAAGGTCGCTGCGCAGCCAGTCGAACACGGGCATGAAGTTGTAGCAAATGCACCTCACGCCGGCGTTGCCCAATCTGCGGACGTTCTCCTTGTAATTGTCGATCAGCCTCGCGGCGTCGGGACCGCCCAGCTTGATCTCTTCGTGCACGGGCACGCTTTCGACGACTTCGAATTCCAACCCCTTGGCGTTGGCGAGCGACTGGAGCCTGTTGATGCTCTCGCTGCTCCACACCTCGCCGACCGGGGTGTCGTAGACGGCGGTGACCACGCCCGTCATGCACGGGATCTGCCTGATCGCGTCAAGCGTGATCGCGTCGTTCTCGCCGTACCAGCGGAAAGTCATTTTGAATGCCATTTATTTTCCCTCCGTAAGAGCTTTCGCATTGCCGTAGCAGAGCGCCTTTGCGACCTTCTCAGCCCTGCCGAGATCGCCGCCTGCGGTCTTTGCCAGCCAATTGCAGACGATCTGCCTGTAATAGTCGTGACGCGTATAGGACAAGAAGCTGCGGCTGTCGGTCAGCATGCCCACCATGGACATGATGTGCCCCAGCTCGCCCAGCGTGTCGAGCGTGTCTTCCATCCCGCGTCTGTGGTCGCAGAACCACCAGCTGATGCCGATGTGCACCCCTCTGAACGCGCCCGCCAAAGTGACAAGCGGATAGTACGCGGTCGGATTGAGCGAATAGAGTATCGTCTCGGGCAGCGCGTTTGCACCGTTCATCGCGTCGAGCATGCGCGCGACTCGTGCGGTCGGCACGGGGTCGGCGGCGCAGTCAAAGCCCGCGTCCGCACCGATCTCGGCAAACGCCTTGCCGTTGCAGTTGCGCGCAACGGACAGATGCATCTGCATCACCATGCCGCGCGCCTTGTAACCCTTAGCAAGGAAGAGGTAGAGCGCGCCCTTGTAGGCGTCGACCTCCTCCGCCGAGACCGCCTCGCCGGCGATCAACTTGTCAAAAATCTTTGCCGCCTCGGCGTCGTCCGCTATACTTGCCGGGAAGCCCTCGACGCCTATGTCCGAGAACTTGCAGCCGTGCGCCTTGAAGTAGTCCATGCGCGCGAGAATCGCCTTTTTGAAACCGTCGAAGTCGTCGGCATCGACGCCTGCCGCCTTCGCGAGCGCGCGGACGTATTCCGCATAGCCCGGCTTGTCCGCCGAAACCAGCTTGTCCGTACGGAAAGAGGGCGCGACCTTGATGTCAAAGCTCTTGTCGGCGGCGATCGCCTCGTGCCAACGCAGATCGTCGCACGGGTCGTCCGTCGTCGCGACGTACTCGACGTCCGCCATCTTCATCAGCTTGCGGGGCGAAAGCCTGCGCGCGGCAATGACCGCGTTTGCCTCGTCCCAGATCTTTTGCGCATTCTCCGCATTGAGCGGAAGATCTATCCCGAAAAAGAAGCCCAGCTCCGACTGCACCCAATCTTTGATGGGGTTGCCGAACGCATAGCCCGTCGCCTCGGCAAACGCGACAAACTTGTCCTTCATCGGCGCGTCGCCGGTGATCAGCCTCTCGTCCACGCCGAAACCGCGCATCAGACGCCACTTGTAGTGGTCGCCGCCGAGCCACATGCCGCCGATGTCCTCAAACGGCTTGTCCTCAAAGATCTCCTGCGGCGACAGGTGGCAGTGATAGTCCACTATCGGCAAGCCCTCGACCTTGTCGTAGAGCGCCCTTGCCGCGTCGCTTGCAAGCAGATCGACCGTCTTACCTCTGTACTCTGCCACTTCCGTCTCCTTGCATGAGTTTGAGGACCTCGTCCTCGCTCACAGCGTTGAAATCGCCTTCTATCGTGTGTTTGAGACAGGACGCCGCGACCGCAAATTCGAGCGCTTTCGCCTCGTCCCAACCGTTGACAAGCCCGTGGATAAGTCCTGCACCGAAGCTGTCGCCGCCGCCCACTCTGTCGATGATGTCGACGTCGTAATGCTTGCTCGCAAACACCTTGTCCGCGGTCACGAGGATCGCCGACCAGCCGTTGCGCCCCGCGCTGTAACTCTCGCGCAGCGTGAACGCGACCGCCTTCATCGACGGGAACATCCCGAGCACCTTGCGCCCGATCTCGGCATAGCCGTCCGCGGACAGCTTGCCGCCCTCGATCGAACTGCCCTTCGCCTCGATGCCGAACACGTCCTTGCAGTCCTCTTCGTTGCTGATCAAATAGGTGACGCCGTCGAGCAGCGAACTCATGACCCTGTTCGCCTTTTCGCGGCTCCAGAGTTTTTTGCGGAAGTTGAGGTCGCACGACACCGCAATGCCGCGCGTTTTCGCCTCTTTCATCAAAGCGGCGACCATGTCGGCGGCTTTGTCCGAGATCGCCGGAGTGATGCCCGTCCAATGCAGCCAATCGACGCCGTCCAAAAGCGCGGCGGCGTCATAATCTTTCGCCTCGATCTCGCTGATCGCGCTGTGCGCCCTGTCGTAGATGACCTGCGACGCACGCTGCGAATATCCCTTTTCGCAAAAATAGATGCCCATCCTGTCGCCGCCGCGGACGATCTTGTCCACGCCGACGCCTCTGCCGCGCAGCGTGTTGACGCATGCGTCCGCGATGGGATTGAGCGGCAGCTTGGTGAAGAACTCAGCGTTGTCGCCGAATTGCGCAAGCGACACCGCGACGTTCGCCTCGCCTCCGCCGTACACCGCCTCGTAGCTGTCCGTCTGGATGATGCGCTTGTACCCGGGCGGCTGAAGCCTGAGCATGATCTCCCCTGCGGTCAAGACCTTTTTCATGCCTTACCTCCCCTGACGGCGGCGATCTTTGCGACAAGTTCGCGCGCGGTGTTCTCGACCGCGCCGAAGTCGCCGCTCGCCGCGCCCTTTGTCAAAAAGCTGCCCGCGCCGACCGCATAGGCTCCCGCCTTGAACCAATCGGCGATGTTGTCGAGATTGACCCCGCCGGTGGGCATGATGTCCAGCTGCGGCAAAGGACCTTTGAGCGCCTTGAGCCCCTTGGGACCCGCGACGTCGCCGGGGAACAACTTGACCAAGTTCACTCCCGCTTCGAGCGCCGCGACCGCCTCTGTCGGACTGAAAACGCCCGGCACGACCGCGACCGCGTATCTGTTGCAAAGTTTGATCGTATCGAGATTGAGCGCGGGCGAGAACACGAACTTCGCCCCGGCGAGGATCGCCGCGCGGGCGGTCTCGGGATCGAGCACGCTGCCCGCCCCTACGATGACGTCGTCGCCGTATCGGGAGCAAAGCTCCGCGATCAGCCTGTCCGCCCCGGGCACGGTGAACGTGACCTCGATCAGCTTGACGCCGCCGCGCACGCATGCGTCGACGGAGGCAAGCGCCTTTTCGAACCCGTCGCCTCTGATGACGGCGACGACTCCGCACTCTCCGATCTTTTGCAAAACCTGTTGTCTGTTCATATCCATCCTCATCTTTCGGGCACGATCGCGCCCCGATGTCTTGCGCTCGATGTCGGACGCGCATGCGCCCGCAATTCGGGTTCGATGTCGGACGCGCATGCGCCCGCAATTCGGGTACATTCTTATTATAAAATATTTGTCACCGAATTTCAAGTAATAACTTCTCAAAATTATGGACAAAACGGTTGAGTTCTGCTATAATCAAATCAAGGAGGTGCGACATGCCCATCATCAATTATATCGGAAAGAACATGAAGACCTACAACGTCTCGCGTCACCAGCACGACTATTGGGAGATCATCTACTGCACCGGCGGCGACGGCAAGATCGAGTTTTTCGACGGCAATCCGCCCATCGAGTACTCGCGCAATCAGATCGTCATCATTCCGCCGCACGCACTGCATGCCAACAGCTCCGAGTCGGGCTTCCGCAACATCTACCTGACCATCGCCAATTGGACCCCGTCCTTCAAAAAGGCGCTGCTCGTGTCCGACAATCCCCAAAAGGACATCTACAACGTCCTCAACCTTTGCTATCGCTATTTCAACACGGAGACGAGAAATCAAGCCAACATCATCCTCTCGTTCACCGAGCTTGTCATCAACATTTTGACCGCGTTCGCCGGCACCAACAATTGCTCGCGGCAGGTCGAGATCATCGCGTCCGCGATCGTCGAAAACTTCTCCGACCCGACCTTCTCGCTGGACGACGTCTACAAGACTTTTGCGCTCAGCAAGGACTATATCCGCCGTCAATTCATCAAGGAGAAGGGCATCTCGCCCCTTCAATTCCTCAACAATACGCGCATCGCGTTCGCGCAAAAGCTGCTGCTCAGCAAGAACGTCAACAACTACAAGATCTACGAGATCGCCGAGATGTGCGGCTTCTCCGACCAGCTGTACTTTTCGCGCGTGTTCAAGAAGATCACGGGGGTCAGTCCCAAGGAGTACACCTGCATCCCTAAGGCTGATAAGTATAATTCGGACTGACCGCGCATAACGGCACACCTTCGCGGCGCGCAGAACGGTTTTGTTCCGCGCTCGCTTTGCGGCGCGGCACTTTTCGCCGTCTTGGACGGCTCGTTTGCGCGCTTTTGCGTTTCAGAGAACGTCCGCGTACCATTGAGGTACAGCGGACAACCTCTTCACCGCAAAATCATCGCAAGTCGCTCGCCCAATACTGCATGGTTCTGTTGATCTAATTGTTTCGCTGCCGACATAAAAATGCGGACGCGACTACCAATTTGATAGAAATATATAAATAATTGACATCATCTCTTGACAAAACTTGCACGAAACTTAAAGCCTGATAAGAGGATAAAAGTATCTTGTCTCTACTTTGCCGCCGACCACGTCGGCCCGGCTCGCACCGGCTTGACAAAACTTGCACGAAACTTAAAGCCTTTATGAGAGGGTAAAAACATCTCATCAAGGCTTTGCCGCCGACAATTTTGTCAAGAGACAGAGCACATATTTTTCAAAATACTTGCCTCTCAAACCGGCATATGCCGAAATTGCATGCAAAAAACGCGCCTTGTGCGGCGCGTTTTCGATCATATCTCAAAGTACAGCGTCTTGATCTCGTACGGTCGGAAGGTCAACGTTGCGCCCGAGAGTTTTTCGCGCTCCTCTTCAAGCATGTTGCAGGTGAACACGGATTTGTAGCGGAAGCCGGCTTTGAGCACCGTCTCGCCGCCCTCTCCGTAGCGGTCGTAAAGGCGCGCGACGACGCCTTTGCCGTCCTGCGACGGCTTGATCGTCTCGATCAAAATGTCGTCGTTGTCGCATTCGAGCAGCGCCGGAATGTCGGGCGTGAAGTCGCACGAGATGAGCGGAGCGTTGAAGCGGTAGCCGTCTGCGACGACCTCGCTCTGCTGCCAAGTGCCGCGGTGGGGACGAAGCATATAGCCGATCACATGTCTGCCCATGTCGCAGTCGGGGTCGGGATTTTTGGGGCTGCGCAGCAGGTTGAGCGAGATCAGCCCTTCCTTGACGCGGTGCCCGAACTTACAGTCGTTGATCAGCGCGACGCCGCGCTCGCCGTCGTCGGAGTCGACGTTGACGAACTTGTGCGCGCAGATCTCGAATTGCGCCCTTTGCACGGGCGTGACGTCGGCGGTGTCGCGGTCGACGTCCCCGAATTGGATGTCGCAATTGACCTTTGAGCCAAACACCGACGGCTTGAACTCGACGCGCAGCATCTTGAAGTCTTCGTGCCAATCGACCTCGGTGTCAAAGCGTATCGCCTCTTCGCCGGCGATGACCGAGATCTTTTGCACAAGAGAGGACTTTTCGCCGATCGCGAACTTCTGCTCCATCACCGCCGCCGGTCCGTCGACGTAGCTGTTGCGTGCAACGAGACGCACGGTGTGGCGGCGCAGTTTGCGGTAGTCGTCGCGGATGTCCCAAGCGTTGTAGTAGAGTTTGGGGTCGGTGAACAGCTCGAACTTGTTGAGATATTCGCCGCAATAATCGAAGTTTTCGTCCTTTGCGACCGCGCTCTTTATGCTGCCGTCCGCGGCGAAAACGACCTTGAATTTGTCGCTCTCGATCGAGTCGGCGGTGCACTTGGGCTCGGGATAGCCCTGCGCCTCGACAAACGGCGCGCACGAATACGCTTCGGCGTCGACCTTGTACCACTTGCCCTCGTCGAGGACAAATTGCTTGCGCGCGACGGGCGCGGCGTTGACAAAACAGGGCTCGCCGCCCTTTTTCATCGCGGTCAGCAGCTTTGCGCGGATGTCGCGCAGCTTGCCGCGGAGCACGTCAAAGCGCGCGTTCGCCTCGTCGTAGATCCTGCCGATTGAACTGCCCGGGATGATGTCGTGGAATTGATAGAGCAATATCTCGCGCCAGATCTCGTCCATCTCCTTTTGCGGATAGGCGATGCCTTTAAGGCGCGCGATCGCCCCCAGCCACTCGACCTCGTGCAGCTCGCGCTCCGCCTGACGGTTGTTGAGTTTTAGCTTTGCCTGCGAGGTGTATGTGCCTTGATGTTTTTCGAGATAGAGCTCGCCTCTCCATGTCGGATATTGTTGTATTTTTGTCGATATGTATTCGAAAAAGCTCTGTGCCGAACCGTTTTTGACACGCGGCAAACCCTGCTCGTCGCGCATGCGCGCCAACATCTCGAGCGGCGCTTCGCCGGGACCTCCGCCGCCGTCGCCTATGCCGTAGACAAGCAAGCCCTCGTGTATGCCCTTGTCGTTGCCGCGCTCCGATTTGACCAACGCAAACGGGGTCGCCGACGAGCAATACGTCCCCTGCGGAGCCATGTGCGCGAGCACTTCGCTGCCGTCGATGCCCTGCCAGACGAACGTCTTGTGCGGGAACTTGTTGTGCGTGTTCCAGGTCAGCTTGATGGTCATGAAATAGTCTTTGCCGCAGCCCTTGAAGATCTGCGGAAGGGATGCCGGATAGCCGAACACGTCGGGGAGCCACACCATCCGCGACGTCTTGCCGAACTCGCGGCGGAAGAATTCCTCGCCGTAGACAAATTGACGAATTATGCTCTCGCCCGACGGCAGATTGCAGTCGTTCTCCGTCCACATCGCGCCCTGAAGCTCTATCCTGCCGTCCGCGACCGCCTTTTTGAAGCCGTCGAAAATGTCGGGGTATCCCGTCTTGATCCAATCCATCAGCTGCGCTTGAGAAGCGCCGAAAATATAGTCGGGATATTTGTCCAAATTGACGAGCGCGGTCGCGTAGGTGCGCGCGCCCTTGCGCTTGGTCTCCCTGATCGGCCACAGCCAACCGAGGTCGATGTGCGCGTGTCCGATCGCGGTATATTCTCCCGCATCCGCCGAAGTCGGCGAAGCCGCCGCCGCTCCGAGCAGCTTGCGCGCCATCGCGATGTCGCCCTTGCGGTATTGAGCGCGCGCCTCGTAGAGCACGTTGTCTATCTCATCCTCCCGCTCTCGCGTCAACGCCTGATTTTTGCCTGCCGTCAAAAGCAACGAAAAAAGTTGCAAAAAGTCATAGTAAAGTCCGGCTGTCTCGTCGTCCCTGATCGCGAGCACCGCCCTCTTGAACCGTGCCTTACAGCCCGCCTTGTTGCGCTTGCCGTTGAAGCCGCAGTCGACGAGAAGTCTCACCTTTTCGCCGCCCTCGGCGCAGTCGAACAGGTCGACCTGCTGTTTTCCGGGCGCCGGCGTGACCCAATCGATCGCATCTTTTTTTTGCGTGATGCCGACGACGGGCTTGCCGTCGATATAGACAAGTCCCTCGCCCTGCACGTCGATCAGCGCGACCACCTTTTTGCCCTTTGCCGCCGCCGGGACTTCGCCTTCGAAATCAAACCACGCGCAGTCAAAGTCGCTCCCCCACGCCGTCCCCGGCTCGATGGGGTCGAACTGCTTTTCTCCTATTTGCGAAAAGGGCACGGGCTCGCGGCTGAGCGCCGCCTTGGCGGACAGCGGTGCGACGACGGTATAGACCTTGCTCCTCAATTTGAGCAAGAAGTGAAGATACTTGGGATAAAGCGCGGCTCTCTCGATCATTTTCCACCCGAAAAAGTTTTCTTTATCAAAATTATATAATGCCTGCGCGCAATATGTCAAGGCGGACAAAAAATTTTTTACACACTCTTTTGACCGTTTTGTCCATATTTTTGAACATCAATGCAATTGACAGCGCGCGCAAAATTATCTTATAATTGACTTGAACAACAAACAGGGCTTACCGCCCGAGGGGTTATTATGAAAACAGATCTCATCAAAAAAATCATCACCGCGATGTGCGTCGCGGTCATCGTCGCGACATTCGGAGCGATGCTTGTGGGATGCGGCGAAGACTCCCTCGTCGCCGACATTCCCAACGACATTCCCAACAAACTGCTCGACAGCGAAGTCGCTCCCGACGACGTCGTCGCCGCGACCGCCAAAGTGGGCATCACCGACATCGTCAACGACGCCTCTCTGACAACGGCGCAGAAGATCCAAAAGATCATGTCCGCGACCGAGCAGAACGAGATCACCGCCGAGAGGTTCAACTACTTCCAGTACAAAAAAGGTTCCACCGAGATCGACGGCAAATCGGGCACGTTGATCTATCAGCGCCACCGCAAACAAAATCAGGAATGCAAGGATGACACCACCCTCAAGCGCGCGATCAACGCCAATTTCGGTCCCACAGAACTCAAATTCGTCCAAGACTCGATGATCCGCCTTGTCTACAATGACGCAATCTACCGCATTCAAGGCGTAGTCGAAGACGTGAACTATGACAGCGCGACCGGACTTTTGGTCGTCTCGGACGACGCGACATGGAATAAGGGTAAGGACTTTGGTAAATACGAATTGGTCGAATGGAGTCAAAACCTCGACGAGACCAAGAAGACCTGCGCCAACTGGGAGTGCGAGGGCATTGTCAGCGAAGAAGGCGCGACCATCAATCGCGTCGAGCAGGATGGCACCGGCGACGTCTACTACGAACTCAAATTCACCGTCGACACCGCCGTCGCAAACGCCGATCCCGCCACGATCGACAGGCTGGAAAACGACAACTCCGGCAAAGATATGACCGTGGGCAAACTCGAAGTCACCGCCCAGGTTTGGGAATGCGGCTTGATGAAATTCTATCAGACCGATGAGACATGGAGCGGCTCGATCGGCGCGGCGATCTTTTGGTACAAAGGCTCCGCCGATTCTCAGTCCTACACTTGGTACTCTTACACCGAACGCGACAACGACATGAGCGAATCCATTGCGATCCTCAATTCGATGCTCTAAAAAAGACTAAACTTCGGCGCCTCCTTTCGGGGGCGCCGTTTTTATGCTTTGTTTCGATTTTGCGGACGAAAAAACCGCCGCGCAGATCACTTCAAATCGTCAAGCCATGCCGCGGGGCACGCGTCGGACGGCATCTTCCAATCCCCTCTCGGTGACAACGCGACCGAGCCGACCTTGGGTGCGTCGGGCGTGCAGCTGCGCTTGAATTGCTGCGAAAAGAAGCGGCGGTAGAACTTGGCGAGCGCCGCTTTGAGCGCTCCCTCGTCGACGTCGTCGAACGCGAGTTTTGCCAGCCTCAGCACCTTGCGCGGACGGAACCCGTAGCGCATCGCATAGTAGAGGAAAAAGTCGTTGAGCTCGTACGAGCCGACGATCTCTTCCGTCTTTTGGACGATCTCGCCGTCCTTTGCCGGGATGAGCTCGGGACTGATCGGCGTGTCGAGGATGTCGTTGAGCGCACGGCTCGCCGCGGCGTTGCCGCACGTCTCGGCATAGTAGCGGACGACATATCTGATCAACGTCTTGGGCACGGACGCGTTGACGCCGTACATCGACATGTGATCGCCGTTGTAGGTCGCCCAGCCCAGCGCAACTTCGGACAGATCGCCCGTGCCGACGACAATGCCGCCGCACATATTGGCGATGTCCATCAGCACCTGCGTGCGCTCTCTCGCCTGCGCGTTCTCGTACGTCACGTCGGTCAGGTCGAGAGGGTGATCGATGTCCGCAAGATGGACCTTGACCGCCTCGCCTATCTTGACCTCTTTGAAGTCTGCGCCCAGCCCCTCTGCGAGCGTCTCGGCGTTGGAGCGCGTACGCGACGTCGTACCGAAGCACGGCATCGTCACCGCAAGCACGTCTTTGGGCGCAAGCCCCGATATCTTCGCCGCGTCTACGGCGACCAAAAGCGCAAGCGCGCTGTCAAGCCCTCCCGACAGCCCGACGACCACTTTTTTGGCGCCCGTGTGCGTAATTCGCTTTGCAAGCGCATTGGCTTGTATCGCGAGGATCAGCTTGCACCGCCCCTCTCTGCCCTCGTTGTCGACGGGCACGAACGGCGTACGCGACGGCTTGCGACCGAGCTCGGTCTCGGTGAGTTTGCACTCAAATTCGACCTCTCGCATTCCGACCGCCGCGCCGAAGGTATTGCGCGCTCTCCTCTCTCTTGCCAATTTGAACACGTCGATGACCGCGACCGCCGCACCTTCGCCGAAAGGCGCGCTCTCGTCGAGCACCGCCGCGTCCTCGGCAATGATGTCGTGACCTGCGAACACTGCGTCCGTCGTGCTCTCGCCGACGCCGGCGTCCGCATAGACATAACCGCACAGCCCCTTGCCCGACGCCGCGCGCACGAGCAGTCGGCGATATTCCGCCTTGCCGACGATCTCATCGCTTGCGGACGGGTTGCACACGATCGTCGCGCCCGCCGCACACAGCTCGGACGACGGCGACTTCGCACCCCACATGTCCTCGCAGATCTCGACGCCGAAACAAAACTCGGGCATGCCCTTGCAACGGAACAGCAGGTCGGCGCCGAACGGAACGACTTGCGCTCCGACGCGCGCCTCTTTCGCGACCGCGTCCTTTGCCGACGCGAAATATCTGCACTCATAGAATTCGCCGTAATTGGGGATCGCGGTCTTTGGGACGACGCCGACCGCCCTGCCGCCGTTCAGAACGGCCGCGCAATCGTACAATTTGCCGTCCGCCCTGACGGGCGCGCCTACGACGACGGCGCAATCGCTCTTCGCCGTCTTTTTGGCGATCGAGAGCAGCGCCGCGTCCGACGCGTCGAGCAACGCGTCCTGCGTGAGCAGGTCCGCGACGGTATAGCCGGTCACCGCCATCTCGGGGAACACGATCAATTTGCAGCCCTTCGCCGCATATTCGGCGGCAAGCGCGGCGATCGCGTCCGCATTGAACGCGGTATCGGCGACTTTGCACGGCGGAGTGAGCGCCGCGACTTTGACGAATCCGTCTTTCATATCCACTCCCTGCCGCATATGCGGCAAAACATTTGCATTTGCGTGCGCGGTGTAGTATATTATTATAGCCTTTGAGGCAAACACTCTTCGGCACGCCGTTACAATGATATTTTATTTTATTTGGCGCGGCTTGTCAATTGCACGGATAACAAATGCGTAAATTGGTCAGGTATTTGAAGAATTACAAGCTCAATCTCACCTTGGGTCCGCTCGCAAAGCTGACCGAGGCGATCTTTGAGCTGATCGTTCCTCTCGTGATGTCCGACATCATTGACAACGGCATCGACGGCGACGGCGGCATCGAATATGTGCTGACGCACGGCGCGATCATGGTCGCTCTCGGCGTGATGGGGCTTGCGTGCGCGCTCACCTGCCAATACCTTGCGGCAAAGTGCTCGCAGGGCTTCGGCACCGAGCTGCGCAACGACCTTTTCCGCCACATCAACACACTGTCGTTCAAGGAGCTGGACAAGTTCGGCACCCCGTCCATCGTCAACCGCCTGTCCTCGGACGTCAATCAATTGCAATATATGGTCGCGATGCTGATTCGTCTCGTCATTCGCGCGCCCTTCCTCGTGATCGGCGCGGCGGTCATGGCGATGACGATCAACCTCAAACTGTCGTTGATCTTCATTGCGGCGGCGCCGCTCATCGCGGTGGTGCTCTACTTCATCATGTCGCGCAGCATCCCCCTCTACAAGAACGTACAGCAAAAGCTGGACAAAGTCGCGCAGATCACGCGCGAAAACCTCTCCGGCGTGCGCGTCGTCCGCGCCTTCTCCGAACAGGAATACGAAAAAGACCGCTTTGACAAGTCGGCAGACGAATTGACGCGCGGCGCGATCGTCGTCGGACGCATCTCCGCGCTGCTCAACCCCGCGACCTTCGTCATCATCAACGCGGCGATCATCGCGATCCTTTGGTTCGGAGGCGGACTTGTCAACACGGGCGAAATGACGCAGGGCGAGGTGTTCGCGTTCGTCAACTATATGACTCAGATCTCGCTCGCGCTCGTCGTCGTCGCCCAACTCGTCGTCACCGTCACCAAAGCGATCGCTTCGGGCACGCGCGTCGTCGAACTTCTCGACGCCGCACCCTCGATCACCGACGACGGCAACACCGAGGTCGACACCTCCGTCGACGCCCCGGCGGTCAAATTCGACCATGTCTCCTTTGGCTACAACGAGGGCAAATACACTTTGACCGACCTCACTCTGACCGTACCTCGCGGCGCGAGCGTGGGCGTCATCGGCGGCACAGGCAGCGGCAAGTCGACGCTGGTCAACCTGCTTGCGCGCTTTTACGACGTGTCCGAAGGCAGCGTCGAACTGTTCGGGACGGACGTCAAAAAATATCCGCTCAAACAATTGCGACGCACCGTCGCGTATGTGCCGCAAAACACGATGCTCTTTTCGGGCACGATACGCTCCAACCTGCTGATGGGCGGACGCGACGCGGACGACGAGACGCTGTGGAGGTGCCTCGAGACCGCGCAGGCTGCGTCCTTTGTCCGCGAAAAGGAAAAGGGGTTGGACGCGGTCGTGATGCAGGGCGGCAAGAACTTCTCGGGAGGACAGCGCCAACGCCTTGCGGTCGCGCGCGCCCTCGCCGCACACTCCGACATCCTTGTCCTCGACGACTCGTCGTCCGCGCTCGACTTTGCGACCGACCTCAACATGCGCACCGCGATCAACGCGACTCGCGGCGACACGACGCTCTTCCTCGTCTCGCAGCGCGCGACTTCGCTCAAAGACTGCGACGTCATCGTCGTCCTCGACGGCGGACTCGTCGCCGGCATCGGCAAGCACGACGACTTGCTCAAAACTTGCGACGTGTATCGCGAAATTTACCTCTCTCAAACGGACGGAGGTGCCAAGCAATGAAGACAAAAGAGACCTTGAAACGCATCGTCGGCTACATCTCCCCCTACAAGGGCTATGTCGCGCTGTCGCTGATCTCGGCGATCCTGTCGGTCGCGGCTACGCTGGCGGCGCCCGTCTGCATCGGCAAGGCGATCGACTATATCATCGGACCGGGCAACGTCGACTTCGCGACGGTCGGCAAGTATATCGCGCTGATCGGCGGCACGATCGTCGTCGGCGGCATCTTCCAATGGACGCTGTCGCTCGCGACCAACAAGCTCGCGTTCCTCGCAGTCAACGAAATGCGCAAACAGCTGTTCGCCCACATCGACCGCCTGCCGCTGTCGTACATCGACTCGCACGCGCACGGCGACCTCATCACCCGTATGGCAAGCGACATCGAGCAGATCTCCAACGGCATATTGCAGGGCTTCTCACAGCTCTTGACGGGCGTGTTCACGATCGCCGGCACGCTGGGCATCATGCTCGCGATCCAATGGCAGGTCGCGCTGGTCGTCATCGTCATCACTCCCCTTTCGCTGTTCGTCGCGACATTCGTCGCCAAGCACTCCAACGCGATGTTCCGCAAGCAGTCGGACACGCAGGGCAAGCTGGGCGGTTACAGCGAAGAGATGCTCGAAGGACAGCGCATCGTCGCCGCGTTCGGCTATGAAGAAGAGGCGCAAAAGACGTTTGAGGAGATCGACGCCGTCCTCTATAAATACGGCGTAAAATCGCAATTTTACAGCTCGCTGACCAACCCGTGCACACGCTTTGTAAACAACCTCGTCTATGCGGCGGTCGGCATCATAGGCGCGGTGATCGCGATCCTCTACGGCACGATGAGCGCGGGCACGCTGTCAACTTTCCTCATCTACGCCAACCAATACACCAAGCCGTTCAACGAGATCACCGGCGTCATCACCGAACTGCAAACCGCGTTTGCGTGCGCAAGGCGCGTGTTCGCCGTCCTGGACGAGCCCGAAGAGAGCCCCGACGACGACTTGCCCGAGATCAAAGAGTGCCTCGGCACCGTCGAGTTCGACGACGTCTGCTTCGGCTACTCGCCCGACAAGCCGCTGTTGCAACACATCGACGTAAAGGCGGATAAAGGCAAAAAGATCGCGATCGTCGGTCCCACCGGCTGCGGCAAGACGACAATGATCAATCTGCTGATGCGCTTCTACGACGTGGACAGCGGCGAGATCCGCGTGTCCGACGCGCCCGTCAAATCGGTCAAACGCAACTCGTTGCGCGGTCAATTCGGAATGGTGCTCCAAGACACTTGGCTGTTCGAAGGCACCGTCCGCGACAACATCGCCTACGGCAGACGCGACGCGACCGACGAAGAAGTCATCGCCGCCGCACAAGCCGCGCATGCACACCGCTTCATCAGCAAGCTCGCAGACGGCTACGACACCGTGATCACCGAAAGCGGCGGCAACCTGTCGCAAGGACAGCGGCAATTGCTGTGTATCGCGCGTATCATGCTCACACATCCGCCCATGCTCATCCTCGACGAGGCGACGTCCAACATCGATACCCGCACCGAGATCCGCATCCAAAAGGCGTTCGCCGATATCATGAAGGGGCGCACCAGCTTCATCATCGCCCACCGCCTGTCCACGATCCGCGACGCCGACCTCATCCTCGTGATGAAAGACGGCAACATCATCGAACAGGGCACGCACGAACAATTGCTCGACAAGGGCGGATTCTACAAGGAGCTTTACGAGAGTCAGTTCAAAAAAGCTGCGCTTTGAGAGGGCACCATTGCGCTGTCCTGCTCAATCGGCTTACGCCTCATATACGCAGGCGCAATGGTTCCCTCTCAATACTCACCCTCCACGGGACAAGCGCTCGCTCACCGCTCGCGGTCCCGTAAGGTGAAGTCCCCGAAGAGCGCGGTCATTCGGGGACTTCGCTATCAAGTCGCGCGAGAAGCGCGGTTTCGCGCGACGCTGAATCGCCGATTTACACGCTTTGAGTAAGTTTTGTTCTTCGCTTTATACTGCGGATTCTTGGCAACCCAAAAATTAACGCTTCGAATCGCAACGGGCACATCCGAATCACGGATGCGCCCGTTTCTCATACTCGCTATTTTTGGTTTTCCCCGGGGTACCCCCTTCCCACGCGGCATTTTCTGTTCCGCGCTCGCTTTGCGGCGCGGCTCAAGTCACGCCTTGAGCGAATCTTTTGCGTCCTTTTGCGCCTCTCGGAACGCTCGGGTACCATTGAGGTACACCTCGCAACCCTTTCGCCGCAAACCTGCACCAAGTCGCTCGCTTAAAGCTGCTTGGTTCTGTTTATCTTATCGGTTCTATGCCAACATTAATTATTTGGTTGAGCTGATCTGATCGGTTCTGCATCGAGCTTTTCGCGCGGTCATTTGACAGCCGCGTTATCGTATCTCGCCCAAACGCGGTTGGGCGAGATGTAATCGTAACCTTATACACAAAAAGCTACTTTTCATTTTGACTTTTATAAAGCGGAAAAATTGACGACACTCGTCGCGCGGAACCGCGCTTCCCGCGCGACTTGATAGCGAAGTCACCGAATGACCGCGCTCTTCGGGGACTTCACCTTGCAGGGGCGTGAGCGGAGCGAACAAGTCCCCTGTCGGAGGGGGAGTATTGAGGGGGAACCATTTCGCCGCTTGTATGAAAAAGGCGCGCCTTTCGGTGCGCCTTTGATTCAAGCGATAAGCGAAATGGTGCCCCCTCAAAGCGAAGCATTAAACTCCCCTATCTATCGCCGTAATACCCGTGCGGCACACGTTCTTGACGCGCATTCCTTCGCGCGACTTGCAAAGGTCGGAGATCGCGGCGGCGAAGTTGTCTATCTTGCGGCTGGTGCCTGTGAGCTCCAAGATCATCGACTTTGAGGTGATGTCGAGGATGAGCGCGCCGAATTCGTCGGCAAGCTGCACGATCGAGTTGTCGAATTGACCGGTCGTGACTACCTTGACAAGGATGAGTTCGCGGCACACGCTGTCCTCTTCTTTGAGGGCGGTGACGTTGATGGTCTCTTCAAGTTTGGACGTCTGTTTGATGATCTGATCGAGTGTATTCTCGTCACCTCTCGCGGTGATCGTGATGCGCGAGATCTTGGGGTCGTCCGTCGTCGCGACCGAGAGAGAATCGATGTTGAAGCCTCTCCTGCCGAACAGACTGCTGACCCTAGAGAGCACGCCCGAATTGTTGTAAACCACTACCGATACGATATGTTTCATAATCCACCTATCCGAATTGTTTACAACCATTATACACGCTCGCGCGGAGATTGGCAAGAATTTTGGCAATATTTATAAACGACCGCTTTCACGATTTGCCCTCTTTTGAAAACCGCCGCGTCAATTCAATTCGCCCTTGCGTTTTTCTTACATCTTTATCGACTGCAGAACTTTGCTACGGGCACTGCGGACAACAGTCGCCGAAAACTCTCTTCACGCCAAGACGACGCCGGCGCGAATTTTCGTACCCGTGTCTGTTATTCGCATTTGATTGCGCATGCGCCACTCAAAAATATTTGTCCAAAAGCCGTTTCAATTCGTCCTTTTCGTCGAGAGGGCGTGCGGTGCGTTTGCGCGCCTTTTTCTCCTCGACCGCGCGTCGCAGGTCTTCGCCGATCTCCTTCATCCTGTCGTCGTCAAGCGGCTCTATGCCCGTATAGGGCAAGAACTCGTCGACCGCGCTCTCCCTCTCCTCTTCGGGCGCAAGGTCGATCGGCTCGGGGACGGCTTCGTCCTCTTGCGGCAAGTTCTTGGCAAGCACGACCACGCCGTCGCACTTGTCCTCGTACATCGTGCCGCTCTCGCAGCCGAGATACACCTTTTTGCCCTGTCTCCGCAACGCGTTGAGCAGCGGCAGACAGTCCACTTCCGCCGCGACCAAAAAGATCGCGTCGACCGGTTCCAGACAGGCGACCGCGACCGCGTCGATGACTTGGCGAATGTCTATCCTTGTCTTTTTGCGATTGTGGAGCGGCAACGACACCTCGGCGCCGTACTCCTTGATGAAGGCGTTGAGCGCGCCGTTCCTCTTGGCGTTGTAGCCGTAAAATTTGACTTGACAAAAGCGCGCGCCGAGCGTCCGCTCGGCGTCGTAGAGCGCGTCGGCGTTGACCTTGGCCGCGCCCAGATCGATCAATGCGGCACAGTTCATATATCTCCCGTGGCAAAACTCGTCCGTACACCGCGCCGCGCGGTCAATGTTACCGCCCCGACGTTTCTCGCTTGTAAAAAAACAGATATTGCTGAGCGATGCCGGCGTACTTGCCGTACATCTCGCACAACTTTTTGCACATTTGAGCGTTGGTCGCGTCGCCGCCGACGATGTCGGCATAGACCTTGCGTATCCAAGTGTCGACCGGAAAGACGTCGTACTTGCGGAACGCGAACAGCAATATGCAATCCGCGACCTTTGGACCCACGCCTTTGAGGCGGCACAGATACCTGTTCGCCTCGTCGGACGGCATGCCGAACACCCCGTCCAAATCGAAACCGTCCGCGATCCGGCGCGCGGTGTCGGCGAGATATTCCGCGCGATATCCTGCGCCGAGCGACGCATAAAACGCCTCGTCTTTCGCCGCCATCGCCTCGGGCGACGGGAACGCATATCTGCCCTCGCCGATCTCTTCTCCGAGCCGCTCGCAGATCCTGTTCAAAATGCCCTTGATCCGCGGTATGTGATTGTTGGCGGAGACGATGAAGCTCATCAGCGTCTCAAACGGCTGCTGACGCAAAATGCGTATCCCTCTGCCGTACTCGACCGCCTCGCGCATAAACGGCTTGTCTTGCAGTTCTCCGCGGATCGCGCTGTAATCGGCGCTCAGGTCGAAGTAGTCGGCAAAGTAGTCGGGATCGTCCGAAGAGATGACCGCGCGCGACTCGTCTTGGGTCACGCGGCACAGCTTGTCGCCCGAGATCACGGTGTAGCCGCCCTCTTCGGGGAAGTAGCGGAACACCTGTCCGCAGTCGAGGATGCGCCTGATGTCAAAGTCTTCTCTCTGTACGATGATATCACTTTTCATGTCGTCTTTCTCCGCCTGTTTTGCCGAAATCAAACGAATTATAGCACAGATCCGCAGCAAAATCAATACGAGTCCGATCCAAAACCGTTTTTCCTGTTGAAAATGTGCGCGCGTTATGGTATGATAATAAGTACAAATACTTCGGGCCACACAAGGAGAGAATTATGAAAAACTTCGCCAAACTATCCGTTTACAACGTCAATTCGCTCAAACGCAGCGCGGCGGGCTTCCCGCTGGACAAGGACGGCAAGTCCACCGCCGTATGTCTTGACGGCAAATGGAAGTTCAAATTCGTACCGTCCATCGACCGCATCCCCCAAGGATATGAGGCTGACGGCGTCGCCCCTGCCGGCTTTGACGAGATCGACGTCCCGTCCGAATGGCAGATCAAGGGCTTTGACACCCCCATCTACACCAACTACATGTACCCCTACGCGCTCGCGCAGTTCAACCTGCTCGCGGTGCCAAAGGTCAAGGAGCGCAAGACGAGCGCCGGCTGCTATGTCACCGAGTTCGAGTTCGACGGCGCCGACCGCGACGTCTTTCTGCGTTTCGACGGCATAAATTGCTGCGGCGACATCTATGTCAACGGCAAGTTCGTCGGCTACTCTGAGGACACGTTCAGCCCTCAGGAATACGACATCACCTCCGTCGTCCGCAAAGGCTCCAACAAGCTGGCGGTCACCGTCTATCGCTATTGCACCGGCAGCTATCTCGAAGATCAGGACATGTGGCGCCTTTCGGGCATCTTCCGCAGCGTTTGGCTGATCGCGAAACCGCACACCGAGGTCATCGACTGCTTCTCGCTGTCGACGCTCAAAAACGACTACAAAGACGCCGACTTCGAGACCACCGTCACCCTCGCATCCCGCAAGGATGAGGGCGCGTCGTACGAGGTCAAATTGACCTTGACGGACGGCGACAATGCCGTCGCCGAGCTGTCCGAAACCGTCGGCAAGCTCGCGGTCGGCAACAAGGACGTCAAATTGACCGCCGCGCTCAAAGACGTCAAGCTGTGGTCGGACGAATATCCCAACCTCTACCGCGTGCGCATAATTTTGCTTGCGGACGGCAAAGAGGTCGACAGACGCGAATACGACTTCGGCTTCCGCGAAGTGCGCATCCAAGGCATGAAGGACGGCAGAGGTCCGTTCATCTTGCTCAACGGCAGACCGATCAAGATCTACGGCGTCAACCGCCACGAGTTCCACCCCTACCACGGGCACGCGGTGCCGCACGAGCTGATCGAGAAAGATCTGCTGCTGTGCAAAGCCAACAACATCACCGCGATCCGCAACTCGCACTACCCCAATTGCGACGCATTCTATGAGATGTGCGACCGCATCGGCATCTTGGTCATGGCGGAGACAAATCTCGAGAGCCACGGGCTGGCGGCGTTCTTGCCGGCAAGCAGCAAAAAGTGGGTCGACCAATGCGTCTACCGTGCGATGAACATGGTCGAACGACTCAAAAACCACCCCTGCATCATCAGCTGGTCGCTGGGCAACGAGGCGGGCTTCGGCAAAGACTTTTTCGTAATGCGCGAGGCGGTCCTTGCGCGCGACACGTCGCGCTTCATCCACTACGAGCCCGACCAATCGGGCAAGGTCGGCGACGTGCTGAGCGAGATGTATTCCCACGTCGAAAAGATGCCGATCATCGGCGAGAACAAGCCGATGCGCCACTGCCTTGCGCTGTGGTCGCCGCTCGGCAGCAAATACACGCCCGACATGTACCGCGACCTGCCCTTCATACAATGCGAATACGCGCATTGCATGGGCAACGCTCTCGGCGACTTCTCCGACTATTGGGACATGTTCCGCAAATACGACCGCCTCGCCGGCGGCTTCATCTGGGACTTCGCCGACCAGGCGATCCACCGCGAGATCGACGGCAAGGACGCGTGGCTGTACGGCGGCGACTTCGGCGACAAGCCCAATGCGGGCAGGTTTGCGTTCAACGGCATCGTCCGCGGCGACCGCTCCCCCAACCCGGCGCTGTATGAAGTCAAGTATCAATACGCGAAGGCGGGCTTTGAGTATGAGGACGGCAAATTGACCGTCACCAACCGGCACAACTTCACCGACCTCGACGAATATGAGACGGTCGTCTCCTATGTCGCCGAAGGTGAGGAATTGGCAAGCAAGACGAGCGTCGTCAAGTGCGCTCCCGGCGAGAAGGCGCAAGTGCCGCTCCCCGAAAAGTGTGACTTCCCTGACGGGAAAGAGGTCGTCCTCAACGTCCGTCTGCTGACGACAAAGGACATGCCCTACGCCAAGGCGGGGCACGTCGCGGCGACGGGTCAATTCGTCGTCAAGCCGTTCGATTTTTCGGCGCCCGTGTCCGTAAAAGGCGTTCAATGCACCTCGGTCAGCGGCGGCTGGACGATCACTGCGGGCGACGTCTCCTATTCGCTCGGCAGCAACGGCTACATCACCTCGGCAGTCGCCGGTGGCAAAGAATTGCTCTCCGCGCCGATACGCCCCAACTTCGCTCGCGCGACGATCGACAACGACGCTCTGCCCCAAGTGCCGAGCATCATCTCCACGCTGTTCATGGGCAAGGACAAGGGTATCCGCGCTCAAAAGAGACTGCGCGCAAAGAGCGTCAACGTCTTTGAGAACGACGGCGTCGTCACCGCGGAGATCTGCTGGTCGATGCCGCACACCAAACATCTCAAGACCACCTACACCTTCTCGGGCGACGGCTCCGTCCGCCTCGCGATGTCGCTGAACGTCAAGTGCAGCATGGAACGCTACGGCTTCACCTTCCGTCTCGTCGAGGGCATCGACGGCGTGTCGCTGTACGGCAAAGGTCCGCACGAGAATTATTGCGACCGCGCGACGGGTGCGGAACTCGGCGTTTGGTCGGGCAAGGCGGAAGAGATGATCCACGACTACCTCTACCCCCAAGAGAACGGCAACCACACCGGCGTGAGATACGCCTCGATCGGCGACAAAGAGGGAGTGACGCTCCGCGCGGTCGGCAAGCCGTTCGAGATGACCGTCCACCCCTACACCTATGAGATGTTGCAAAACGCACAGCATCTGCACGAACTCGGAAGAGAAAACGCGCTCACCGTCTGCGTGGACGGCAAACAGCGCGGCGTCGGCGGCGACACCCCGGCGATGGCGTGCACAAAGCCGCAATACGACATCTTGCCCGGCAAGATCCACACGCTGGACTTCACTCTCAAATTCAACGCCTGACGCGCAAAATGCAATCGCCGCTCCGATCGGAGCGGCGATATTTTTTGCTTTGAGCATAAAAAAGGAGCGGATGACCGCTCCTCGATTTGTTTGCGTGAACTTACTCCGCCTTTGCGTAAACGCTCACTTGCTTCTTGTCCTTGCCCTTGCGCTCGAACTTGACGACGCCGTCGATCAGCGCATAGAGAGTGTCGTCACCGCCCTTGCCGACGTTGTTGCCGTCGTGGAACTTGGTGCCTCTCTGTCTGACAAGGATGCTGCCTGCGGTGACAAATTGACCGTCCGACCTCTTGACGCCGAGACGCTTCGCCTCGGAGTCTCTGCCGTTACGGGTGGAGCCGCCGCCTTTCTTGTGCGCGAAAAGCTGTATATTGATGAACATCTTATTTTACCTCCAATTCGATGAAGTCCGAATAGCCTTGGTTGAGATCCGCGACCCCCAAGAGCATTGTCTCGAGGACGATGTCGCAGTCGTGACGGACCTTTTCGTCAAGGTCGTCGGGGAGCGCCATTTTGAGGTATCCCCTCTCGTCCGTGCGGTAGTCGAGCTTGACCCCAACCACTTGAAGCAGCCCGAGAGCCGCCGTCTGGACGATCGACGAGAGCGCCGCGCAGACGATGTCTTCGCCCTGCTCTCCGTACCCGGTGTGACCTGTGCACTCGACCGAAACTATTCTGTTGTTGCGTCTTGTGACGGCAACGTGTGTCATTATGCCTTGATCTCGGCGATCTTGAGCGCGGTGTACGGCTGTCTGTGGCCCTGACGCTTGCGCTCGTTCTTCTTCGCCTTGTACTTGAAGACGATGATCTTCTTCGCCTTGTCTTGCGCGACGACTTCGGCAACAACGCTCGCCTTGGCTGCGTCTGCGCCAATGACCACGTTGCCCTCATCGCACAGCATGACGACGGGAAGTTCGACCTTGTCTCCGACGTTCGCGTCAAGCTTTTCGACCTTCACGATCTGATCCTTTTCGACCTTGTACTGCTTGCCGCCGCTGGTAACGATTGCGTACATTGATTTACCTCCTCTTTCCAGTCTCGCTGACTCGGGTGTTGCAAAGCAAACTTGAGACCCTTCTCATGCGGCTCGACGTATATATTAGCATAACGCGCGCGACGTGTCAAACAAAAAATGCACTTTGTTCGCAAAAACGCATTTTCATGCGCTCAGCAATCCACCCACTCTATCTCTCTCTCGACCTCCCAAAAAGTCTTGCCGTCGAAAAGTGGCGCTCGAACAAACTCATCTGCCAATTTTTGCATAGATATCTTTGACGATTTTTTCCAAAGATAGCCTTCCGACCATGGCTCCCAAGTAACCAAAGCCATATGGTATTTGGCACCCTTGCTCCAGCCCTGCAAAAAATATTTTTTCCCGTCAAAGAGAAAGACCAATTCTCCTCCATAGGACATTATTTCAATGAACTTGTTGATGTCACCATTTATCATGCCTTGGTACTCCTATCAAATACTTTTTATATTTAGCATATTCATCTTTTGTAATCGGTCGAGTGCTTCTATGTGCAAAATCATCTCGCTGATAATCATGAACATGCAACACCATCATTTCAATCATCAAAATCTTAGTTAAATAAAACCGATTACGTAAAATTGAAGAGTCTGGCTGCATGCAGTCAAGAATGAAAATGCTTATACACCGCCTGCGCCGCCGGCAAGTTCATCCCTTTGACTGCGGCGAGCTGTTCGACGCTCGCGCTCTTGATCGCGGCGACCGTGCCGAAATGCTTGTAGAGTGCTTTGACCCTGCCCTCGCCCACGCCGGGGACGGACAGCAATTCGCTGACAGTCTGCGACTTCTTGCGCAATTGGCGGTGGAACGTGATCGCAAATCGGTGCGCCTCGTCGCGTATGCGTTGCAAAAGTTTGAGCGCATAGCTGTTTCGCGGCAAAATGACCGGCTCGCTTTGCCCGGGCAAAAACACTTCCTCTTCGCGCTTGGCGAGGCTGATGAACGGGATGTCTGTGACGCCGAGCGCGGTCACGATCTCCATGACCGAAGACAGCTGTCCCTTGCCTCCGTCGATGACGATGAGGTCGGGACGCGCGCCGAGGCTGTCGTCCTCGCTGCCCTCTTTGAGCTCGGTCAGCCGCCTTGTCAGCGTCTCCTGCAAAGAGGCGAAATCGTCGTTGCCCTCGACGGTCTTGATGCGGAATTTGCGATATGCCGCCTTGTCGGGTTCGCCGTTGGTGAACACGACCATCGACGCGACTTTGTTCGTGCCACTGATGTGCGAGATGTCATAGCACTCCATGCGCGCCGGCATGCGTTCGAGATGCAGATATTCCGCCAATTGCATCACCGCGCCGATCGTCATGTTGTCCTGCCTCTCCTTGATCGAAAGCGACTTTTCGAGATAGTCGCGCGCGTTGGACGACGCCATGTCGCACAGCTGCCGCCTCACGCCCTGGCGAGGGGTGATGACGTTGATCTTTTTGCCGAATTTTTCGGACAGATATTGCTGCAAGACGTCCGCGTCCTCGATGTCAACGGACAGCACCGCCTCGTCGGGCGCGAGCACGTCGCCGTCATAAAAGCGCATCACAAAATTGGACAAAGTGATCGCGTCGCTCAAGCCGTAATCGTTGACGACGAATTTGTCGCCGCCGACCACCTTGCCTGCGCGGACAAACAACAGCGCGATGACGGTGTTGAGCCCGTTGCTCTCGATCGCAAACACGTCGAGGTCGAAATCTTTGGGAAGCGCGCCGACCTGCCTGCGGACAAGCTTGTCGAGCACCTGTAATTTTTGCCTGTAATTGAGCGCAAGCTCGTATTCTTCCCTCTCCGCCGCCTCGTTCATCTTGTCGGTCAGCAGCTTGGCGACCGACTTGTCGTTGCCGGACAGAAAGGCTATCACCTCTTTGATGATCGCGCCGTACTCCTCTTTGGTTATCTTGCCGGCGCAGGGCGCGTAGCAGCGCTTGATGTGATAGTTGAGGCACGGACGGTGCCCCGCCGGGATGCGCTTCATGTCCAGCTTGCAGTCGCGCAGACAAAACGCGCTGTTGATGAGGTCGGTGATCTCCTTCGCCGTGATGCCGATCATGTACGGACCGAAATATTTTGACCCGTCGCTCTTCAGCTTGCGCACGACCTCGACGCGCGGGAAGTCCGCCTTGACGTCGATCTTGACAAAGGGATAGCTCTTGTCGTCTTTGAGCAAAATGTTGTAGGGCGGCTTGTGCTTTTTGATGAGATTGTTCTCGAGCACGAGCGCCTCGACTTCGCTCCGCGTGATGATGTATTTGATGTCGTCGACCTTGGCGACAAGTTTGAGCACCTTTTCGGTGCGGTTTGCCTTGTTGCCGAAATATTGATGCACGCGCTTGAACAGATCTTTCGCCTTGCCGACGTACAAGATCTGTCCGCTCGCTCCGTACATGATATAGACGCCGCTGCTGTGCGGCAAATCTTTGAGTATCGACGCTATGTCCATACCGAAATGATACCACAATCGCGCGCGTTTTGCAAGCGCAAGCTATCTGCGCCGCAACCGCCTCGCCCCGGTCAGCATCACATCGGAAACGTACGGGTCGACGATCGTGTAGAGCGTCAGCCGCCCCGCTTTGCGCGACGCGACGATGCCTGCGTCTTTGAGCAAGCGCAGCTGATGGGACACCGTGCTCTGCTCGCTCGCCAGAAAAAAGCAAAGGTCTGCAACGCAGAGATCTTTCATCGACAGCGCGGACAAGATCTTGAGCCTCGTCTCGTCCGAAAATACCGCAAAAAATCGCGCTATGCCGCAAAGAGAGCGGCTCGGGGGCATATTCTCCAAAATGCTGCGCTCGCCCCTCTCGTCCACGGTCAAACATTCTCGATACATTGTCATGGTCTGCTCCTTGGCGCATACGCGCCGTCATATGAGCATATTATATAGCGATCAATGCCGCGCTTCGCCGCGTGTTGCGTCGAAATTTAGCTATTTTGGAGGATAAGATGAATTCCAACTTTCTGTTGTTGCTGCTGCTCGCGATGAACAACAACGGCGGCGGTCAGACCAACTCGTGCGATCCGCTGTCGCTGATCTTCTGCTGTCTGTCGTTCGCCAACTGTCTCGGCTGCCGCGCAGCCGACATAGGTCAGAGCGTCTGCCCGGGACAAAGCAATTGAAAGAAGGACGCGTCAGACGGCGCGTCCTTCTTTGTTCAAACATACCAACCGCAGGGGTTGAACCAATAGGGAAACACTCCCGCGCAATTACAGGCGCGGGTCGAAATGTTGCAGCACGGCGGACTGCCGCACGGCAGCATATATGCCTCGAAATTGTAACCGAAATACATCACCTCACCTCCTCTTTGTCCCAAAGGACGATGATGTAACCCGCGCCCGATATCATGATATGCACGCGTTAAGCGATGTGTTACGCGCGCAAAACGCGGCGGAGTTTATCGCTCCGCCGCATTGTTAGTATCAATTATTTTCAATTAGTATAAATTATTTATGGCGATAAAAGTACCGCGATCACAGCAGTATGCACAGCACTCCGCCCCTGCCTTCGTTGACGATGCGCGTCACTGTCTTGCGCAGCTTCGCTCTCGCCTCTTCGGGCATCGACGACAGCTTGCCGGTCAAGCCGTCGCGCGCAAGCACGTTGAGCGACTTGCCGAGCATGTTGGTCTGCCATATCCCCTCGGTGTCGTCCCCGAACGTGTCCAGCCAATCCTTGACCATATCCTCATCCTGCGCCTCGGTGCCGAGAATGGGATTGACCTCTGTCTCGACGTCGACTTTGAGAATGTGGTATGACGGCGCGCTCGCCCTCATCTTTATGCCGAACCGTGAGCCCTTGTGGACGATCTCGGGACGCTCAAACTCCATATCTTCGAGTTCGGGCGCGGTCACGCCGTAGCCGTAGTTGTCCGCGTCCTCGATCGCCGCGGCGAGCTTGTCGTAACGGCGCTTTGCCTCGCTCATCTCGCGGATCGCACCGACCAGCTTAAATTCGTCGCCGATGTCCACCCCGCATTGGCGCGACAGCACGCGGTAGAACAAGTCCTTTTTGGGGCACACGTCGAGCACTATCCTTCCCTTTGCGTAGTCCGCCTCAATGCCCGACAGCTTTTCTATGTCGCCGCTGTCGTCGAACATGGACGAAAAGACGCCGTAATCCGCCATCACGTTCGCCTTTGCCGCATATCCGGCGACGCGCGCAGTGATGTCGGCAATGATCGGATCGTCCGCGGGCAGCGCCCTCAGCCAATCGGGCAGCTTCGCTCCGACCGATTCGATTGGGAACGCGCCGAGCACGCACTCGATGATCGCGACGAGCGCGTCTCTGTCCATATGCGCGACGTTTTGGACGATGACGGGCACGTTGTAGACGCCGCGCATCGCCTCGGCGAGCTTTTTGGTCTCGGCGTCGCGTTCGTGACGCGTGTTGAGCACGATGACGTACGGCTTGCCTATCGCGGCGAGTTCCGCCGCCACGCGGCGTTCGGCGTCGACATATTCGGCGCGCGGCGCGTCGGTGACGCTTCCGTCGCTGGTCACCAAGATCCCGATCGTCGAGTGATCGCGGATCACCTTGCGCGTACCCGTCTCCGCCGCCTCGTCAAAGGGCATCTTTTCTTCGCTCCACGGCGTATCGACCATCCGCGTCTTGCCGTCGCCGTCCGCCGACGCCGCAGACGGGATCATATATCCGACGCAGTCGATCAGCCTGACGTTCGCCTTTTTGCCGTCGCCGAGATCAATCGTCTCGCCGCCGTCGGGGACGAACTTGGGCTGAGTGGTCATGACCGCCTTTCCGTCCGCCGATTGCGGCAGCTCGTCCGTGACGCGTTTGCGGCGATGTTCGTCCTCGATGTTGGCGATGAGCGCAAGTTCGGCAAACTTCTTGATGAAGGTCGATTTGCCCGTCCTCACGGGTCCGACCACTCCTATATAGATGTCGCCGCCCGTCCTCTCGGCGATGTCCTTGTATAAATCGAATTGCTGCATGGTTACCTCCGGGGCTTTGTTCGATATATGATATTCGCCGCCGCCGCGAATATGCCGGAGCGGACGGATATTGCGGCAACAAAAAAACGGCTCCGCCTTCGCGAAGCCGCCGTTTTGCCGCTTGGATTCAGCCTTTGAGCCCGTTCTCCTGCCGCACCATGTTCTCGACGACGACGTCGTATATGTCGCCGAGATCTGAACAATATTCCAGCACCTTCCACGGCGTGTCCGTGTGGTAGTGGATCTTGATCAACTCGTCGTCGCCGACGACAAGCAGGCAATCGCCCTTGATGTGCGTCTCGATGTACGCCTTGATCTCGTCGGCGTCGAGTTCCTCTCCGTCGATGAGCAATTGTGTGTCAAAAGTGTATTCTGTCATTTCTCTCTCCGCAGTTGAGCCCCGCCGAGCCCGGAAACGGACTCGGCGAGGCGATGTTTTGTCACAGATTTACGCCGTTGTCTTTGCCCGCCTCGAGACTGTGTTCGTATCTCTTGACGCTGCTTTCGATGTCCTTGTTGGACGCGGCGTTGCCGTATTTGTCGATGTCGACGACGCAGCGCTGTTCGTGGTGCAGGCTGAGCGCGCCGTTGAGGCAGCCGCCCTCGCACGCCATGCCCTCGAAGAAGTTCTCCGCCGCTCTGCCCAATTTGAGTTTGAGCAAATTGATCTTGCACTCTTCGAGACCGCTCATCGAGATGGGTTTGAGATTGTCTACGCCCATCGACTTCGCGACGTTGACGACGCCCTGTGTTATGCCGCCCGACTTGGCGAAGATGCGGCCGTAATAGGACGCCTCGTCGATCGGGCAATCCTCGAGCGATTGAAGATCGATATCGCGCGCGTCAAAGAACGCCTGCAACTCCTCGAACGACAGCACACAGTCGATGCCTCCCTTTGTCTTGGGCATGCGATACTCGAGTTTCTTGCTGGTGCAAGGTCCGATGAAGATGCACTTCGCGGTCGGATCCTCGCGCTTGATGATGAACGCCGTTTCGACCATCGGCGAGACGGACGACGAGATGTACTTGGTCAATTCGGGGAAGTTCTTCTCGATGAACATCACGAACGACGGACAGCAGGAAGTGGTCAAAATGCCCCTCTCCTTGAACTCCTTCGCCTCGTGCCAAAGGGTGACGTCCGCGCCCATCGCCGCCTCGGCGATGTCATAAAAGCCGAGCATCTTCAACCCGCTCGCGACCTTGGGGAGCGGCACGCCGGTGAATTGGCTCGCGATGGACGGAGCGACGATCGCATAGACGTGATACTTTGTGTTGTTCTCGGACTTTTTCATTATGTCGAGCGCGTCCATGATGAACGACTTGTCGACGATCGCGCCGAACGGACATTGATAGACGCATGCGCCGCAGGAAACGCACTTCTCGTTGTCGATGACCGCCTTCTTGTTCTCGTCCATCTTGATCGCTCCCACCTTGCAGCTGCGGACGCACGGCCTGCGCTGTTCGATGATCGCGCTGTACGGGCAAGCCTTGGCGCATCTGCCGCACTCGACGCATTTCTCCTTGTCGATGACCGGCTTGTTGTTGACGATCGTGATCGCGTTCTTGGGGCAGGCGCGCTGACACTTGTGAACGATGCAGCCTCGGCAAGCCGGCGTGATGTACATACCCTCGATCGGGCATGCGTCGCACGCCGCGTCGATGACCTCGACGCTGTTGGGATTGCTCTTGTCGCCGCCGAGCGCCATCTTGATGCGCTCTTGGACGATCGCGCGCTCCTTGTAGATGCAGCAGCGCATCGTCGGCTTGGGCCCCGGCGAAATGAGTTTGGGGATGTCGATGTAGATGTTGCTCATGTCCCCTTTGTCCGCCGCCTTGATGACCTCGCGGAGCACGTCGTATTTTAGCTCTTGAACTCTTGTATCGAAAATCTTCATTGTTTTGCGACCTCTTTCTCTATTATGCGGCGGTCCTTGAGATCTTTGAGCAGGACCTCGCCGTTTTCGATGATGATGTAGCTGTGAGCGGTGCCCTCTTTCGGCAGAGACACCGAACCGGGATTGGCGATGACCATCCCGTCCTTTTTGAATGCAAACCCTGTATGGAAGTGTCCGTACAACAGCACGTCGCCGGCGTTCTTGGGCAGCGCGTCCTTGTTGAACACATGCCCGTGCGTGAGCGTCATTTTGACGCCGTCCGCATAGATCTGCGCGATGTCGACAAACTCGAACGGCGCGACCATCGCGTCGACTTCGCTGTCGCAATTGCCCTTGACGACGATCAGCCTGTCCTTGACCGTATCGAGCATCTTCGCAACCTCGAGCGGTGCGTACTCGTCCGGCAGCGGATTGCGCGGACCGTGATAGAACACGTCGCCGAGCAGCGCGATCTGATCGGTCTTTTCCTCTTCGGCGACCTGCAGCAGACGGCGCGTCCAAAACGCCGAGCCGTGGATGTCGGATGCGACGAGCAGCCTCATTTCTTCTCCTCCGCGAGCTTTGCGGTGCAAGCCAACTTGACGCTGGCGATCAAGATCTCGATCGCCGCCGGCAGATCGTCGGCATTGGTGAATGTCGGCGCGATACGCAGATTGCGGTCGGCGTCGTCCCTGCCGTACGGATAGGTAGCGCCTGCGCCTGTCAGCGTCAGCCCCGCCGCCTTGCAGAGCTTCGCGACTTCGCGCGCGCAGCCGTCAAGCACGTCGAGACTGATGAAGTAGCCGCCCTTGGGATCCGTCCACTTTGCGATGTCGCAGTCGTCGCCGAAGCTGCGCTCGAGTGCGTCGACGATCGCCCTGAACTTGGGCGCGATGATAGCGCGCTGTTTGTCCATGATCTCGGCGATATGTTCGGGGGACTTGAGATAGACGAAATGTCTGTATTGATTGATCTTGTCGTAGCCGATCGTCTGGAATGTGATGTGCGACAGCGCCTCTTTGAGATTCGCCTCGCTCATGCCCATGCACGCGACGCCGCCGCCCGCAAAGGTGATCTTTGACGTCGAAGAGAACTCGAACACGCGGTCTTGTGTGCCCGCCTTCTTCGCGTAAGTCATTATGTTGGCGAGCTTGCCCGGAGTGTCGGTCAGCTCGTGCACGCAATAGGCGTTGTCCCAGAAGATGCGGAAGTCCTTGGCGGCGACGGGCATCGTCGCAAGCCTTTCGACGACGCGGTCGGAATAGATCTCTCCGGTCGGGTTGGAATACTTGGGCACACACCAAATGCCCTTGATCGACGGGTCGCTCGCGACATAGTTCTCGACCAAGTCCATGTTGGGACCCTCGCCGGTCAACGGCACATTGATCATCTCGATGCCGAAGTGCTCGGTGATCGCGAAATGGCGGTCATACCCCGGAACGGGACAGATGAACTTGATCTTGGACTTGCCCCACGGCTCGCAGCCGCCGAAGCCGAACTGCATGCCCCTCTGGATGGTGTCGTACATCAAATTGAGCGAGCTGTTGCCGCCGACAAAGACCTCGGAGGGGTCGAGCCCGAGGATCTCGGCGAACAACTTGCGCATCTCGGGGACGCCCTCGAGACCGCCGTAGTTGAAGACGGACTTGGGGAATTCTTCCGGACGCGGCTCTTCGAGCATGCCGAACGCGATCTGAGCCTGCTCAAAGCAGGGCTTGCCGCGCGCGATGTCGACCTTGTAGCCCTTGGCGGCAACTTCTTCGTACTCTTTGAGATGAGTCTCGTGCAACGCCTCAAGCTGTTCTTTGGTGAGTTCTGCGTACTTCATATTTTATCTCCTGACAAAACTTTTATCTGTGATTTTGCGTGTCCGTGTCGATGTTCGCTATTCTGCGAAGTCGTCGCGGCGGTTGCGGAACACCAATCTTATCGGCGTGCCGCGGAACTCGAACGCCTTGCGGAGCGAGTTCTCCAAATACCTGCGATAGCTGAAATGCACCAGCTTTTCGTCATTGACGAAGAAGACGAACGTCGGCGGACATACGTCGCTCTGCGTCGCGTACAGCACCTTGAGTCTCCTGCCGTTGTCCGACGGCGGCTCGACCGCGAGGATCGCGTCGCGCACGACGTCGTTGAGCACGGATGTGGTGACGCGGCGGCTCGCCTGTTCGTAGACGTTGCGCGCCTCGGCGAGCAGCTTCTCCACCCTCTGTCCGGTCATCGCCGAGACGTAGACGGCGACGAAATAGTCCATGAATTTGAGCTGTGCCGCCAGCTGTTTGGTCATGATCGCGGAGGTGTGCGTATCCTTTTCGACCGCGTCCCACTTGTTCATCACGATGACGGACGGCTTGCCCTGCTCGTGGACGTAGCCGCAGATCTTGACGTCCTGCTCGGTCACCCCGTCCGCGCTGTCGATGACGACGAAGACCACGTCCGCGCGCCTGACTGCGGCGAGCGCGCGCAACACGCTGTATTGCTCCACGCCCCTGTCCACGCTCGACTTCTTGCGAATGCCGGCGGTGTCTATGAGATTGTATCTGACCCCGTCCCTCTCGAACGGAGTGTCGATCGCGTCGCGCGTCGTGCCGGCGATGTTGCTGACGATCACGCGGTCGTACCCCAAGATCTTGTTGGTCAAAGAGGACTTGCCGGCGTTGGGCTTGCCGACGATCGCGATGTCGAGCACGTCGTCTTCCCCCTCGCCGTCGAACTCCGGCAGATGTTCGGTCACCGCGTCGAGCAGATCCCCGAGCCCCTTGCCTTGAACGGCGGAGACGGCGAAAGGCTCGCCTATTCCCAGCTCGTAAAAATCGTAGGTCTTGTCGACCTCGTTGTTGTCCAGCTTGTTGACGGCGAGCACGATGGGCTTGCCGCTGCGGCGCAAAAACGACGCTACCTCGCGGTCGTTGGAGGTCACGCCCGCCCTGCCGTCGACGACGAACAATATGCAGTCGGCGATGTCGACCGCGACCTTCGCCTGCTCGCGGATGTGCGAGAGCATCTCGTCGTCGCTGCGCACGTCGAGACCGCCGGTGTCGATCAGCGTGAACGCCTTGCCGCACCAATCGGTATCGCAATAGAGCCTGTCGCGGGTCACGCCCTCCACGTCCTCGACGATGGAGACGCGCTTGCCTACAAGCTTGTTGAACAGGGTCGACTTACCCACATTGGGTCTGCCGACGACGGCGACGAGCGGTCTTGCGTTCATATGTCCTCCTTTGCACCGCAATTATACATTATTCCGCTCACAAAGTAAAGCGATAAACACCACAAAACGCGCAGGCGCGCCTTCACACGCGTACGCGACCGGGCAAGAGCGCACCGCCCACACGCGCGGGAGAGGAGCAAAAATCCGTAAGTTCGAGCGTCTGCGACGGGCGTCGGGCGCGAGCGATCGAGTCGAAGATCGCCGCGGCGACCGCCGCAAAAATCAAATAGTACGCGGTGTGCATCCCCATCGCCGTACAGCGCAAAAAGCCGCTCTTCAACGCAAAAAGCGAATACATGTCCGCGATAACGCTGCCTACGGTCACTCCGCAGACGATGTCGGCGCCCCTCGTTGCGAACGCCGCGGACAAGACGAGCGACAGCGAGAGCGCGGCGAGCGACGAATAGCCGAACGCCGCCTCTCCGGCAAGCGCGAACACGCACCCGCACGCCGCAGCATCGAGAAGCGCGATGACCGAACGCGAAGCAGCCGACTCGCATATCCCGACCGCCGCCGCGACGAAAAAGGACGCGCATACCCTGCCCGCCGGCACGCACATAGACAGCGCGAGCGCCGCCGCCGGCGCGGCTGAACGCGGCAGTCTGCCCTGCGCGATCCCGCGCATAGCGCAATATACCAAATGCGAAAAGAGCAAAAAAACGGCGGCATACTCCATACCGGTAGTATGCCGCAAAACGTCTGTTTTTTCAGTCCTCTATCTCGATCGTATCGATGACGACGGGGCTCGCGGGCACGTCGTCGAACCAACCGCGGCGCGTCGTGCGCACCTTGGAGATCGCGACCGCGACGTCCTCGCTCGCCTTGTCGCACAGCTTGCCGAACGCCGCATACGCGCCGTCCAAATGCGGGCAATCCTCGACGCAGACGAAAAATTGCGAACTCCCGCTGTCGGGGTCCATCGCGCGCGCCATCGACAGCACGCCCAAGGTGTGCTTGACGGGATTGTTCACGCCGTTGGCGGCGAACTCGCCCTTGATGCAGTCCGCTTTTTTGGGGCGCAGATCCTCGTACATGCCGCCGCCCTGGATCATAAATCCCGGGATGACGCGGTGGAAGATCAGCCCGTCGTAAAAGCCGCTCTTTGCCAACTTGACAAAGTTGCGCACCGAGATCGGCGCGACGTCCTCATACAGCTCCGCAGTCATTTGCGAGCCGTCTTTGAGCTTGATGATCGCCTTCATTGTTCGTCCTCCGTCTGTTCGATCGCGGGATGTTTGAGCGCATATATCGACGCCGCTCCGTCGTGGATCAGCTTGCACATCGCGCCCATCGCCGCCCTGTCGTAAAATTTGCGTTGATTGTAGAGATACTCCTGTTTGAGCATGTTGTTGTTGAGGAAGCCGAGCACCGCGGTGACCAGCTGTTCGTCCTTGACTCCGCGCTGCGCAAGCTGCCCGGCGGCGATATATTCCGCATTCTCGGCGTCATGCATATTTATCGGTTTGATCAACACGCACGGAATATTTTTGACGCACGCCTCATAGATCGTGACGATCGTCGGCGCGGTGACGAGCACGTCGGTGATGTCATAGATCTTCCACATGTCGGTGACCTCTTCGACGACGTAGACGTTCTTGTCGATGCCCTTGGACTTGACGTACGACTTGACGAAGTCGAGAATGGTCTTGCTGCCGCCGGTGAGCACGACGAGGTTGAGCCTGTCGCAATAGTCGGCGAGCGCGGCGAACGCGTCTTTGAGCGTCGCGACGCCGTATCTGCCGCCGTCCAACGTGACGGTCGGGACGGACGTGTCTATACCCATCGCCTCGGCGACCTCTTCGCGGTCGTATTCGAGCACGCGCGCGCTGTCGAACGGCATACCGACGACGTGGATCTTGCCCTCGACGACGTTGTTTGCGAGCAGCTCTCCCCTGACATTGTCGTTCTGCACCAAGTAGCCGTCCGATTGATAGTTGATGTACGCCTTGTTGAGCGCATAGTCGGTGATGACCGCGTAGACGGCGGTCTCCTTCATGCCGAGGCGCTGTTTCGCCTCGATCGCCTTGTTGTGCGCCTTGGGCGTGAAGCAGAGGACGATGTCGGGATCGAACCGCGTGAGGATGTTGTCCACCTTGCGGAAGCGTATCCTCGTCTTTGCGGCGAATGAGTCGGGGTTTTGTGCCTTGACCGCCGCGCTGTACGGCGCGACCGTCTTGTCTATCTTTTGAGGGACGAGCTTGTTGCGGATCGCCACGACCAGCCTGTTGAGCCACGGCGCGACGCGTGCGGTCGCGATGTAGAGACGGCGCGCAAAGCGCGACGAAAACGCGTTGCTGTACTTGTCCTCGTCGATCGCGATGACTTCGCAGTCGGGATAGTCGCGGCGAAGGCGCGCGGTCAGATCGAGCGCTACCGTGTCGTAGAACCCTTTCGAATAGAGGATGACGATCGTCTTTTTGTCCGTGTTCATACCTTCTTTCTCCTCAATATGTCGTACGCCTGCATGCGGCAGCGCACGGGCATTGTCAAATGTTGTTGGACGAGCTTCGCCCTCTTCACGGGCGCGCCCTCTTCGTCGCGCAGGTCGCGTACCTCGACCGCCGCGCCGTTGACCGCCTCGTCGGCGGCGAGCAATTGAAGCGTGTCGCCATCGGCAAAGGCGTTGCGCTGTTCGACGAGCGCTCTGCCCGAGGTCTCGTCATAGCCGAGAACGAGCGCGACAAATTCGCTTTCGCCCTCCGTCTGATTGACGTCGCCGCTGACCTTCGCGCCCTCCGCGCCGAAATAGAATCCCGTCGTGTACGCGCGGTGCGCAGTCTGTTCGAGCTCTCCGATGATGTCCTCGCCGGGCACGAAATCGTCGTCCGCCGCAAAGCCGTCCATAGCGCGGCGATATGCCGACACGGTCGACGCGACGTAGTATTGCGACTTCATCCTCCCCTCTATCTTGAACGACTTCACTCCTGCGTCCGCGAGCTCGCGCAGATGTCGGATCATGTTGAGGTCGCCGCTGTTGAGTATGTAGGTGCCCCTGCCGTCCTCTAACACCGGATAGTGCGCGCCGCCTCTGCCCGCCTCGGTCAACTCGAAGTTCCAGCGGCACGGCTGGGCGCAGTTGCCGCGGTTGGCGCTCCTGCCGCTCATCGCCGCGGACAGCAGGCATCTGCCGCTGTACGACACGCACATCGCGCCGTGGACGAAAGCCTCGATCTCGACGTCGTCGCCGAGCAGGTCGCAGATCTCCGCGATCTCGTCGAGGCGCGTCTCGCGAGCGAGCACGACCCTCTTCGCGCCCATATCGGCATAGACCTTGGCGGCGTACTTGTTGGTGACGTTCGCCTGCGTGGAGACGTGTATGTCGAGCGCCGGCGCGACCTTGCGGCACAGCTCGATCGCGCCGAGGTCGGTGACGATCGCCGCGTCGACGCCGCACTCGTTCAGAAAGCGGAAGTGATCGGCAAGCGCGCCAAAGTCGGCGTTGCGGGCGAACACATTGACCGCGGTGTACAATTTTTTGCCGCGCTTATGCGCGTATGCGACAGCCTCGGGCATCTCCTTTGCCCCGAAATTTGCCGCGCCTGCCCTCAGCCCGAAATCGCTGCCGCCGACATAGACGGCGTCCGCTCCAAAATGGAACGCGGTGACGAGTTTGGACATGTCGCCCGCAGGCGCGAGCAGCTCTACGCGGCTCATATCTTTGTGCATACGGCAATACCTCCGCCGACGTCGCTCATCGTGCATTCAAAGCGCGACGCGTCGGTGATCGCGCGCACGAACCGCCTCATCCCGGTGACGATCGTGCGGTGTTTGTGAGGGGGATAGCCTTCCCCTTTCACCAGCCCCAAAAAGTTGACGTCGTCGGCGACAATTACGGTGCCCGTGTCGATAAAGTCATATATCGCGTCGAGATAGCCGCAATATTTGCTCTTTGCCGCGTCGATGAATACGAAGTCGTATTTGTGTCGTTTGACCAGCTCGGGAACGACGAGTTCGGCGTCGCCGAGATGGGCGGTTATGCTGTTCGAAGCGCCGCAATCCGCCCACAATTTTTTCGCAACGTCCAGCTTGCTTTCGTCCCTTTCGACGGTGTCGACGTGCGCGCCTGTCGCGGTCGCGAGACACAGCGCCGAATAGCCCACCGACGTGCCGATCTCCAAGATGCGCTTGCGCGGAGCGGCAACGGCAGCCTCGATCAAGACCTCGAGCCCGTCGCGCGGAATGATGTCAAAGCCGTACTTTTCGCGCAGCGCCTCTGCGCGCGCGTCGGGCACGAACTCAGGCATTGTCCACCTCGGTGATGATGGGCAGCACCATCGGCTTTTGTTTGAGCTTGTTGGCGACATACTTGATCACTTGGCGGCGTATCGACGCTTTGAGACGTCCTCTGTCCCTCGCGCCGCGGTAGTTGACCTTGTCGATCGCCTCGGCGACGACGTCCCTGATCGGCTCGATGAAGTCCTCGCCGATCGTGATGCCGCGCGTGATGACCTCGGGCGGCGCGATCGCGGACTTGGTCTCCAAGCCCATCGTGACCAGCACGACGACCATGCCGTCGCGGCTGAGCTGCTGGCGGTCTTGCAGGACGAGGTCGTCGACGTCGTTGAGCCCGTCGACATAGATGTTGCCGGCGTTGACGTTGTCGCGGCGGACGAGCGAACGCGGTTTGAGTTCGAACACCGCTCCGATCTCGGGGATCGCGATGTTCGATTGCGGTATGCCCAATCTTACCGCCAACTCCTCGTGCTGTTTGAGGTGGCGGTATTCGCCGTGCACGGGGATGAAGAATTGCGGTCTGATCAATCGCAGCATCAATTTGAGCTCTTCCTTGCACGCGTGCCCGGAGACGTGCAGCTCGGCGAGCGAGCCGTACATCACCCTTGCGCCGCGGCGGTAGAGGTTGTTGATGACGGTGTAGATCAACTTCTCGTTGCCGGGAATGGGCGAGGACGAGATGACGATGAGGTCTTTGGGACCGATCGCGACCTTGTCGTCGCCGGACGCCATGCGCGTCAGCGCGCTCATTGGCTCGCCCTGCGACCCCGTCGTGATGATGCAGAGCTCCCCGGGCGCGAACTTGCGGATGTCCTCGATGTCGACGATCGTGCCGTTGTCCGCCTTCATGATGCCCAGCTTTACGGCGATCTCGCTGATGTTCTTCATGCTTCTGCCGTTGAACGCGACCTTGCGGCGGTACTTTTGGCAGATGTTGATGATCTGTTGGATGCGGTTGACGTTGGACGCGAACGTGGCTATGATGATTCGGCTGTCGGCGTTGCTCTCGACGATGCGTTCGATCGTCTCGCCGACCTTGCGTTCGGACATCGTGAAGCCTTCGCGCTCGATGTTGGTCGACTCGCCCAGCATCAGCTTGACGCCCTCGTCGCCGATCTGCGCGAGTCGCGGCAGGTCTATGCTCTCGCCGTCGATCGGCGTATAGTCCACCTTGAAGTCGCCGGTGAGAAAGATCACCCCGACAGGCGTGCGCACCGCGATCGCATACGCGCCCGAGATGCTGTGCGTGACGGTGACGAACTCCACCTCAAAGCACCCTATCGTGCGCGTTTCGCCGCCCTTGACGGGGACGAACTTGGGCGAATCGATGCCGTGTTCTTTGAACTTGTGCTTGACAAGGGCGAGGGTGAGGTCGCTGCCGTAGATCTTGACCTTGTCCAGCCTGTCCTTGACCAAATAGGGCAAGCCGCCGATGTGGTCCTCGTGGCCGTGCGTGAGCACGACGCCCTTGACCTTGTCGGCGTTTTCGTCGATGTAAGAAAAGTCCGGCGTGATCAAATCGACGCCCGGCGTCTCGTATGTCGCGAACATCCCGCCGCAATCGACGATGAGGATGTTGTCGCCATACTCGATCGCGGTCATATTTTTGCCTATCTCCCCCACTCCGCCCAAAAAGACGACTTTGAGCTGTTTGTTGTTTCTTCTTGACATTTGTCCTCCGCTTGCGCGCATATACTTATTCAAGATATATTATATATATTATTACCGCGGATGTCAATTTTTTTATCCTTTTGCAAGGCAAGCCGCGTGCGCCGCGGCAAAGATGAACGACAGCGACAAACCCGGCGCGAAACCGCAACCAAAAAAGCGAGAGCAAATGCCCTCGCTTTTCGTTTGTTTCACCGCCGATAATTATATGTTCCCTGAGGTAGGTATCGCAGCAATTTGTTCAAAAAATGTCTTATTGTCCTTCCTCATGTGTATACCTTCTTTGATGCGTTATCTGTAATTTTACATTCTCTCCATGTTCGGCGTGTCAAACCCCTGGGCAAAAAACTATTTCTCATTTTATGAGCGCGGCGCCGCGCTCGCTTGAGCCAACGATTGCGGAGTGCCGACGTCGCACCATCTGCAATCGGTCAAATGGGCGCCCATCTTGCCCAAAAGGCGCGGAAAAAGGTCTTTGGCAAAGTCATACTTTTGCCCCGGCGGAATGAGCGACAGCACGGACGGATCGAGACAATAGATCCCCATGCTGACAAGTCCGCTCTCCTTGACGCCGCTCTTTTCGGTCAAGGCGACGACCTTGCCGCCGCTCACCTTCACCGCGCCCAATTGAGAGACGTCATCCGCCTTTGCGACGGCGATCGTCACGGGCAAGCCTCCGCTGATATGACGTTCGCACAGCGCCGAAAAGTCCATATCGGTGAACGCGTCCGCGCTCGCAACGACAAACGGCTCGTCCAAGAACTCCTCCGCCGCCTTGACCGCCCCGGCGGTGCCGAGAGGCGCGCTCTCGACAAAATAGCGCATGCGCGCGCCCAGCGCGCTCCCGTCGCCGAAATAGCCCTCGACAGCCTCGGGCAGATAGCACAACGCGACCGCGATGTCCGTTATCTTTGCCGCGACAAGCCCCTCGACGACATATTGCATCACCGGCTTGCCGTGCACTTCGATCATCGGCTTGGGGACGACGTCCGTCAACGGGCGCAGCCTGCTCCCCCTGCCGCCTGCAAGAATTACCGCTTTCACAATTTACAATTTATTGCGCCGTTCGTTAAAATATTCGCAATCGCGCGCCAAAGGGTTGCCTTTTGCGCGCGCGTGAGTTATAATGTTGATACACTTTTATTTAGGAGTACATTATGAGAGTTTACAACTTTTCCGCAGGCCCGTCGATGCTTCCTCTCGAAGTGTTGCAACAGGCTCAGGCAGACTTTGTCGACTACGAAGGCTGCGGCATGAGCGTGACCGAGATGAGCCACCGCTCCAAATGGTATGACGCGGTCCACCAAGAGTGCCTCGCCCTCTTGCGCGAATTGATGAACGTCCCCGACAACTACAAGATCTTGCTCGTTCAGGGCGGCGCTTCACAGCAATTCGATGCGATCCCCCTCAACTTGCTGACCGGCTCGGGCAAAGCCGACTATGTCGTCACCGGCAACTTCGCCAAAAAGGCGTACAAAGCCGCGCTGCAATACGGCGACATCCATCTCGCCGCGTCGTCCGAGGACAAGGCATACTCCTACATTCCCAAAGAACTCGACCTGCGCGACGGCGTAGACTACCTCTACATCACCCAAAACAACACCATCTTCGGCACGCGCTACGCCACCCTTCCCACACCCAAGAGCGGCGTGTTGGTCGCGGACGTGTCGTCCAACATCCTCTCCGAGGTCATGGACGTCTCCAAGTACGGCGTGCTGTATGCCGGCGCGCAAAAGAACGTCGCCCCCGCAGGCGTGACCATCGTCATCGTCCGCGAGGACTTGATCGGCGACGGTATGAAGGGCTGCCCCACCATGCTCAAATGGAAGACCCAAGCGGACGCGGACAGCCTCTACAACACTCCGCCCTGCTTCTCCATCTATATGGCGATGCTCAATCTGCGCCACCTCAAAAAGTTGGGCGGCGTCGCCGAGATGCAAAAGATCAACGAGTATAAGGCGGGCTTGCTGTACGACTTCATCGACAACAGCAAATTGTACAAGAACTACGTCGTCCGCGAAGACCGCTCGTTCATGAACGTCCCCTTCGTCACCGGCGACAAGGACCTCGACGCTCAATTCGTCAAAGAGGCGGAAGCCAACGGGCTCGTCTCCATCAAAGGTCACAAGCTGGTCGGCGGCATGAGAGCGTCCATCTACAACGCGATGCCCGTCGAAGGCGTCAAGAAACTCATCGAGTTCATGAAAAAGTTCGAGCTCGAACACTCCAATTGAGGTGCATTATGTACGAGATCCTCAAACTCAACGAGATCAGCCCCAAAGTCACCGGCGTGCTCGGCACCGACGACTATGTCGTCTCCTCCGAGTGCTCCTCCCCCGACGCGATCATTTTGCGCAGCTTCAATATGCACGACTATGAAGTCCCCGCTTCCGTCAAGGCGGTCGCGAGAGCCGGCGCAGGAGTCAACAACATCCCCATCGACAAGATGACCCAAAAGGGCATTTGCGTGTTCAACACCCCCGGCGCCAACGCCAACGCCGTCAAAGAATTGGTGCTGGGCTGCCTCATCCTCGGCGGCCGCAAGATCGTCCAAGGCATCAATTGGGTGCAATCGCTCAAAGGCGACGACGTCGACAAGCAGGTCGAAAAGGGCAAGAAGGCGTTCATCGGCTGCGAGATCGCCGGCAAGACGCTGGGCGTCATCGGACTTGGCGCGATCGGCAGACTCGTCGCCAACGCGGCGGTCGAGCTGGGCATGCACGTCCTCGGCTATGACCCCTACCTCAGCGTGGACGGCGCACTGCTCCTCGACAAGCACGTCGAGCACATCACCGACGTCACCGAACTCTTCGCAAAGAGCGACTTCATCACCCTGCACGTCCCCGCGACGCCGCAGACCAAGAACATGGTCAACGCCGAAAGCATCGACTCGATGAAAACCGGCGTCGTCATCGTCAATTGCGCGAGAGGCGAGCTCGTCAACAACGCCGACATCGTCGAAGCGGTCAAGAACGGCAAGGTCGGCAGATACATCACCGACCTTCCCAAGCCCGAGTTGCTGGGCTACGACAACATCGTCACCCTTCCCCACCTCGGCGCGTCCACGCCCGAAGCGGAAGATAATTGCGCGGTGATGGCGGCAAAACAGCTCAAGGACTACCTCGAGAACGGCAACGTCGTCAACAGCGTCAACTACCCCGCGGCGAAGGCTCCGCGCACGACCGCGTGCCGCGTGACCATCTTGCACAGGAACGTCGCGAACATGATCGCCACCGCGACTTCGTTCATCTCCGAAGCCGGCATCAACATCTCCAACCTCGTCTCCGCGTCGCGCGGCGAAGTGGGATATATGCTGCTGGACATCGACGCGAAGATCGACGAAGACACCGTCGCGCGCATGTGCGCCCAAGACGGCTTCTACAGCGTCAGAGTGTTCGATTGACACATCGCACCTTCGCTCCCCCGTCCGCTCGACGGGGGAGCTTTTTGCGTATCAAATGGCGCCGAACGCGCGGCATATCGTACATATTTTTCAACAATTGTCCGATAAAAAAAGCCGCCGAGATTTTGCCTTGACAGCATATTATGGATAATATATAATGAAAATAGCATAATTCGGCAATGACCGAAAATAATATTCTCGCGGCGACATAGCCGTGCATGAGGTGGAAATGGCGATCACCAAGTACGACGAAACCTATGCGGAACTCGAAAAAAAAGGCGAGTTCAACAAGGACGTCACTCCCTACAACTATGACCATACCATCAAGGTCGACGGCGACTATGTCTATATCAATCGCAAGCTGTCCTTTCGCATCCTCAGCGGCTGCATTCGCGGCTTGATGCTCGGGCTGGGTCCGCTCGTCAACTCGTTGCTGTTCGGCTGCAAGATCGTCGGACGCGAGAACTTCGACGCGGTCAAGGAAACCGGCTGCTTCTCGATCTCGAACCACGTCAACTATCTCGACAATTTGATGATGCGTCAGGCGATCGGTCTGCGCAAGCGTTACTATCTGACCGTAGGCGATTTCAACAGCAAGTCGGGCTTTGCCGGGCTTATGCTCCGCTCGGGCGGCGTACTTCCGCTACCTCCCGAAAATTGCCTTTCGGGCATGCGCAACCTCAACGCCGCGTTCAAAGAGTTGCTCGCCGACAAGCGCATCATCCACTTCTACCCCGAACAATCGATGTGGATGAACTTCCGCAAGCCGCGCCCGTTCAAAAAGGGCTCGTTCCACTATGCGGTCAAGTTCGACGTGCCGGTCGTCCCGATGTTCTTCTGCTACTCCAAACCGACAGGCATTCGCAAGCTGTTCAAGGCGGCCTACAAGGTGACCCTGTTCGTGATGCCGGCGCTGTATCCCGACAAGTCGCTGCCGCTCAAGGAGCGCGAGAACGACCTGCACCGCCGTGCAATGGAGATGTACATCCGCAAATACCGCGAATTTTACAACGTCGACGATCCGCTCATCTATGACATCGATCCGTCGAATTACGCGACGATGCCCGTCGAGACAGAGCTCGCCTGCAAGGTCAGCGCCGAGACTGTCGGGCTTGCGTTCGACCGAGAGAGAGGCGTTTACGACCCCAACGAAGCGCAGGAAGAGCCGCTCCTTCAAGCCGCCGCCGCAAAAGACGAAGATTGAACTTGGCAAAATGCTAAAAATATGACCGCCGCGATCTGCGGCGGTCTTTTTTGACCTGTTTCAAACCTGTTGAGCGTTGATCTCTTCCTCGCCCTCGTCGGGATCGGTCTCCTTTTGGAAGAGCTTGCGCTGCCGCTTGCGTATGCGCGCGCCTTTGAGCTTTTGATTGCCCGTGAACATGATCAGCAGCGCCGGCAGCAACACGAGCACCAATATGCCGCTGATGATCGCGCCGCGCGCGATGAGCATCGTGATCTCGGACACGATGCGGTTGCTGGTGATCAGCGAAACCGACAGACAGCACCCGGCAAGGATCGCGACGGACGTCAGGATCGACACACCGCTCTCGGTCAAGCCCTTGTAAGCTGCCTGTCTCGCCGGCAGCGCGCCGAGATAGTTCTTGTACTTGACTGTGAACAAGATCGCATAGTCGACCGTTGCGCCGAGCTGTATCGAACTCAATATGATGTACGCCATGAAGTTGATCTGCTGCCCGACGATGTAACACAAAGTCAGGTTGAGGAAGATGCCGAACTCGATGACCGCAATGATGATCGCCGACATCTTGAACGAGCGCAGCGTAAACAACAGCACGACCAAGATGATCAATACGGACACGATCGTCACGATGTTGAAGTCGGTGGGAGTGATCTCTTTGAGATCCTCGACCGCCTGCGACATGCCCGTCAAATAGTAGTCTTCGCCGAAATAGTCGCCGAGTATCGCGTGTATGTCCGCAAGCGCCGCCTCCGCCTCGGCAGACTCCGCCTCGCAGTCGATCATGATCGTGTACATCGTATAGCCGTTGTTGACAAAGCCGCCTATCATGTTCTTCGCGGTGTCGAGCATGCCCTTCATCTCGTCGATGTCGATGCCCAGGACCGGTCCCAAATCCTCCGCCGTTTTCAAAAGATCTTCGATCTTCTTGGCGAACTCGGAATCTGGATCGTTGAGGTCGATCGCCATATCTATGATGCCCGTGCCGTCCTCGGGGATCATTGTGAACAAGCCCATCATCGCGGTGACGTCGTGATCCATGCCCTTGACGTCCTCGATGAACGCGTATTGCCTGTCATAGTCGTTCACGCCGTCGCCGTCCGTGTCCGTCGGCACTATGACGATGATCGAGTTGCTCATTGAGTCGACGACCTGCTCCACCTGCGTGGGGTTGGGGTTTTCGTCGGTGAACTTGATGTAGGACAGCTCCACCTTGCCCTGCAACACCGCGACCGGGATCAGCAAGATGAGCGCGATCACGACGAGCGTCTTGCGATAGGTGACCGCAAAGCCGCTGGTCGTCTTGAATTTGGGGACGAGGATGCGGTGCTTTGTCTTCTCTCTCGCCTTGTCGAACAACAGCATGAGGCTGGGCTGCAAGAAGATGACCGTCAGCAGACTGAGCGCGACGCCCTTTGCAAGCACGAGCCCGAGGTCGGCGCCGATCTCGAACTTCATGAAGAACAGCGCGAGGAAGCCGCCCACCGTCGTCAGCGCCGACGCGGCGATCGTCGAGAAGGTCTTGGGGATCGCCTTTTGCATCGCAAGACGGTTGTCGAGCGTCGACTGCTTTTCGAGTTCGTATTGGTGCATCAGGAAGATCGCATAGTCCATCGACAGCGCAAGCTGCAAGATCGACGACGCGGCAAACGTGATGACGCTGACGCTGGGCAAGATGATGTTGGTGCCCATATTGACCATGATGGACACGCCGAGCGTCAACATGAAGATGATCGGCTCCATCAACGATGTCGTCGTCAAAAGCAATATGATGAACATCACCAAGATGCCGACGACGAGATATTTGGGGATCTCGCCGATCGTGCTTTGGAACACGTCGCGCGTGATCTGGCTGCTGCCGCCGAGCGCGACGTCATAGCCGGCATCCGTGACGGTCTTTTCGATGTGGTCCAAAAGGTCCATAGCCTCGTCGGACGAGCTGGGCGCGGACAGCTGCAACATGATCAAATAGGTCTGATCGTCGGGATGGAACATGCGCTCGATCTCGGGATTTTCCGCCATACTCTGGGCGATCTCCATCAACTTTTCGAAAGTGAGACCATAGTCCTTGATAAGCCCGTCGATCATCGAGCCCATTCCGCCGTCGTCGACGCTCGCCATTTCCTTGATCATGCCGTACCAAATGACGCCGCCCGGCTTGATCACCGGGTCGTCGCCGACCGAATACTTTGCCGCGAGGTCAGATGTGTATTGCTGCATCCACTCATAGGTCAATCCCTCTCCTCTGATGCCTATGATCGCGTCGCCCTGCATATTGAAGTTTTCCTGCATGAAGTCAAGCCCTTCGGTCATCTCCATGCCGTCGGGCAGATAGGACAAAATGTCCGAATTGACGTTGACATAGAACATCGCGAAAGTACACGCGATGGTCGCCAGCAGGATGAGCCCCAAGATGATGAGTCGATATTTGACTATGAACGCCGCAAACTTTTTCATACTTCAAATATATAACACTTTTCGCCTTTTGTAAATGGCGGCAGCGGCGTAAAACGAATCTTTTACAAACAATTTACATGACGCGCGCAGACGCGTGCGAAACTCCGAGACGGCGAGACGGCGCGCCTCGTCCCGGGCGGCAAAAAAGCGGGAGGCGTGCGCCTCCCGCTTGTCTGTCTTATCGCGTCAAGCGAGCTTGGACTCGAGCTCTTCGACCTGCTTCGCCAATTCCTTGGGGAGCTTGTCGCCGAACTTGGCATAGAATTCTTTGATGCCCTTGACTTCTTCGCGCCAATTGTCCTTGTCGATCTGCAACAGACCCTTGACGGTGTCGACGGTGATGTCGTCGAGCCCTTCGATGTTGATGTCCTCAGCCTTGGGGACGAGACCGATCGGAGTCTCGACCGCGTCGACGGTGCCCTCGATGCGCTTGAGCATCCAGTCGAGCACTCTCATGTTGTCGCCGAAGCCCGGCCAGATGAAGTGACCCTCATCGTCCGTCCTGAACCAGTTGACGTTGAAGAACTTGGGCTGTTTGTCCACATCGACCGAAGCGCCCATGTCGAGCCAATGCTGCCAATAGTCGCCCATGTTGTAGCCGCAGAACGGGAGCATTGCCATCGGGTCTCTTCTGACGACGCCGGTCTTGCCGGCAGCCGCCGCGGTGGTCTCGGAAGCCATGATCGAGCCGACGAACACGCCGTTGTCCCAATCCTTAGCCTGATAGACGAGCGGAGCTGTCTTCGCCCTTCTGCCGCCGAAGATGAACGCGCTGATGGGCACGCCGTTGCCGTTCTCGAACTCGGGGCTGATGCAGGGGCAGTTGATCGCCGGCGCGGTGAAGCGGCTGTTCGGGTGAGCGCCCTTCTCGGTCGAAGTCTTGCCGTTCCAGGGATTGCCCTTCCAGTCGATCGCGTTCTCGGGCGGATTCTTGTCAAGACCTTCCCACCAAACGGTGTTGTTCTCGAGATTGTGGCAGACGTTGGTGAAGATGGTGTTCTTCTTGGTCGCCGCAAGCGCGTTGGGGTTGGACTTGGCGTTGGTGCCGGGAGCGACGCCGAAGAAGCCGTTCTCGGGGTTGATCGCATACAGTCTGCCGTCGGGACCCTTTCTGATCCAAGCGATGTCGTCGCCTACGGTGTAGACCTTGTAGCCGTTCTTGCGATAGCCTTCCGGCGGAATGAGCATCGCGAGGTTGGTCTTGCCGCAAGCGGACGGGAACGCCGCCGCCATGTAGACGGTCTCCTTGTTGGGCTTCTCGATGCCGAGGATGAGCATGTGCTCAGCCATCCAGTTCTCGTTCTTGCCCTGATAGGAAGCTATGCGCAGAGCGAAGCACTTTTTGCCCAAAAGCACGTTGCCGCCGTATGCGCTGTTGACAGAGATGATCGCGTTGTCCTCGGGGAATTGGCAAATGTATCTCTTCTCGGGATCGACGTCGCACTTGGCGTGGGTGCCGCGGACGAAGTCGTTGCTGTCGCCGAGAGCGTCGAGCACGTTCTTGCCGACGCGGGTCATGATCTTCATGTTGAGGACGACATAGATGCTGTCGGTGATCTCAATGCCGATCTTGGACAGTCTGCCGCCGACCGGACCCATCGAGAACGGGATGACGTACATCGTCCTGCCCTCGTAAGCGCCGTCGAGGATGCCGTACAGCGTCTCATACGCCTTGGACGGTTCCCACCAATTGTTGGTCGGGCCGCAGTCCTCTTCCTTGCGGGAGCAGATGAAAGTCCTGTTCTCTACGCGGGCGACGTCGTTCTCCTTGGTGCGGTGGAGAAGGCAGCCGGGAAGCAGATCCTCGTTGAGCTTGATCATCTCGCCGGTCGAGATAGCCTCGGCGGTCAGCTTGTCGTACAGTTCCTGAGAACCGTCGATCCAAACGACGTTGTCGGGACGGCAGCGTCTGCGAGTCTGCTCCACGAAGTCGAGCACTTGCTTGTTGGAAGTCAACTCTTTCATGTTATGATCTCCTTAAAATTGTATTTCCGTATCATTGTGCGCGCGTGGCGCGTTCGGCATTTCGCCGAAATCGTTAATATTATATCAAACCTTATCTCAATATGCAATCGTTTGCCCTCAAAATGCAAAATCCGCGCTCTCATCTCCTCCGCCGAAAAATATTTTTTGTTTTTTCCGCGTTTTCATTATACTTTCACTCGAACGGAGTATTATGTCACCGTAAGGCACGGACAGCACGTCGCCGGGAGGAAATGTATGAGATCCAAAAAATTGCTTGCCGCGATCACACTCACGCTCATATGCGCTCTCACCCTCGTCTGTTTCGCCGGCTGCGCACAAGACGGCAAATCGGCGTACCAGATCGCCGTGGACAACGGCTTTGAAGGCACCGAAGCGGAGTGGCTGGAATCGCTCAAAGGCAGCGACGGTTCGGACGGCGCCGACGGCGAAGATTCGACGATCACCGTTCAAGACCTGTTCGACGCATATGCCGAGACCCACCCGGGCGCGACGATGGACGACTTCCTCGACGCCTATCTCGACTTTGAGTACACGCAGGGCTTCGAGAACATCGCCGGCAAGGTCATCAAGTCGGGCGTCGCGATCACCGCAAGCTCGCGCTTCTCGTCCTCGCTCGGTTCGGGCGTCATCTACAAGCTCGACGGCGAGACCGCCTACATCATCACCAACTACCACGTCGTCTATGACCAATATTCGCGCGGCATCGCTTCGGACATCCACGTCTATATCTACAACAGATATTCCGGAGACGACGCGATCGCGGCGCGCTTCCTCGGCGGCTCGTCCGATTATGACATCGCCATCCTTGAAGCGACGGGCGAAGTGTTCGCCGACAGCGACCTCACCGAGGCGGCGAAGGTCGACACCGGCACCCCGCAGCTCGGCGAGATCTGCATCGCGGTCGGCACCCCCGAAGAGATGCAATTCTCGGTCACGCAAGGCATTGTCTCCACTCAATCAGAATATATATACACCAACGTGCTGGGCAACATGGCTCAGACGTCGAGAGTGCGCGTGTTCCGCACCGACACCGCGCTCAACAGCGGCAATTCGGGCGGCGGCGTGTTCAACTCCGACGGCGAGCTGATCGGCATCGCCAACGCCAAGAGCAGCGAGTCCGACGTCGACAACATCTGCTATGCGATCCCCGCGATCATCGCGGTCAACATCGCCGACAACGTCATCGAGACGGGCGGATCCAAATTCGTGCTGGGCGTGACGCTGAGCAACAACGGCGAGACCACGACCGTCTACGACTCCGAAAGCGGCGAGATCCGCACCGTCGAGACCGTCGCCGTCTCCGGCATCAACTCCGGCAGCGTCTGCGAGGGCGTGCTCCAAACCGGCGACATACTGACCTCGATCGTCCTCATCCGCGGCGGCGAAGTCGTCGAAAGCTGCACGATCGAACGCGTGTTCAACGCAACCGAATTCTTGCTCAAAGCCCGCGTGGGCGACACCGTCCGCATCAACTACACCCGCGGCGGCGCGGAGGCGAACGCGGAGTTCGCCGTCGACGCGCTGACCGATCTGTAATACTTTTTCATAATTCTCTCCCAAGCAAAAGGGAACGCCGATCGGCGTTCCCTTTTGCATTGTTTTGGCGACATGTATTCAAAATTCCGCTTGCGTCAACCTGATCTTCTTGCCGTCGACGCGCACCAAGCCGTCGTCCGTCAGCCGCTTCAATTCCCTGACCATCGCACTGCGGTCGACGCACAGATACTCGGCGAGCCGTGTGTGCGACATCGGCAGCGTGAACTCGCCGCCCCTGCGCGCGCTCTCGAGACGGAAATAGTACATCAGCTTCTCTCGCGTCGTGCGCCTCGACAGCAATTGTATCCTCTCGCCGAGCGACAGCGTCTTTTTCGCCATCAGCTCGAACAGATTGGCGACCAGGCGGCTGTGATGCTCGCACGCCTTTTCGCACCGCTTGGTGATCTGATCGTATTTGAGAAAGACAACGTCGCAGTCTTCGTCGCATATGAGTTTGACATAGTCGCCGCCGTCGCCGAAACACAGCACCTCGCCGAATATATCGCCCTCCTCGACCTCTTCGAGCAGCGTCTCGTTGCCGCTCTCGTCTATGCGGATCATCGACGCCCTGCCCGTGCGCATGATCCCCACGCGCCGCTTGGGGTCGTCCGAATAGTCGCACACGACCTCGCCGGTGCGGAACGAATCGAACTCCGCGCCGAAACACACCAGCATATCCGTACACGACGCCGCGCTTATGCCGTCAAACAACTCGATTTGCGAAAAATCCATTTTTTTCTCCGTTTTGTTGCATTTGCAACAGATACCTGCGTCAATAATATGATATATTAGTTTTGCAAATAAGTAAAGCGTTTGAACGCGCTTTCGGGAGGTAACATCATGATTGACGTAACAGTTCAAAACGGGACAATCGATCAAAAGGAGATCGACGCCTATATCGCATACGGCCGCAAGAAGTACCCCGGCAAGAGCATCATCGCGATGGATGTGACCTTGGACGGCGACTTTGTCGACCTCAAGTACCAGTTCTCGCCCCAGCCGTTTGAGCGCATCCGCCGCATCACCGGCTATCTCGTCGGCACCCTCGACCGCTTCAACGACGCCAAGCGCGCCGAAGAGAGAGACCGCGTAAAGCACGGAGTTTGATTCAATCGGATTGCCGCCGTGCAAACGTTTTGCGCGGCGGCATTTTTGTGTTATAATATAGACGAAAACCTTTTGGAGGGACATATGGCTGCCATCAAGATCACAGACAACGTGTTCAGCGTCGGAGTTCAAAATCCCGACCTCGAGATCTTCGACATCGTGATGCCGACTCGTTTCGGCACAAGTTACAACTCTTTCCTCGTCAAGGGCGAGACAAAGACCGCTCTCGTCGAGACGAGCCATGCGGAATTCTTTGACGAGTACCGGGCGAACATCGCCGAGGTCGCCGACCCCGCAAGCATTGACTACATCGTCGTCAATCACACCGAGCCCGACCACTCGGGCGCGCTCGCCGCTCTACTCGGTGCGTGTCCGAAAGCGCAGATCGCCTGCACCGCGGTCGCGGCGAACTATCTCAAAAACATCACCAACCGCGCCGATCTCAACGTGCGCGTCGTCAAGGAGGGCGAAACGCTCGACCTCGGCGGACTCACGCTCAAATTCATCGTCGCGCCGCTGCTGCATTGGCCCGACACGATGATGACCTATTGCCCCGAAGAGAAGGTCCTCTTCCCGTGCGACTTCCTCGGCGCGCACTACTCGTTCGCTCCGATGTTCGACGCCAAGGTGCGCAACCTCGACGACTATCGCAGCGCGTTCAAGGACTACTACGACGCGATTTTCGGTCCGTTCAAGCCGTTCGTGCTCGCAGGACTTGCAAAGATCTCCGCACTCGACATCAAGTATGTCTGCAACAGCCACGGCCCCGTGCTGACCAAGGCGGGTCAACTCGACTATGCGATCCAAAAATACCGCGAGTGGAGCGCCCCCGTCAAGAGCGCGGTCAAGCGCGTGCCGGTGTTCTATTGCTCGGCGTACGGCTGCACCGCCGCACTCGCCGCAAAGATACGCGACGGCGTGCTTTCCGTGCTGCCTTCGGCGGAATGCAAGACCTACAACATCATCGACTTCGACCTCGCGACGCTCGCCGCCGAACTCAACGGCAGCAACGCCTTTGCGATCGGCTCGCCGACGCTCAACGCCGACGCGGTGCCGCCGGTGTGGAATTTGATCGCCTCGATCGACGCGATCAACATCAAGAAGCGTCCGGTCGCAGTGTTCGGCTCGTACGGCTGGAGCGGCGAAGCGGTGCCGGCGCTCGTCGCGCGACTGACCGCACTCAAGCTCAACGTCGTCGGCGAAGGACTCAAGGCGTGCTTCGTCCCGAGCGAAGCGGAACTCGCCAAGGCGTTCGAACTCGGCGCAATGCTCGCGCAAAGCATCGCCTGAAACTCCTAAAACGCACGAGGAACGGCTCTTGCCGTTCCTCTTTTTTGTTTGCGATTTTTCGTGCCCGTGTGCGTTATCAGCTCATTCGGCGCATATGCGGCACCGCGTAGGCGAAGAATTCGTCATAGGCGGCGCACTTGTCCAGATCGATACGCTCTCGCTTGCATCCGCCCATGCACATGCAAAACCAGCGGCAGCGTTTGCACTTGTCGGGATAGTTGCGCGACTCCTCGACAAAGCGCACGGCGACGGGGTGAGCGGCGAGTTGTTCGAGGCTAGAGTCGTTGATGTTGCCGAGGCAATACTCGTCGAGACAATAGAAGTCGCACGGGTAGACCGCGCCGTCCCCCTCGATCACAAATTGGCGCGCGCAGCCGCCGGTCATACCGCACTGTTCGGCGCGGCGGAAGTTGGCGAGAGCGACAAAGTTGTCCATCTGCCTGATCGAGGTGTATTCTCCCCTCATCATATCGCGCATATAGAGGTCGAACAGCTTGCGCAAATACTTGCCGTAAATTTCGCCGGTCAAATACATGCCGTCGTCTTCGACGCCGCCTTTGAGCGGTTTGAGCACGGGGATGAATTGCAGAAAGCGGAAGCGATTGCGCCTGTAAAAATCATAAATTCGCTCGATATTTTCGGCGACGGGACGCGTGAGCACGCACAATATATTGAAGTCGACGCCGCGCTCCTGCAACAGCTTTGCCGCCGCATAAGCTTTGTCAAAAGTCGGCGCGCCGTCCCTGTCCACGCGGTAGGCGTTCGCCTTTTCGTCGCCGTCCAGCGACAGTCCGACGAGCCACTTGTTCTCCGAGAATATGTCGCACCACTCGTCGTCGATCAAGGTGCCGTTGGTCTGCACTCCGACGGACACCGGCGAACGCTTGACGTTGAGTTCGGCGATCAGCCGCGCCGCCGCGCGAAAGAAGTCTTTGCCCGACAACAGCGGCTCTCCGCCCTGAAACGACAGCGAGACGGGTCCGCCGTCCGCATAGTCGAAGATCTTACCGAGGGCGGCGCTCAGCGTCCGCTCGCTCATCATGCCGCGAAAAGGCAGCTCGCGCAAAGCTGACAGCGAGTGGTAAAAACAATATTCGCATCGCATGTTGCACAGCGACGACGAAGGTTTGAACATCACCGAAACCGCTCTCAAATCATGTCTCCTTGCGCGCCGAACTACTTTATCCCTCTGCGATTTGTTCGCATTTCGGCGCGGAAGGCGTCGAGCGCGTCGGCAAGCCGAGCCGCGATATCGGGATATTTCATCGAGATGTTGTAGCCCTCGATCGGATCGAGGTCGAGGTTGAACAGGTAGTTGTTGTAGTATTGATCGAAGAACGCGGAATTTTCGGACTGAACGCGGTCGAAGTACTTGAAGTCGTACCTCTGCCCGTCCAGCTCCACGCCTATCAGCTGCACCGCCTGCACCTTGCCCTTCTTTTGGTAGTAGAGCGCCTCGTGCACGGGCGCGTCGGGATCGAGCTCGCCTCTCCACAGCGCCGACAGGTCGACGCCGTCGATCACGCGGTCTGCCGGCAGCATGACATCGCCCTCCCCGTCCGTCACTCCGCAAAGCGACAAGATCGTCGTGAACAGGTCGAACATCATCGACGAAGACTGCACGCGCGTCGTCGTCAGCTGCCTTGCGGCGCCGTCCGAATAGGTGACGTCGAGCGTGCTCTGCAACTCGGCGTTGCCGCCGATGCCGCCCGCCGGATAGCTGACCAAAAGCGGCACTTTCATCCCGCCTTCGAATGTCGTATTCTTGCGCCCGCGCAATGCGCCCGCCGCGCCCTCGCGTCCAGGTCCGTTGTCCGAAGTAAAGACGACGACCGTGTTGTCGTACAGCGTACCGTCGTTGACCTCGTCGGGCGTCGTGCGCAGATAGTCGAGCACCCTTCCCAGCTCGCGGTCGAACTCCTCTATGCAATCGATATAGCTGTCGTCGGACGTGTCGCCCTGCCCGTTGCCGTTGTTGTTCGAGAATATCGGATAGTGCGGCCACGGCGTCGCGTAGACGGTGCAAAACGCGTTGCCGCTTTTGACCGAACCCTCGATCGAGGACAGCAACTCATCGGTGAACATCCCCGTCGACATCGATTGATCGAGATTTTCGGCATGCGTCCTCACCTCTTCGTGCGACGCGCCGCCGGGATAGCCCTCTCCGGCGTCGCGCACCCAATTGTAGGGGGTCATATCGTTGACGTAATAGCTGCCGTAAAAGTAGTCGAAGCCCTGCTCTGTGGGCAGATATTCGCCGTAATCTCCGAGGTTCCACTTGCCGATCAGATAGGTGTCGTAGCCCGACGCCTGCAGCACTTCGGCAAACGTGATCTCATCTCCCAAGATGCCGTCTACATTGTTCAAGAATTGATAGGGACCGAAAAAGTGCGTCGGCGACCAAGGGTCGCTGTCGACGACTGTCGGAAAGACGACATTGTCGAGATAGCCGCGCGACGAGTATCTGCCCGTGAGCATGGAAAAACGCGACGGCGAACACACCGGCGACGCCGCGTAGAAGTTGTCCATCATTACGCCGTTTTCGGCAATGGAATCGATGTTGGGGGTGTCGATCGTCGACGGCTGTTCGGCATACTTGTAGCTGTACGCCGAGATGTCGGCATACGCCATGTCGTCCATCAATATCACGAGCACGTTGGGCGAGCCCTTGCGGCGGGCGGAGACGGAATCGAGATAGGCGTCATGCCCGTCCCACATCCTCTCGACGGTAGGATGAGCGCGCAAACTCATGAACATCGCATAGACGAGCGACGTCGCAAACACGAGGATTATCAACACGGGCACGAAAAATTTCGCAATACGTTCCGCCGAAAACTTCTTTACGACGGGGATCGATGCGGTCAGCGCAATCGGAAAAAGGCACAGCACGAGGTTCCACCACAGCCGTCTGCCGAAGCTGTCCGCGCCCCAGATGAGAAAGTACAAAAATATGCTTGCATAGACAGCAAAGAACGCCGCAAACAAAAGACGCCTATATCGCGCCCCTTGAGCGCGCGCACAAACATCGCAAGCGCGTCGACAAGCGCAAGCACCAGCGCCGGAAGCGCCAAAAAGTTGAAACCGCTCGCGAGAAGCACAAGCGAAAACACCGCGTCTACGCACAGCAAGACAAAGCCTGTCACGTCGTCGGCGATCGCCGCCTTGACGGCTTGCGCTCTGCCCGAGCGCGGCGCGTCGTCGCGCATTTTGTCGTCTTTCATAATTTTCTCCTCTGTTCGTACTGACTACATTTTAGCACGATTTGCGCTCCGCCGCAACACTATCGAAACTTTTGGCACGAAAAACCGCGCCCCTGCGGAGCGCGGCGCATTTCGCAGCTTTTGCTCAGGCTTTGTCCTTTGCCGCCAAGACGTCGGCGAACTCCAACACCTTGCCTGCGATCGCAGCCTTGTCGATGACCTCGTCAAAGCGGATCTTTTTGTCTTTGAGCGCGGCGATCGGCTCGGGGATCTCGGCGCCGGAGAACGCGGACAGCTTTTTGCAATCCTCGAACGCGTCGGCGTCTTTCCTGCCGCCGGTCAAAGCGGTCAGCACGTCGCCGGAGAACTTGAACGCATTGGCGGTCGAAACAATGATCGCCGGGCACTCGTCCTCGGGGCAGGCGTTGTTGTATTCACACCACACGTTGTAGGCGACGGCGGTGTGCGTATCCATCAAATAGCCGTACAGATCCATCGCCGCGTCGATCGCGCTCTTTGTCGCGTCGTCGTCCGCATAGCCGACCTCGAACAGCGCGCGCATGCGGTTGAGCTCCGCCTTGGTGACGGAATAGCTCCCCTTCTTTTTGAGCGCGTCCATGCGCTCTGCGATGAGGGATGCGTTGCGGTCGCTGATCTCGAACAAGAGACGCTCGAGATTGGACGAGATCAGGATGTCCATCGACGGACTGATCGTCTTGTGGAACTCGCGCTCAATGTCGTACTTGCCCGTCGTGAAAAAGTCGGTGAGCACGTTGTTGACGTTGGACGCGCAGATCAGCTTGTTGACGGGAAGCCCCATCTTCATCGCGTAATACGCGGCGAGGATGTTGCCGAAATTGCCACTGGGGACACAGAAGTCGACCTTGTCGCCGAACTCGACCTTGCCCTCGTTCAGAAGGTCGCAATATGCGGAGATATAGTAGGCGATCTGCGGCACCAACCTGCCCCAATTGATGCTGTTGGCGGAGCACAGTTTGAAGCCGCGTGCGTGAAGTCTCTCGCCCATATCTTTGTCGGCGAAGATGTTTTTGACAGCGCTTTGAGTGTCGTCGAAGTTGCCCTCGATCGCACAGACGCAGACGTTTTCGCCCTCTTGAGTCATCATCTGCCGCTTTTGCATGTCGGAGACGCCGCCCGTCGGATAGAAGACGATGATGTCCGTCCCCTCGACGTCGCGGAAGCCTTCGAGCGCCGCCTTGCCGGTGTCGCCCGACGTCGCGACCATGATCAGCGACTTGTCCTTTTCGCCCACCTTGCGGCGCGCGGCGGTCAGAAGATGCGGCAGCATTGTCAGCGCCATATCCTTGAACGCGCAGGTCGGACCGTGCCAAAGTTCGAGCACATACAGCCCCTCGTCCACACCCACGAGCGGACAGGGGTCGCCGTAAAAGCGCGCGTATGCTTTGCGCGTATAGCTCAGCAGTTCTTCATAGGTGAAGTCGGTGAGATAGAGCGACATGACCTTTGCCGCCCTCTCGGGGTAGTCCATGCCGCACAGTTCGTCGAAGTCGGCGCGGCTGAGCCCCGGAAAAGATTGGGGGACATAGAGTCCCCCGTCGGGAGACAGCCCGTTGACGATCGCCTGCGCGCTGTCTATCGCGACGGAAGCGTCGCGAGTGCTGGTATATTTCATAAAATCTCCTTTCGGATCAGATGATCTTGTACTTCATCAAGTAGTCGGGCAAGTCGTCCGCCGCGGCGCTGACCGTCGCGACCACCGCGATCGAGTCCCTCTCGGCGATCTCGGCGAGCTTGGTATAGAAGCCCTCGAGGTCCGCGGGAGACTTGCCGGTGATGCGGCTCACTCCGTCTATGTACAGATTAGTGAGGTCGCTCCTGCCCGCCATAACGCCGAACACGAACGGTCCGAACGCGTCGCCGTCTATGCCGTACTGTCCGACGTCGACGAGTTTGACGTTGCGGTCCAAGTCGTACATGTATCTCTCGGTGTCGCTGACATAGATGCAATCGCCCTTTGCGGCGTTGACGTCTTTGTTGGCCTTGTCGATGATACGGCTGGTCTTTCCGGAGCCTTTCGCCCCGCAGATGAGTGTAAGCATAATTTACCTCCGATATCTTTATACTTCTATTTTACATTATATCGGCGCCCTTTTCAATAGGGTTTTGCAAATTTATGCTATTTTTTTCAATACGACTTGACGACCAGCTTTTTGTGCATCTCAGGATCGAGCGCCATGATGATCTGATCGAGCTCGTCGTCGCCCATATAGGTCGTGCGTCCGTCCTCGTATTCTCTGTCCACTCTCTCCTTGACCGCGACGACGATGGGGTCGTGCTTGTCCACCTTGTGCGATTCGGGGAGCGCGTAGAACGCGTTCATCCAATACGCGATGCCTGCAAGCCCGCTGTGCGCGTCGACGGAGACGAGCGGCGGCTTTTTGAGCAATTTTTCGGTGTTGAAGATGTTGTAGATCTCCTGGTCTTTGAGCAGCCCGTCCGCGTGCACGCCGGCGCGAGTCGTGTTGAAAGACTTACCGACGAACGGCGTCTGCGGCGGAATGATGTATCCGAGCGAATCCTCAAAGTATCTGGCGATGTCGGTGATGACGGTGAAGTCCATACCGTCGTCCGTGCCTTTGAGCGACGCATACTCGATCGCCATCGCTTCGAGCGGACAGTTGCCCGTCCTCTCGCCGATGCCGAGCATCGAGCAGTTGACGGACGAACAGCCGTACAGCCACGCGGTCGTAGCGTTGGTGACGACCTTGTAGAAGTCGTTGTGACCGTGCCATTCGAGCAATTCGCTGGGGACCTCGGCGTAGTATTTGAGGCCGCTGATGATGCCCGGGACGCTGCGCGGCAGCGTGACGCCGGGATAGCTGATGCCGTAGCCCAAGGTGTCGCACGCCCTGATCTTGACGTCGATGCCGCTCTCTTGGCGCAGTTTCATCAGCTCGTACGCAAACGGCGCGACAAAACCGTAGAAATCGGCGCGGGTGATGTCCTCGAAGTGGCAGCGCGGAACGATGCCTCTGTCGAGCGCCGCCTTGACGATGGACAGATATTTTTCCTTTGCCTGACTGCGCGTGAGGTTCATCTTTTTGAAGATGTGGTAGTCGGAGCAGCTGACGAGGATGCCCGTCTCCTTGATGCCCATCTGTTTGACGAGCTCGAAGTCCTTTTCGTTGGCCCTGATCCAGCTTGTGACCTGCGGGAAGTCGTACCCAAGCTCCATGCACTTTTCGACCGCCTTGCGGTCCTTTTCGGTATAGAGGAAGAACTCGCTCTGTCTGATTATGCCCTTGGGGCCTCCCAGCTTGTGGAGCAGCTTGTACAGTTCGACGATCTGCTCGACGGTGAACGGAGACGTCGACTGTTGTCCGTCGCGGAACGTGGTGTCGGTGATCCAAATTTCGTCGGGCATATCCATCGGAGTCTGACGGAAGTTGAAAGCGACCTTGGGCACGCTGTCGTACTCGAACAGGTCGCGGAACAGGTTGGGCTTGTCCACGTCCTGCAAAAAGGGCTTCCAATTGCTCTCGAGCAAGAGGTTCTTTTCGTTGCTGTACTTGATCATATCCTGCCTCTCAAAAAAGGTTTGTTTTCATTGCTGCGCGAGCAGCGCGTTCTTGTCCGCAAGCGCCAACGCGTCCGTCATCTCGAACAGATCGCCGTCGAGGAAGTCCTCGAGGTCGTATTGCGTGCGGTTGATGCGGTGGTCGGTCACCCTGCCCTGCGGATAGTTGTAGGTACGGATGCGCTCCGAGCGGTCTCCGGTGCCGATCAGCGACTTGCGCCCTGCGGCGTATTCGCTCTCCGCCTTGTTCTTGAAATGGTCGTACACGCGCGCTTTGAGCACCTTCATCGCGCTCTCGCGGTTTTTTGCCTGCGACTTTTCGTCCTGGCAAGTGACGACTATGCCGGTCGGCAAATGCGTGATGCGGATCGCCGACTCCGTCTTGTTGACATATTGTCCGCCCGCTCCGCCGCTGCGGTAGGTATCTATTTTGAGGTCGCGCTCGTCGATCTTGACGTCGACGTCGTCCATCTCGGGCATGACCGCGACGGTCGCGGTCGAGGTGTGGATGCGCCCCTGCGACTCCGTCTCGGGCACGCGCTGAACGCGGTGCACGCCGCTCTCGTATTTGAGCTTGCTGTACGCGCCCTTGCCGCTGATGCCGATCACCGCCTCTTTGACTCCGCCGAGGTCGGTCGCGTTGAGTTCGATCTGTTTGACCTTCCAGCGCATGCGCTCGGCAAAGCGCGTGTACATTCTCAAAAGCACCGCCGCGAACAGGCTCGCCTCCTCGCCGCCGGCGCCGGCGCGGAACTCCATGATGACGTTCTTGTCGTCGTCGGGGTCCTTGGGCAAAAGCTCGAATTTGAGCTCTTCTTCCAGCTTTTCTTTACGCGCCTCGACCGAGGTCAACTCCTCGCGGGCGAGCGCACACATCTCCTTGTCCGAGCCGTCCTCGATGATCTCGCGGCACTCGCGCTCCGACTTGTCGCATTCGAGCCATTCGTCGTAAAGCGCGACCGCGCTCTCGAGCGACGAACGCTCTTTGACGACGCTCTGCCAGCGTACGGTGTCCGCGATCACGTCGGGATCGGACAGCTGCCGGGTCAATTCGTCGAACCTGTCTTTCAGTTTTTTCAATTTTTCCCACATATTCTCACCGCCGCGATCCTGTCTTTGCCCTCGATATCCTTGACGATCTTCACCTCGCCGAACGGCGCGAACATCGCTTTGAGCGCTTCGCCCTGCTCCGCGCCCATCTCGACGAGCAACATGCCGCCCTCTTCGAGGTGAGCGGCGAGCCCCTTCGCTATCTCTCGATAGAATTTCAAGCCGTCCTCTCCGCCGTCCAAAGCGCAATGCGGCTCAAAGTCGCGCACCTCGCGGTCGAGCGACGCGATCTGTTCGGTCGGGATATATGGCGGATTGGAGACGATCACGTCAAATCTGCCGTCTATGTTCTCCCAAATGTCGGACAGCAAAAAGCGCACTTTTGCGCCGTTCGCCTCGGCGTTGCGCGCCGCGATTTCGAGCGCGCGCTCGGAGATGTCGCTCGCGGTCACATCCGCGCCCGTCTTAGCAAGCGCGATCGCGATGCATCCGCTGCCGGTGCACATGTCGAGCGCCTTCACCCCGGGGCAGCAATACGCCGCCGCCCGCTCTACGAGCTCTTCCGTCTCGGGACGCGGACAGAGCACCCCTTCGCCGACCTCGATCCTCATACCACAAAACTCGGCGTAGCCGAACACTTGCCACAGCGGTCTGCCGGTCGCGCGCTCACGCGCGTAGTCTATCATCTTTTTCGCCTGTTCCTCGCTCACCTCGCGCACGAGCGGCAGCGCTCCGCGCTTGATCCCGAGCGCCTCGCAGGCTATCCATTCACGTTCGCTGCCGTCGGCGTTTGTGCCGGCGAGCAGCGAATCGACTTGTTTCAAGATCTCTTTGAGCGCGATCACTCGCCCTCTTCTCCGTCCGTCTTTTCGTCGCACTCGTCTTGCGGCTGCTCCGTCTCTTCGGCGGTCTCGGACGCGGCGAGCTGCCTCTCCTCTTCCGCCTTTGCGGCGAGCGCCTTTTCGCGTTCCGCTTCAAGGTCGGCTTCACCCTTGGCGATCATGAGCATGAGTTCCGCCTTGGAGTGCTTGATGTGGCTGACGTGCTCCAGCTCTTCGGGCGAGACGGCGAGCACCGCGCACATGATCTCTTTCGCCTTTGCCTCGTCTCCGCCGCACGCTTCGACGACCTGCTTTTGCACCTTGTGCGCGAGCAGCTTGGTGTCAAAGCGCAGCTCGGGCAAATTGGGGTCCTCGTCCATCGCCTGCACCGTCTTGAACGCGGCGATCGCGACCTCGAGCATATCGTCGCTCGGCTGACGGGTGGTCAGTTTTTGGAGCGCGAGCCCGGGCGCCTTGATGACGCGGACGAACTTGTTGTCGAACTTGGCAAGGAATTTGAGCACTTCATAGCTGATGCCGGCGACAATGGGGATGAGCGCGAGCCTGAGCAGCAGGCGCAACCACAGCCTGTCCGACCAACCGGTCAGCGAAAACACGAGCACGCTGATGACCATCGTCAAAAACATGAACGTCGTGCCGCAGCGGTCGTGGATCGTGGACATCGTGCGCGCATTCTCGACGGTCAGTTCAAGTCCGTGCTCGTAACAGCTGATGGTCTTGTGCTCTGCGCCGTGGTACATATAGGTGCGGCGCACGTCCTTCATCAGCGCGGTCGCGGCGATATATGCGACGAAGATGAGCATACGGATCGCGCCTTCGAGCAAGTTCATGCCGATCTGAACGCCTATGTTGGCGTCGGTGTCGATCTTGAACAGGGCGGCGATGCCGGTGACCGCGAGTTGGGGCAGAAAATAAAACAAAAGCAACGACAGCGCGACGCCCACGACGACCGCGAACGCCATCACCACGCTGAAAACATCGACCTTGAAGGTCTTGGCGAACCACTTTTCGACCTTGCTCGGCTGAGTTTCGCCGTCAAAGACTTCGCCCGAGCGCAAAAGCGTACCCACGCCCATGAACATCGTCCCGACGAAGTTGAAGATCCCGCGCAAAAACGGGGTACGGAACAGAAAATTCTTGTCCTTTGTGGGTTTGATATACTTGCTTTCGACGACGATGTTGCCCTTTTCGTCGCGGACTGCGGTCGCCATACTGCGCGTACCGCGCATCATGACGCCCTCGATGACCGCTTGACCGCCTATCGAAGTACATCTCTTTCTCGCCATTGCGTCTCCTTAAAAAATATGGTGCAAGATAAGCTCTTGCACCATCGTAGCTCACATGCCGTAACGCTTCTTGAACTTATCGACCCTGCCGCCCGTATCCACCAGCTTTTGCTTGCCGGTATAGAAAGGATGGCACTTGTTGCAAACTTCGACTTTGATCACGTCGGTATCCTTGGTCGTGCCGCAGACGAATTTGGCTCCGCAGCTGCACTGGACGACGACGTCGTGATATTGGGGCTGAATGCTCTCTTTCATGTCGTTCACCTCTCCTTTATTTATGCAACAACCATTATACTCATAAATATATTATTAGTCAAGCAAAAATTCAAGCTAATTTCAAAGGCTGTTTTCGCGGTCTTCATCGCCGTCGCTCGGGGGTTCGTCCGAGGAGACTTCTTCTCCGCGTTGCCGCGAAGTGTCGCGCGGCTCTTCGGGCGCGGGCTGTCCGTCGCCGCCCTTTTTGCCCTTGGGCGGTTTGGGGTTGAGCGCGCGGTACTCGGCAAGCTTGCGCACGAGCGCGTCGGCGTCGAGCGGCGGTTGCTTGACGCGCTTTGCCTGCCCGACAACGATCGTGATCGCGAGCAGCACCGCGAGAGCGAGCGACACCCACGTCGTCGCGGTCAAAGACGTCTTGACGATCAGCGCGAGGAATTGGACGGCGGTCGCGATCAACAGCGTCGATTGCAGACACAATACGCCGCCGGCATCACCCTCTTTGGCGATCTCGTCGACCTCTCTCCCTGCGGCGAGAGGGACGCACGTCTTGACGCAAAACAGCGCCTCCGCCTCGGCGATGCTCGGCTTGGGGACGTCCTTTTTGCGCTCGACGCCCCAAAGGATCGCGAACACCGCCGCGGCGAGCAGCACCGCTCCGCAGACGCCGCCGACGAACGCGGACAGCACGCCGATCGAGGCTTGTCCGCCCAGCATACGCCAAAAGACGAGGTGCGCGCAATAGCTCATCGCCGCGCCGATGACGGCGATGACGGCGAGCTTGATCGCAAAATACAGAAATTTGAGTCTCTTTGTGCCGAATTGCATATTCACCCGTTCAGAGCACAAAATTCGCGACATGTGCCGCGAATTTTGCAAATTTGTCAATCAAGCGTGGGGACCAGCTTCTTGAGATAGTCGGCAAGCCCGTCTTTGAGCACTTCATCGCGCAGCGCATACTCGATCGTCGCCTCGAGGAAGCCCTGCTTGTCGCCGACGTCGTAGCGTCTGCCCTCGAAGTTGTAGGCATAGACGCCTGTCGAAGCCGCCATCATCTCGATCGCGTCGGTGAGGTAGACCTCGCCGCCCTTTGAGGGTTTGGACTGTTTGATGAGGTCGAAGATGTCGGCGGTAAACACATATCTGCCGATGCTGGCGAGGCGCGAGGGGGCGGTGCCGGGAGCGGGTTTTTCGACGATCTGTTTGACCTCGGAATATCTGCCCTTGACCGCGCCGGGCTTGACGATGCCGTATTTGAAGGTCTCCTTTTCGGGGACTTCCTGGCAGCCCAAGATGCACTTGCCGGTGTTCTCGAACGCGCCGATCAATTGCGCAAGGCAGGGTTTTTGGGGGTTGTAGACGATGTCGTCGCCGAACATGACCGCAAAGGGTTCGCCGGCGATGAACGCCTCGGCTTCGAGCACAGCCTTGCCCGACCCGTTCATCTCCTTTTGGCGGACGTAGTGGATGTGCGCCATGTCGGCGATGTCGCGGATCATTTTGAGATAGTCTTTTTTGCCCTGTCTTTCGAGGATCTGTTCCAGCTCGACGGCGATGTCGAAGTGGTCCTCGATGCACTTTTTGTTTTTGCCCAAGATGATGAGGATCTCGGTGACGCCGCTGGCGACCGCCTCTTCGACGACGTATTGCAGCGTGGGGGTGTCGACGATGGGGAGCATCTCTTTGGGGAGCGCCTTTGTCGCCGGCAAAAATCTCGTACCGAATCCGGCGGCGGGGATGACCGCCTTCCTGACTTTTTGCATACCTTCTCTCCTCGGACGGCGCGCGCCGCCCAATGACATTATATGTATTATGATACTATCTATCGGCGACAATTTCAAGCCTTTTGGGCAAAAAGTATCAAATGTGGACAAAATCCCGTGGTTTTGAGTGAAAAATTCAAATTTTCACGCTCGCGCCGCCGCGGTCGGCATCGTCCGCGCCGCAGCGCAAGAGGGCGCGGTCGCAAGTCCCTCGCACTGCGATATGAGCAAGCGGCAGCGCAAAGCGCGCGGTCGCGATGAGGCGGCGCAAGTCGTGGGGCGAGCCGCCCTTGCCGTCCTCTTGGGCGACGTCGATGACGACGTGCGTTGCGCCCGAGCGCGCCGCGGCGGCAAGGCCGCGGACGCAGTCTTTGAACTTCTCTTTCGGAGCAATGACGACGGGCGTCAAGCCGTCGTCGCCCTTGCTCTGCGCAAGTGATTTTTCGGTGCCCGTGTGCGTTAAAGGCACATTTGACGAGACGTCGCTTTGCTCCGTTTGACATCTCTTAGCTTGCGCCTCGCATTGCAAGCGGCGCGCCGCGTCGCACAACCGCGGCAGGCGGACATGCTTCAACCTGCGCAATTCCCTCTCGGTCAACATGCCGCCCGAAGCTATGCGGCGAATGTAGCCGTCGACGGGGTCAAGGCGTTTGACCTCGGCGGAGTCGCGCCCCCAAACGTAGGGCAAAATGCGCGGCGCGGCAAGCGCGCCCAGCGCCGCCCAAAGCGCGTCCGTGGGCAAGAACACAAGCCCGTAGGCGACGACGATGTGCGCGACGTCGACGTCCTGCCCCAAGTGAAACTTCATGATCAAGCCGAGGTAGAGCACCCCGACCGTATAGACGATGACAAGGTTGACAAGGCTGCCGCAAAGGCGGCGCGCAAAGCCGTTGACGCCGCGCGAGCAGATCAGCCCTCCGAACAAACAGCCGAGGCAAAAGCCGAGCAGATAGCCGAACGTAGGTTGAAGAACATAGCCGAACCCTCCGCCCAAAGTGAAGATGGGCACGCCGACCAGCCCCAAGACAAGATAGACGGCGATGCTCACCGTCCCCCACTTCCACCCGAGCAGCAACATCGCCAAATTGCAAAACGCGAATTGCAGCGTCACCGGCACCGTGCCGATCGGGATCTTGACAAACGCCCCGACAGCCGCCAGCGCCGCAAACAGCGCAATCAATGCGATCAACTTTGTCCGCTTCAAAGCAGTCTCTTTCATGGCAACATTATAGCATAGAAACGAGACATTGTAAACTTATTTCGCGCATTGGTTTACAATTGTCGCGTAAAAATTCGCCGCCCTTTCGGACGGCGAAAATTCATTCCGCACAAAAATTTTGTTCGTCGGGGTGAGAGCCGTATCGCTTGCCCTCTTCCATCCCCTCGATGTCGCCGATGTCCGACCAATCCAGCTCGAAGTCGAAGATATCGGCGTTCTCCGCCATGCGCGCCCTGTGCGTACTCTTGGGCAGAGGCAGCACCCCTTGCGACAGCGCGAACTTGACGCACACTTGCGCGACCGACTTGCCGTGCTTGTGCGCGATCGAGTTGAGCGTCGGGTCGTCCAAAAGCCTCGCTCTGCCGATCGGGCTCCACGCCTCGACCAAGATGTTGTTGCTCTTGCAAAACGCGACCGTCTCGGGCTGAAGCAGCCCGGGGTGATACTCGATCTGATCGACCGCCGGCATGATGCGGCAATTGTCCTGCAAGCTGACAAGGTGGGACACGAGGAAGTTGCTGACGCCGATCGTCTTGACCTTGCCGTCCGCCTTCGCCTGTTCGAGCGCGCGCCATGTGTCGGCGTTGACCGCCTGCCAATCGCTGTAATTCTTGGCGTTGGCGGGCCAATGGACGAGGCACATGTCCATATAGTCCAAACCGAGGCGTTTGAGCGACGCGTCTATCGCGCGCGAGGCGCGGTCGTAGCCGTGTTCGCTCGCCCATACCTTTGACGTCACAAAAATTTCGCTTCGGGACAAACCGCTGTCCCTGACCGCCTTGCCGACGCTCTCTTCGTTGCGGTAGATCGCCGCGGTGTCGATGTGGCGATAGCCCAGCTCGAGCGCGTCCGCGACGCTGCGATAGGCGACGATCGGGTCGTCGATCAAGTAGGTCCCGAAGCCGAGGCACGGGATGAAGTTGCCGTCCGCCAGCGCGAACCTGTCGCTTGCTCTGTCCATAATTTTTCCTCCCTGTGTGCGTTATTCAAACAAAGCGTCGATGAACGACTCCGCATCGAACTCCTCGAGATCGTCGATGCCCTCGCCCACGCCGACGAACACTACGGGCAGCTCGCGCTCCGCCGAGATCGCGAACACGACCCCGCCCTTTGCAGTGCCGTCCAGCTTGTTGAGGATGATGCCGTCCATGTCGATGATCTCGTCAAACGCCTCGACTTGCGACAGCGCGTTCTGTCCCGTCGTCGCGTCGATGACGATGTAGGTGCGGTAGTCGCAGTCGGGATATTCCCTGCCGACGACCTTGTTGATCTTGGCGAGTTCGTTCATCAAATTCTTCTTGTTTTGCAGCCTTCCTGCGGTGTCGATCAACACAACGTCCGTGTTCTTCGCCTTCGCCGACGCGATCGCGTCGTATACGACCGCCGCCGGGTCGCTGCCCTCTTCGTGACGTATCACGCGCACGCCCGCGCGCTCGCCCCAGACCTCGAGCTGCTCCGCCGCCGCCGCGCGGAAGGTGTCCGCCGCCGCCATCACGACAGACTTGCCCTTGGTCGTGAAGTATTTGGCGAGCTTGCCCAACGCGGTCGTCTTGCCCACGCCGTTGACCCCGGCGACAAGGATGACCAGCGGATACTCGTACGGCGCGATCTCATAGTCTATCGCGTCGGTCATGATGCGTTTGAGCAGATCTCTGCCCTGCTCGGGCGTCTTGACCTTTTCGCGATAGCACGCGTCGCGGAAGTCCTCGATGATCTGCTCCGCAGCCGTCACGCCGACGTCCGCGCCGATCAGGATCGCCTCGAGCTCGTCATAGAAATCGTCGTCGAGCGCACGCCCCGCGAACAGCGCGTACATCTTTTTGGAAAAGTTCTCTTTTGTCTTTTTGAGCGCTTGCGCTATCTTTGAAAATATGCCCATTTTCACCTCAATCGTTTGAACTGTGCTTGACCGCCTCGGACAAGGTGACGCTGACCACCGTCGACACACCCTTCTCCTGCATCGTCACGCCGTACAGTCTGTCGGCGAGCTCCATCGTCGGCTTGCGGTGTGTGACGACGATGAATTGAGTCGTGCTGCTGAACTTGTGCAGATACCGAGCGAACACCTCGACGTTGGTGTCGTCGAGCGCCGCCTCGGTCTCGTCGAGGATGACGAACGGCATCGGACGCAGACGCAATATCGCGAACAGGATCGCGATCGCGGTCAGCGCCTTTTCGCCGCCCGACAGCAGCGACATGCTCTTGAGCAATTTGCCCGGCGGCTGGGCATAGATCTCGACGCCCGCCTCGAGCATGTCCCCGTCCTCGGGGACCTCGAGCTCCAGCTTGCCGGTGCCGCCGCCGAACAGTTCCTTGAAGATCTCTTGGAAGTTGTCCTGGATCTTGGCGAACTCGGTGTTGAATTGATAGAGCATTTGGTTGGACAGATCGTTGATGATCTTCTCGAAGTCGGCACGCGCGGCGATCAGGTCGTCGTACTCCTTCTTTTGGCTCTCGTACTCAACGCTGACCGTGTCGTAGTCCTGGATGGAATCCAGGTTGACGTTGCCGAGCGCGCTCTTTTCGCGCTTCAGCCGGGTGATCTCGCCCGCCGCAGCCTCGCGGTCGAAGTCGGGCACGCGATGCGCCGCCGCCTCTTCGTAGCTGTGGATCATATACTCCTCGCTCAGCCTCTCGAGCAGCGTGTTGATCGCGTCGTCGATGCGCTCGAGCGCGGACTCCTTCTTTGCCTTGTCCGAACCGACCTTGACCGCCTTGGTCTGAATGACGTCCTTGCGCGCCGTCAGCTTGGCGATGACGTCGTCGATCGTCAAACGATATTGCTCGGCGGAACTTATGTCCTTCCTGAGCCTCTCCAACTTGGGCTTGTATACGTCGGCGACGGACACGTCCTCTGCGCCGCGCTTCGCCTTTTCAAGCCCGTCGACGATGCTGTCGATCTTTGCCTTGCACTCGGCAAGCGACGCTTTGAGCTCGTCCAACTCGCCCTTGACGCGGTCGACGTTCTCCTGCACCTTTTGGATGTTGGACTCCGCGGTCGCAAGTTCGACGCGCAAGCCGGACAGCTCGTCCGCGTATCTGTCGCGCGTCCTCTTCTTTTCTTCAAATTGCTCGCGATGCTTCGCCGCCGCGTCGTCCGCCTGCGAACGCGCGCCCGAAACGTCGCTCTCGCTCTTGTCGATCTCGCCCAAATTGAGATCGATCGCCTTGATCTTGCCCTTCAAGATCTCGATGACGGACTTGTTGTTGTCGATCGAGGCGGTCAGTTCGTCTATCTTCGCGGCGATGTTTTTGAGCCGCTCGTTCTCTTTCGCGAACGCGACTTCCGCCGCCTTGACGTCCGACTCGTATTCGTCAAGCTGCGCTTTGTATTCTCTCAGATCGTTGAGATCGTTTTTGAGCATGCGCTCGAGCGATTCCTTTTCCTGCTTCTTTTGCTTGACCTCTTCGTTCGCCTTGGCGATGTCGCTCTCCGATTTGAGACGATTCGCGCCCGCCGCGGCAGATCCGCCCGTGATCGCGCCCGTCGTCGCGAACATCTCGCCGCCCAGCGTGATCATCCTCACGAGGTTGGGATACTTGCGGTTGATCGCGACCGCGTTGTCATAGGTGTCGACGATGACCGTCCTGCCCAACAGACTGCTGATCACGTTCGCGTACTTGGAGTCGTACTTGATCAGGCGGCTCGCGACCCCGAGACAGCCTCTCTCGTTCAAGACCGCCGTCTGATAGGCGCTCAGCTCAGCCGCCTTGCACGTCGTCAACGGATGGAACGTCGCGCGCCCCAGCCCGCGTGCGCGCATGAAATCTATCAATACCTTGGTGTCCGCCGGATCGCGCGTGACCACGTTGTACAGCGCGCCGCCCAGCGCCGCGGCGATCGCCTCGCCGTATTGCTCGGGCACCGCGATGATGTCGCAGATCAGTCCCATGATCTTGGATGCGACCGCGGGCACGCTCCTCGCCGCGCTCACCAGCTTGCATCCCGGCGCAAAGCCCAGCTCGTAGACCGCCTTCGACCTGCTGTCCATCGCGGCGATGTTCTGTTCGAGCATATTGATGCGTCTGCGCTTGTCGTTGATGTTCAGGTCGAGTTTTGCGACCTCGTGGGCGACCTCGTCCTTGTTGCGCTTCAACTTGTCCAATTGCGCGCTCTTTTTGGCGACGGACTGCTCGAGCCTACCCTTTTCGGCGCGCTGTTCGTCGAGCGCGTTCTCGAGCGAAGCTATCTCCTCTTCTACCTCTTGAATGCGCGCTTCGGCGCCTTCGCGCTCCGCGCTCAGCTTGCCCTTGTCCGCCTTGATGTCGGCTATGCTCGCCATCGCGTCGAGCATGGCGCGGTTTGCCGCCTCTATCTCGTTTTCGCGCGCGGTGATCTCGGCGACGAGCGCGTCGTGAGCGCTCTCTTTGCCCTTGATCTCGCGCGACAGTTCTTCCTTGTCCTCGTTCGCCATCGCGAGATGGTTCATGAGGTCGGCGAGCTCTTCCTTCTTCTTCTCGATCTGACCTTCGAGCGAGACGGAGCGCGCCTCTTCCTCTTTTTTGCGCTCCTCATAGTTCTTGATGCGCTCGCCGAGCGTATTGCCCTTGCCGAGCATCTTCTCCTGCTCGACCGCAAGTTCGGTCAACTCGTCGCGCATCTTGCCTATCAAGATGTCGGTGTTGTGCCTGTCGGCGGTCTTTGAGTTGTACTCCGCGTCGATCGCCGCGAGGTCGCGCTCGATCGTCTCCTGTTCGACCGCAAGACGGGCGATCTCTTCGCCGAGCTTGCGCTTTTCCTCTTCGCCGCCGTCCGAGCGCGCGAGGAACTCGTTCGTCTCCAACACGAGAAGCCTGCTCTTGAGGTCGCGGAATTTGAGCGCCGCCTCGCGCTGTTTTGCGAGCGGCCCCAGCTGCTTTTCGAGCCCGTCGAGCGCGATCTTGAGCTTCTCGATGCTGTCGTTGGCGTTGTTGAGCTTTTTGATCGTCTCGTTGCGGCGCATCTTGTAGGTCAAAATTCCCGCCGCGTCCTCGAAGATCGCGCGCCTGTTCTCGGGCTTGGCGTTCATGATCTCGTCGATCTTGCCCTGTCCGACGATGCTGTAACCGTCCTTGCCCACACCGGTGTCACGGATGAGGTCGAGGATGTCTTTGAGCCTTACCGTCTCGTTGTTGAGCAAATACTCGCTCTGTCCCGACTTGAACAATTTACGCGAGATGATGACCTCGTCAAACGGACTTTTGGGGAAGATGCGCTGCGTGTTGTCGATATAAAGGCTGACTTGGCAGAAGGACAGCGACTTGCGGTTTTTCTCCGTGCCGCCGAAGATGACGTCCGTCATCTTGCCTGCGCGCAGGTTTTTGGGCGATTGTTCGCCCAGTACAAAACGGATCGCGTCGACGACGTTGCTCTTGCCGCAGCCGTTGGGACCGACGATGCCGGTGACCCCTTCGTTGAAGTCGATCGTCAACCTGTCGGCAAACGACTTGAATCCGTATACTTCGATTTTTTTGAGGTTCATATTTCTCCTTATCTGTTTTCGAAAAAGCGTCTTGCGCACTCCTTTTCGGCTTCCTTTTTGGATGAGCCTTCGGCTTGCGCGACGCGGCGTCCGTCAATGTACAGCGCCATGGTGAAACTCGGTCTGTGCGCGGGGCCTTTGCGCCCCTCTTCGACAAAACGCACCCTCTCTTGACCGTATTCTTCGTAAAGAGCGGACTTTTCGTCCCTCTCCTCTCTGCTCGCGGGGACGTCCGACAGCGCGCCCAAGACGAACTTGCGCGCCGGTTCCGCCCCTCCGTCGAGATAGATCGCCGCCGTCAACGACTCGAAGACGTCCGACAGCACCGAATCCTTGCCCATGTGATGCGCGAGCACCCTGACCTCGCTCTCCAACCCGAGACGGCGCGACGCCGCCGCGAGCGGCTGTTCGGAAACGAGCGCGATGCGCCGCTTTGTCAGCTCGCCCTCGTCCGCTTTGGGAAAGCGCAGATACAGCGCCTCCGCGACGATGAAGTCGAGCAGCGCGTCGCCCAGGTATTCCATTCTCTCATAGCTGTCGCCGCCGTGCAGATGCGCGTACGAGCCGTGCGTCAACGCGGTGGTCAACAGCTTTTTGTCTTTGAACGTGTAGCCTATCTTCTTTTCAATCGATGTCGCCGTCATGATCAGCGATCCCTTCCGCTATCGCGGCGACTACGCCCTTTTCGACGAGTTTGCCCGCATTGAGGATGCTCTTGCAATAGCTCTCCTCCGTGCTCGAACCGTGGGTCTTGACGACGACCCCGTTCGCGCCCAAAAACACCGCTCCGCCGACCTCGTCCGCCGAGAACGTGCGCTTGACGCGCCTAAACACGCCTTTGAGCAGCAGATAGCCCAATTTCGCCTTGATCCCGCCGTCCATGATGCCGCCCTTGATCACCGACATCATCGCCTTTGCCATGCCCTCGTACGACTTGATCGCCATGTTGCCGGCAAAGCCGTCGGTGACGATGACGTCCGCCTTGCCGCTCATCAGCTCGGTCGGCTCGACATAGCCGACATAGTTGAGCGTGCTCACCTCGAGCAGATCGCGCGTAGCGAGCACCAGCTTGTTGCCCTTCTCGCGCTCGGAGCCGTTGTTGAGCAAAGCGACCTTGGGCGCGCGTATGCCGAACACTTTGTTCATATATACGCTGCCCATGATCGCAAACGCCATCAGCCGCTGCGGCTCGCAGTCGACGTTGGCGCCCATATCGGTGATGAGTGTGGGAGTGCCGTCAAGCGACGTGACGACGCTCGCCATGGTCGCACGCTTGACGTGAGGAACGTTTTTCAAAATGATGTTGACGCCCGCCAAAAGAGCGCCGGTGTTGCCCGCGCTGACCGCCGCGTCCGCCTCACCGTCCCTGACGAGTTCGAGCGCGCGGAACATGGACGCGTCCTTTTTGCGCCTGACGACGATCCCGGGATGATCGTTGTTGGTCACCGGCTCGCCGCAATCAAGGATCGTGACGCGCGACTTGTCATAGGGCTTGCCTGCGAGCGCCCCTTCGACATCCTGACGTCTGCCGCAAAGGACGACTTTGACGTCGCTCGGCCCGGCGAGCGCTTGCAGCGCCCCTCCGACCGCGACTTCAACGCCTCGATCGGCGCCGTGTACATCGAGTGCAATGATCATGAATTCACCTCTTCCAATCTATTATAAACTTGCACCGGGATTTTTGCAATCAAATACGCGCGCGTACGCGTATAAAAAATTGTCGGCGCTGTCCACGCCGACCAAACAGCGGCAACAGGGACGGTCGAACCGTCCCCGATGCTGTCAAAAAACTCAGTTCTTCTTTGCGCCGGTATCCACCGTAACGACTTGCTTGCCGTCGTAATAACCGCAGTTGTCGCAGACTCTGTGGTTGAGCTTGAGCTCGTGGCAATGACTGCACTCCACCATCGCGGGAGCGCTCAGCTTCCAATTAGCCGACCTGCTGTGCTTCCTTGCCTTGGACGTTTTTCCCTTGGGTACTGCCATGTTCGGACACCTCCTTACTTTCTCGTTGCTATCGTATTATAAATGGTTTGCTTGCGTTTGTCAAACGATTTGCACGGGTTTTTGTGCCCGAAAGCTCATCTTTTCGCCGCGGTGACGACGTCGCGCGTCTCTCTCGCGATCACAAGCTCCTCATTGGTCGGGATGACAAGGATCTTCACGCGCGAATCGGCGGTGTTGATCTCGTGGATGCACTTGGGCTGTCTCACATTTGCGTTGACCTCTTCGTCGAGCTCTACGCCGAGGAACTCCAAGCCTTCTAGTATCCCCTTGCGCAACGGACCGCTGTTCTCACCTATGCCGCCTGTCATGACTATGCAGTCGAGACCGCCCATCGCCGCCGCGTAGGAACCGATGTACTTCTTGACGCGGTAGGTGAACATGTCCATCGCCAGCTGCGCGCGGTAGTTGCCCTTCTCCGCCGCTTCGAGCACGTTGCGGCTGTCGCTGCTGACGCCGCTGACGCCTTGGAAGCCGCTTTGCTTGTTGAGATAGGTGACGACCTGTTGAGGGGTCATCCCCTTCCACGAGCAGAGCATCTCGACGACGGACGCGTCGATATCGCCGCTGCGCGTACCCATCGGCACGCCCTCGAGCGGAGTCATTCCCATCGAGGTGTCGACGCTCTTGCCGTCCTTGACCGCGGTGATCGACGAACCGTTGCCGAGGTGGCAGGTGACGATCTTGTCCCACGGCAGCCCTTTGACCTTGAGGTAGTCGATCGCGCAGCCCGAGACGTACTTGTGCGAAGTGCCGTGGAAGCCGTACTTCTTGATCTTGAACTGCTCGTAGTCCTCATAGGGGATGGCGTACATGCTCGCCTTGTCGGGCATCGTCGTGTGGAACGCAGTGTCGAACACGGCGACGTTGGGCACGCCCGGCAGCGCCTTGATGCAGGCGTCGATGCCGGCGATGTTGGCGGGCATATGCAGCGGACCGAGATGGATGTTCTCACGCAGCAGCCTCTCGACCTCGGCGTCCACCTCGACCGAACCGTGGAAGTCGGTGCCCGTGTGAAGCACGCGGTGACCGATCGCCTCGATCTCGGAGATGTCCTTGACCGCGCCGCCGAAGTCGGGCGAAGTCAGACAGCTCAGCATGAGCTCGAACGCCGCGTTGTGATCGGCAAGGTCTTTTGCGACCTCATACTTTTTGCCGCCGACCGTCTGCGACAGGTTGGAACCGGGGATGCCGATGCGCTCGATGCCGCCCTTGGCGACGACGCTCTCGTCGTCCGTTTGGATGAGTTGATATTTGACGGACGAACTGCCCGCATTGATGACCAATACTTTCATTTTTGCCTCTTTGTTATTCTTGCGACGCCTGGACCGCGGTCATAGCGACGACGGCGACGATGTCGTCGGAGGTGCAGCCTCTCGACAAGTCGTTGACCGGCTTGGCAAAGCCCTGGCAGATGGGTCCGATCGCAACCGCGCCGCTGAACCTCTGCGTGAGCTTGTAGCCGATGTTGCCCGATTGCAGATCGGGGAAGATCAAGATGTTCGCCTTGCCCGCGACGTCGCTGCCGGGCGCTTTGAGCATCGCGACCGACGGGACGATCGCCGCGTCGAGTTGCAGTTCGCCGTCCACGGCGAGCCCGGGATCGCGCTGTTTGACGAGAGCGGTCGCCTCGACCACTTTGTCGACGTTGGCATGCTTTGCGCTGCCCTTAGTCGAGAAGGACAGCATCGCCACGCGCGGATCGTCTATGCCGGCGAGCGACTTCGCCGACGCGACGGACGAGATCGCGATGTCCGCGAGCTGTTCGGCGGTCGGATCGATGTTGACCGCGCAGTCACCGAAGATCAACACCTCTCTGTCCTTGTAGTAGGTGCCCTCAAAGCACATGATAAAGCAGCTGGACACCGTCTTGATGCCCGGCTTTGTCTTGACGATCTGAAGCCCCGAACGGAGCACGTTGCCGGTCGAATTGATCGCGCCGGCGACCATGCCGTCCGCCATGCCCTTGCGCGTCATCATCGCGCCAAAGTTGAGATACTTGCGCATCTGCACCCTCGCCTCTTCGAGAGTCATGCCCTTCGCCTTGCGCAGTTCGTAGAACTCATTGGCAAAGTCCTCGATGTCCGCGGTCGCGGGGTCGACGACGGTGCACAGCGACAGATCCACGTCGGGATACATCTGCGCGAGCTTGTCCTTGTTGCCGAGCAAGATGATGTCGGCGATACCGTTTTTGGTGATGATCTCGGCGGCGCGGACGGTGCGCGGTTCTTCGCCCTCGGCGAGCACGATGGTCTTGCGCAGGGTCTTTGCCTTGTCGATGATGCCGGAAATGATTTTGTTCATAATTACTCCTTCCCGCAAAACGCTTTGTTTCCGCGGCGTTTTGGTGTACAATATGATTACGATAACATTATAACTTCATCGCGCGCATTTGTCAAAAAGATTGGCGCACTTGCGCGCAGGGAAAACAAAAATGAAACTTGCCGCGATCGTCTGCGAATTCAATCCTCTGCACAACGGGCACGCCCGGCTGCTCTCTCTCGCTCGGGAGAGGGCGGACGCCGTCGTCTGCATCATGAGCGGAAGCGTCGTCCAACGCGGCGAGCTCGCGCTGCTCGACAAATACACCCGCGCCGTCCACGCGGTGCGCGCAGGCGCCGATCTCGTCCTCGAACTGCCCGCGCAATATACGTTGACCGGCGCGCCTCAATTCGCCGCCGGTGCGGTCGCGATCGCAAACGCGCTCGGCGGGGATACGACGCTGCTGTTCGGCAGCGAATGCGGCGACGCCGACCTTCTGAAAGACGCGGCGAAACTGCTCGCGTCGAGCGCCGTCAACGCCGAGGTCGCAAGGCTCATGGCGACGGGGATGAACTACCCGTCCGCACTCTCGGCTGCGGCTAACGCCTGTGCTTCGACCGCTCGCGAGCGCGCCGCCGCGCAGGTCATCGATGCCCCGAACAATGTGCTCGGCATCGAATATATCAAGGCGATAATCGACACGGGTACGAAAATTTCATATGACACGACCGCACGCCCAGGCTTTGACGAACGCCTCGCCCCGACCTCGTCGCAAGTACGCAAAGACGCGCTTGCGGGCAAAGATGTCTCCTCCTCCGTCCCCGACTTTGTCGCGCGTTCGATCGCCGACTTTTCGTCCTCGTTCGCCGCAAGAGACGAGAAACTGTTCGCGCTGATCAAATACCTTGTCCCGCACGCCCAAAGCGGCGTCCACGACGATCGCGAAGGGCTGTCCGACAGACTGCGCCGCGCCGCAACCGAAGCGACTTGTCTGTCCGACTATCTCGAACTCGCGAAGGTCAAACGCTACCCGATGGCGCGGCTCAAACGGCTGACTCTCAACGTCCTGATCGGCAATACGCTCTCTCATGCAGATCTGCTCACGGACGTTCCGCGCTATGTCAATGTGCTCGCCGCAAAGAAGGACCGCGCCGACTCCCTGCTCGGCGGCATCCGCGCCGCGGTCTGCACGACGAGGCGCGACCTGTTGTCTTTTTCCGACGATTTTTCGCTCACCGCGCGAGCCGACGAGCTGTTCGAAGCGGTCTGTCTGCCGTTCGCGAAAAACGCGCGTTTTCTGTAATCAATTCTATAAAATTTCTTTTTCGCATAAACTTGACCGTGGTCAAAACACGGTTTTTTCGCGCGCTGGCGTCCAACCCCAAACTCGTCGCGGTCAACGCGCTGATATGCGCGCTGACGATCGCGCTCGCCGTCGATCCCAAACAATGTATCGCGAGCGTGCACTCCGCGCTCGGGATGTTCGTCCAAAGCGTACTGCCCGCGCTTTTGCCCTATTTCTTCTTTACAAAATTATTGACTTCGCTGGGCGCGGCGCGCGCGATAGGCGACCTGTTCCGCCGTCCCGTCGCGCTGCTGTACAACGCGCCGCCGATAGGCGGATATGTCTGTCTGATGAGCTTGCTTTCCGGCTATCCGGTCGGGGCGCGGCTTTTGGGCGACCTCTACAAGGCGGGCGTCATAGACGGCGCGGACGCGCGTTGCATCTCCTCGTTCGCGTCGACGTCGGGTCCGCTGTTCGTCGTCGGAACGGTCGGGACGGCGATGTTCGGCAGTCCGCGCCTCGGATACGCTCTTTTGGCGTGTCATGTCGCGGGCGCGCTCCTCAACGGACTGCTCTACCGCCGCCGCAAGACTTCAATGCGCCGCGCGGCGTTCGTGCCGCCGTGCACTGACAACGTGCTCGCCTCCGCGATGACCGACTCGATACTCTCGGTCGCGCTGGTCGGCGGATATATCGCGGTGTTCGGGCTCGCGATCGACCTGCTGATCTCGACGGGGATACTCGGCGCGATCGCCTCCCCGCTCGCAAAGCTGCTCTCCGCCCTCGGACAAGACCCACGCGTCGCAAACTCGCTCGCCGCGGGCGCCGTCGAACTGACGCGCGGCTGCAAGCTACTGTCCGAGATCGGACTTGAAGCAAAGACAGCACTCCCCTATCTTGCGGGAATGCTGTCTTTCGGCGGCGTAGCGATCGCCGTCCAATCGTTGTCGTTCTGTTCGGTTTGCGGGATACGTATCGGCTTTTTCGCGCTGACAAAGGCAACGCAAGCCGCGATCACGATCTCGCTCGCATGTCTTGTTTCGCTTGTCCTTTGATCACCTGTCGCCGCGGCTGCCCGACGTCATGTCGTAAAGCGCCTGCCTGCCCTTGTCAATGTTTTGCAAGGCGTTGCGCAGGTCGGTCTCCGCGCTGTCGAACATGTCCATGATGCCGTGGTAACAGCTCGCGGACAACTCCGACGCACGTCTTTCGGCGTCGTCCAAGATCGCGTTCGCGCGGCGTCTCGCCTCGTCGACGATGCGGTCTTCGGCGACCAGCCTTTCCGCCTCCGAGTGCGCCTTGTTGAGGATGTCGCGCGCCTTGTCGTGGGCGTCGCCGATGATGTTGTCCTTGTCTTGAAGGATGACTCTCGCCTCGGTGATCGAGCTGGGCAAGAGGTTGCGGATGCTCGCGATATATTCGAGACACTTGGTGTCGTCAACCGCACGCAGGTTGCCGAAAATCGCCTTTTTGCCGCCTCTGATCTCCTCTTCGAGCTTGTCGAGAACTCTCTCTATTTGGATATCCATATCAAACTTTCCTCCTCGTCCGTTCGTATATGTCCTTTATTTTTTGCGCCGCCGCCGGGACGACGTATCCGTCGATGGCTTCGCCTCTTTCGAGCAATTCGCGCACCGTGTGCGAGTGTATGTCCGCGAACTTGTCCTTTGCCTCGATCAGCACCGTCTCCACGCCGTGATCGCGGTTGAAGTCCGCCATATCGCGCTCATACGCGAGATCGTCCGCGTCGCGCCAGCCGCGCACTATCGTCTTTATGCCGCGCTCCTTGCAGAACTCCCAGACCATGCCCGAGCATATCTCCACGGTGACGTCCGGCATGTCCTCTGTCGACAGCTTTGCGATCTCCGCCCTCTCTTTGAGCGAAAACAGCCCTTGTTTTGCTTCGTTGATCGCGACGACGACCACGACCTTGCCGTATCGCCGCGCCGCCTCTTCGGCGAGCATGCGATGCCCTGTCGTAAAGGGGTCGAAGCTGCCGGTGAGCGCGCATATCTTCGCGGCGCGGACAAAGTAATCGACCGTGATCCTGCCGTATTTGCGGCTTTTTGCAAGCTCGAATCCGTTGGGCACGGCGCACTTTTCGTCGCTGTCGTGTTCAAAGATGAGACAGCCGTCCTCTTCGAGCAGGTCGGCGCGCGCGACCGCCGCCGCTATCTCGGCGATGTCGACGCTGCCGTACGGCGGGTCGCAGAAGATATAGTTCCACTTGCCTTTCAGCGAACGCAGACAGTCGCGCCAATCGCGCGCGACAAGGCGATAGTTCGCGCCGTTCAGTTCTTTGAGCGATTTGAGGTTGGCGTTGGTGAGCGTGATCCCCTCTCTGCCGTTGTCGCAAAAGACGACTTCCGCCGCGCCGCGGCTGAGCGCCTCGATGCCGATCGCTCCGCTGCCGCTGAACAGGTCGACGAACCGACTTCCCTCGATGTCGAACTGCAACACGTTGAAGATGCCTTGCTTTGCCATGTCGGACGTAGGTCTGACCTCTCTGCCCGACGGCGAGATCAGCTTCCTGCCCCTCAATTTGCCACCGATGATCCTCATCTGCGATATATCTCCGACGGTGTGACCACGGCGTCCACAGGCACATCGTGCGCCTCGGTCGGAACGCAGTCCACCCTCTGTTGATCGAACGCGACCGCGACCTTGGACGGCGCGGCGCCTTGGAAAAAGCGGTCGTAATATCCCCTGCCTCTGCCGAGGCGCATGCACTCGGCGTCGAACGCCCTCAGCGGAACGACGACGATGTCGAGCGCCGCCTCGCTTGCGGTCAAATGCGCGCCGTGCGGTTCGAGGATGCCGAACGCGCCCGCGTGCAGCTCGCCCTCCGGGACGGCGTACATGTCGTCGCCGACGACCGCGGGGTAAAACAACTCGTTGTCCTCTCCGAGCAACTTTGCCGCCTCGGTCAAGTCGACCTCGTCGGGCAATGCGTTGTACAGCATGATCCTCTTGCCATGCCATCCCAACGCGGCAAGTTTGCGCGCGACGGAATGCGCCGCCTCTCGTCTCTGTTCTTTTGTCAGCGCCGCGATCCTTCTTTTGATCTCGGCGCGTATCTCCGCCTTTGTCACTTGCCCGACTTGTAGTAGTTGATCAGACAGCCCGCAAGCACGATCTCGCGCTCGGACTCGGTCAGAGGCTCCATACGCAAAGTGATGTCTCTCACCTTGCCGTCCGCGACCGCCTTCGCCGCGAACTCCGTCGCGCCCGAAGCGACCGCCGCCTTGACGCCGGGGACGATCACGATCTCGCCGTCTGCAAAATCGTCTTCCGAAAGGAAGGGGAGCATGCCCCAATTGATCAGATTGCTGCGATAGCGCTTGGTCGCATATTCCTTGGCGACGTTGCACGCTCCGCCGAGCACACGTTGACAGCTCGCCGCCTGTTCGCGCGCGCTGCCGTCGCCCGGCTTGATCGCGTATACGCCGCTGCCGATGGACACGCTGCCTTCGAGTTTGAGCCCGCTCGCCTTGACCGCCGCAGCATATTCGCCGGACAGTTCGCCGCCCTTTTCGAGCGCCTTTTCGTCCGCGGCGATCGCCTTTGCCCTGCCCACATACTCGGGCACCTTGCGCGAAAGCGCGAACTCGGCGAGTTTGAGCGGATTGGAGCGATAACTCGACGTCTCGCCCGACGGGATCAGTTCGTCCGTCGTCGTCACCGGATCGTGGATGACCGCGGCGAATTTGACGATCAGATTGTCTGTCAGCGGGATGACCTCGGGCCAATCCTTGATGTTGGGACCGTAGTGGAGAGGCTCGCTCTCGGCGGGCTTAGTCCAGCCGTTGTAAATGCGGCGCTCATAGATCTTAGGGTCGTACTCGAACGGCGCGATCTCGTCGTCGTAGTCGACCTGCGCCGCGCTGGTCAGCACGCCGCCGTTCGCCGCAGTCGCCGCAATGGAGCGCGCGTCCATAAGCGCGACCGACGCGATCTGCCCGCCGCCCGGCTTGCTGCCCTCGCGCGATTCGAAGTTACGCGTGGTGTGACGTATGCTGAGCGCGCCGTTGTTGGGGACGTCGCCCGCGCCGAAGCAGGGGCCGCAGAACGCGGTCTTGACGTTGACGCCCGCCTCGACGAGTTCGGCGATGCAGCCCTTTTTGAGCAGATCGTAATAGATAGGGGTGCTGGAAGGATAGACACTCATCGTGAACGCGCCGTTGCCTACGCTCGCGCCCTTCATGATGCTCGCGACCTCGAAGATGTTGTCATATGTTCCGCCCGCGCAGCCCGCGACGATGCCCTGTTCGACATGCACCTTGCCGTCCTTGATCTTGTCGGTCAGACAGAAGTCGAGCTTGTCATTGCCGAGCAGCTCCCTGCCCTTCTTTTCCGCCTCGGAAAGCACGTCGAACGGGTTTGCGATCAACTCCTCGAGATCGTAGACGTTGCTGGGGTGGAACGGCAGCGCGATCTTGGGCGTGACCTTGGACAGGTCGACCTCGACCGCCGCGTCATAATAGGCAAGCGCCGCCGGCGTGATGGGACGATAGTCGTCAATTCTGCCGCGGATCGCGTAATAGTTCTTGACCTCGTCGTCGTCCGTGCGCCAAATGCTGGACAAACACGTCGTCTCGGTCGTCATGACGTCGATGCCGTTGCGGTACTCGATGGGCAAATTCTTGATGCCGTCGCCGACAAACTCCATGACCTTGTTCTTGACAAAGCCGTCCTTGAACACCGCGCCGATGATCGCGAGAGCGACGTCCTGCGGACCTACGCCGTGGCGCGGCTTGCCGGTCAGCTTGATCGCGACGACGTCGGGATACTTGATGTCGTAAGTGCGGTTCAAAAGCTGTTTGACCAGCTCCGGTCCGCCCTCGCCGACCGCCATAGTGCCGAGCGCGCCGTAACGGGTGTGGCTGTCGCTGCCCAAGATCATCTTGCCGCAGCCGCTCATGCACTCGCGCATATATGTGTGGATGACCGCCTGATGCGGGGGCACGAAGATGCCGCCGTACTTCTTCGCCGCCGAAAGCCCGAAGACGTGGTCGTCCTCGTTGATCGTGCCGCCGACAGCGCAGAGACTGTTGTGGCAATTGGTCAAAACGTACGGCAGAGGAAACTTTTGCAGCCCGCTCGCCTTTGCGGTCTGAATGATGCCGACATAGGTGATGTCGTGCGACGCCATCGCGTCGAACTTGATGCCCAGCAACTTGCCTTTTGCGGTCTCGCCCGTCGTATTGTGCGCCGCGAGCACCGAGTATGCCATCGTGCCCTTGTAGGCGTCCGCAAGTGCGTCCTCGGTGAAGTTGTACGCCTTTGCCTGCGCCCCGTCGATCAGCTTGCCGTCGACGAGATAGACGCCGTGATTCATCTTTTTGATCATAAAAACCTCTCGAACAGATCTGTTGAATATAATATTAGCACATACGCGCCCGCACGCGCAACCGAAAAGGGGCAAAAGCGGCAAAATCGCTTAATGGTTTACAGTACATTTATTGCGCAAAAATACCACAAAAACAAGCAGCAACCCCAAGAGAACGCTAAACTTCATTCCTCGCTGAATCGTTTGAAATGACTTGCAGAACGTATTGTGCTTAACTTGACGTTCCACTCACACAAATAATACTGCCGCACGCATTACACGCGCGGCAGTATACCTCAAAAATGCAATACTTTTGCTAGAATTTTGGCTATACACAGCAAAGTCAGCGCAATGACCAAAAAAATGCAAAAGAAGAAAATCATAAAGTTGCCGAAGACCGAGATGCCACCGGTAAACTTGGACAACAGCGCCGGGTTGATCAATATCAAGAGCACGTCAACGACAAGAAAAATGATCAAAAAGAAGATTACTCCGCTCAACGCGCCTTTAGTGTCGGCGTCGCTCAGCGTCATATGCAACGCAATAAAGCTACCGACAAGCAAAAAGAGCCACCACTGCCAATGATCGATATATCCAAACATCACCGCAAACGATTTGCCGATCGACTTCAATGCTCCAATTGGCTCGCCTCCTATGTCGATATTGATCAATATGTCGATCACTTTCGTAAACATTTCGGGCAACATCAAGTACAGCAGCAGACACAGCACCCCGGCTCCGACCAAAATCGGCGCAACACCTATAAAAAGATTGCCAAGCCTTTGCCACAGGTTCTTGGGATTGTAGCTGTGCGACACATAGCCAAGTGTCCCATCCGACGAATTCATTTGAAAGAATTTGATTTCGACGATCTTATGGCCGAAAACAAGGCACATCAGCGCATGTGCCGATTCATGTATCGGCGTCCCGATAAAGCCTGTGGCGTAACACACAGCTCTTCCCTTTGAACCGAGCGCGTTGTAAAAGCCTCCGTTGCAGAGGGCGATCACCTTGCCGAACAGAAACACTATTCCCAATGTGAACGCCATCTGCAAGCAATATTCTATCAGCAATCTGACAAAGTTACTCATCTTCGATCAGCCACCGGGTCATTTATTTGGGTTGTCCCAAGTCCACGTCACCCATTCGGACGAAATCTTATTTGAACCGGAGCCGGAGGCTCTCACCTTGATGGTGATGGTCTCGTAATCGGCATAATTTGATATCTTGTCCGAAGCATTTCCCCCGACATGGACCTGTGCCTGCCAACTTTTGCCGTCGTCAAAAGACAACTGATAATCGTATCCACTGGCATTTTGTACGGTGTTCCACAAGAATTGTCCGTTGCCGTTGAATTTAAAGCCGTCTGTATTCGGAGCGGAAAGCAGCACTATCGAATACGTCTGCGTAAAGACCGAGTCGATGTAGTAGATATCGTTATCGTCTATTGTCCCACCCAACGTCTTGACTTTGATATTGACCGTGCCGGGAGCACCTATGGTCTTGGTAAACGTCGTTTGCGTCGAAGTCTCGGACGCTCCGTAAACGTCATAAAGATATCCGCTCGCGTTTTGATCGGGCGACGTTACGGTCACGGTAACACTGCCTCCGTCGACATAGCCATAGGGGCTGCTGTATGCGTATTCTATCGTGGGCATAGTCAAGAATTGCGCTACCTGTATATAGACATAGGGATCGCTGCTGACAGTGTCGACGCCGTTGCCGACCGCTGTCAACTTGACGATATGTTCGCCTTTTGTCGTATATCTCGGCTTATAGCTGTAATTTTTGCCGTCCACGGTCAATGCGTCCGCAACACGCACTCCGTCTATCTCGAGAGTGAACGAAACCGCATCGGAATCGTTTGGCCAATGATAACCGTCCTTATCCACGCTCATTTGCGGAACGGCGATCTTTCTGAACGAAATCGCCAAAGACTCTTCACTGTCAAGATACTTGACTTCATTGCCGATCGCCTTGACGGTGATGGTATAGGTGCCCGCATCAAGTCCTTCGAGCGAAAGGCTGGTTCCGTTGCTGACCGTCTGATCGAGATTGTTGATCTTCAAGCTGTATGTCGGCGTATATTCGGACGTATTGATGTTTCCACTCGGTTTCCAAACCAAAGAAGAATTGGACGAAAGTGCGCCGTCTTCAAACGATGGAGCTGCCAATCTGACAAACCTCATCGTGGGGGACAGAGGCGAGGTCATATAGTACATCGTCTTATCGTCGTTGTACATATTGGCATTGGCAGTCAAACTGACATCCGTACCGCTCGTCTGTACAAGATCGTACATGTTCTCCCAACTTGTCTCATCGATCGCCTCGCTGCTCAATCCGATGTAGGCGGAATAGCTTGTCGCATATGTCACGGGATCATGAGTCAACTTGCCGTTGCCGTCGTTGGCTATGATACGGATGTTCTTCGGAGCATCGAGTCTGGTCACCGTAATGGGAGCCGTGTAGTTTGATGCAAGCACATCAGAACCGTTGCCGCGAGCGCAAACTGCGACGTTGTATGTACCGGGCGCAATCGTCGACATATCGAGAGTTTCGCTGTTTGCGGTGATCGTATTACCACCGTAAGACACGCAATAGCTGCCCGAAACAGGATCCCACGACGCATTGAATCCCGCCATTGTCAAACCGGTGGGCATCGCGGAAACGGTAATGTCGAAACTCAGCGCATCCGCGGTCAAACACGACAGAGTGACATATGTAGTGCCTGATACATTTCTAACTCCGCCCATGCTACGCAATCTGTATGTGTAGTGCTGTTCGGTCGAAACATCACCCAATACGACATTGCTGTCCTTGATCGTACTTCCTGTGGTATTTGCAACAGGAACGCCGTCTTTAGAAAGCTGATACGATGTCGCTCCGTTGACTCCGACAAATGCAACCGTGAAGCCCTTTGCGACCGAGTTGGGATTGCTGACGATGAAGTTGCTCGCCGCCCTTGTCGGAGCGGCAAGTCTTTCCACCCTGACAGGTTTACTGTACGCCGAGTCGCTGTATGTGGCGTCATTGGGATCCGCAGTCGCCTTGACGGAGATCTCGTAGACGCCGACCTCCTCAAATGCGTAGCCGAAACTGCGCAAGTTGCTTGCGAGCGGCTCGACCGATACCTGCACGCCGTCCTTGACCAGCTTGATTTGATATCCGGCGGCGGCATCGACGCCGTTCCACATAAAGTTGTTGTTTGCTTCGCCGTCGAGCTCGAGGTCGGAGTTCCATTGAGTCACCGGGGTACCGAGAATATAGAACGTTCTCGCGTCGGTCCAAGACGAAAAATAGTTGCCGCTGTCATTGTACGGCATCAAAGCGACGTCTACTGACTTGCCGCTGACGAGCGCATAGGTCGCCTCCGTGATCTTTTGCGGTTGAACGATTCCGTTTATACTGATCCGGTATCCCTCGGCGCTCTCAACCTCGTTCCAAACGAGCATACCGTCCTTGGCAGTCAAACCGGTAACGGGATCGAGATAGTGATATTCTTCGGTTACTTCCGCCGAATCGAATGTCGAAACATGATTGCCGATCGCCTTGACAGAAACCGTGAAATCACTGTTGCCGGAATTGTAATCGAGAGCGTTGCCTTTGACTATTTTCGAAACGCCGTTGGTCGTCACCTCATATTCGGACGCATTGCCCGTCCATGTGAGACGCGTGCCGTCATATTTGATCGACGAGGGAGCTTTATAGATATAGACATTTACCTCGTCGCTCCAAATTGAATAAAACGAGTCGTCCCCCGTCACGATCGGTTTGATCTTGACGCGGCTTGAGCCCGACTCGAGCTTGTCGTAGACTGTATCAACGACCGATGCGGTAAGTTGCTGTCCGTTCACCATCACAAGATAGGCGTTTGCCCCGCCGACCGCCTGCCACGATACCGCACCGTCGGAAGCGATGACAACACTGTCGGCGTCGATGGGCTTCAAATAGCGAAACATCTTGCTCGCGCTCGCGGTGCTCTCTCCCAATACGGATGTGATCGTAACCTCAAAGTCACTCTGCGAAGAAAACTTGAATGTCGTGGAGTTCGAGCGTTGCGGTTCGCCGCCGTCAATGGCGACGGTATAGTAATCCGCATTCACCTTCTTCCACGTTATGTACTCGCCGTCAAACAAGATATCCGTCGGTTCTTCGACCCTGATCTCGTCGATTATTTCTTCGGCTTCGTCACATGCGACCAGTACTGCCGCAGTGGCGATCACGACAGCCAAAACCGCCATAATGAGCCATCTGTGTTTATGTTGCATAAACGTCTCCTCCTATTATTCTTGATAAAGGGTGATCTTCATCACCGTTTTTTCCAATATCCAGTCGTCATCCCACTGCCCTCTCGCGTCATAGTCGATGGTCAGTGTGTCGGTCAGATCGTCTATGTCCGCCGTAAACTTGAACGTATAGGTCGCCGTAGACGTATCTTTCTTGCCGCTGCCGTGCTCAAACTCTTTTTCGCACAGATTTTTACCTGAAGAGTTGGAAACTCTGAATAATTGATAGCCGTCGTCGATCTCGTGCAGAGTGAGACTTAGCGCGATCTCCGCTTTGACGTAACCGCATTCGTTCGTGACATCTGTTGAAGAAGCTTTGAGCTCGGCTACGCTCTTGCCGAATAGGGACTTGAGATCCGGATATTCCGAAAACTCCTTGCCGAATCCGTCCGAGCCGACCAGTTCCTGAGTGTTGCGGGTATAAGTCGCACTGCGGCTCCATCGCGCGGGATAGAGTGTAACGTCCTCGGTGACCTTACCGTCAAACTCATCCATCAGCGACATATCGTTTTTTCGGGTCGACCATGCGGTCACCGCAAGCCCGTTGTTGAATATCTTGACGTCGGCAGGGGAAAACTGCTCGCCGTGCTTATATCCGAGCTGTATCGCTTGCTCCGACTGAGAATATATCAACGTCACCATATGATCCACGGGTTCGAAGCGCGCATACAGCGTGATGTTGGAACCGTTCGCGGTGAACGCGTCGAAATCTATAGTGATGTCTGCGATTGCGATACCGTTATTATCGGTAAGCTGTTTGGCGTTGTAGCGATCGCTGTCATACCAACCGACGAACTCGTGATCGGCAAGCTCGATCTCGTATTGAGACGGCAGCTGCGGCAGAGGATCTCCGTACGCTACCTCGATCCTTTTTGGCCCGTTATATGCCGCGTCGCCGAAGTCGAGCACAAGCGTCAGCTTGAGCGGCTCAAATTGAGGGAACAGCACCATGCTCTTACCCTCGCTGTACACAGACAACGACGCGCCTTGCGCATTGACGTAGCGCGTGCCGCCCGTTTCGGCGTCATACAAGCCGGTGAAGACATAGCCGCGGCGTGCCGGGATCGTCTCCAATGCATAAGGTTCGCCCTCGGTCACCTTGAGCATATGCGGTCCGTCGTCATCGGTGTATTGGATGGTATACTCCTTGGGCTCGTTGTCCGTTGGATCATCATCTCCGCCGAACAAGCCGCACGCGCAAAGCATCATCGTCAATACCGCAACGAGCGTGATCGTCATGATCGCAATATTAAATTTTTTCATTTTTCCTCCTCAATACAGCGTCGATGTGTCGGGATAGCGGATTGTCCAATAGTAATTTTGCATCCGCCAACCGGCTCCATCACTGTATTTATCCGCCGACAGCGCAATATATATCATCCCTTCCGGCACCGTGATCGTCGTCGTCCACTTCATGGTCTTGCCTGCGGTATCGACGCCGTTGTTGCCGTGATTGATTATCGTATGATCGAGCAGATATTGCTCCTCCGCCATCTGTCGCGAATACAGCCAAAAATGCTCTTTTGTAGCGTATAAATTATCGCCCGAAGAATATCCCAAATGCCGTATGTACGCCTCGCTCTCTATCGTGATCGTCCTTGGCTCGCTCCAATCCACCTCGGAGAGTTGCTCCGACAAATTGATCGTATAATAGAATCGCGGCGCTTTAGTATCTATTGCGTCCCTGTAAGAACTTCCGGTATCGCTGTCTATCAAAATCTTCTTGCTTTGGGACTTATACCAATATGCGGACAGCGAAACGGGCTCGGACGGCATCGTGCCGCCGTCATAGAGGTCACCTCCGACGTACCAACCCGCGAATATATAACCGTCCCTTGTCGGCAAGGGCAAATCGACCGAGGTGCCCGCATATGCGGCAATGTCATCGACCTCGCTGCCCCCTCTGGGATCAAACGACATGACCGTCATATATTTCGCAAACAGCGTCACGCTCGCCTCGGGCATCACGGTCTCTTCGTATTTGCCCCCTCCCGCCAAATACCATCCGTCGAATTTATATCCCTCTTTGGTCGCATTTGGCAGTGCAAGCGGACTGCCTGCCGGCAACACCAGCGACACCACCTCTTCGCCGCCGTTGACCTCAAAGTCTATCACCGGGGCAAACTGCGCGGCGTACAGCACAAGGCCGGAAGTCACCCTGCCGGCGAATGCATTGGCAAGCTCGGTGTCGTTTTCCGTTGTAGACCACTTGTAGACCCCCATGCCGTTGACGCGCGTCTCGGGCACAACGTCAGTGATCAATGTCCCGTGCTCCACCTGTACCGTCTCAGGCTCAGTGCTTTCGCCGAAGTAGAATGTCACATCATACAACTGCCCACGGAACCCGGCGTAAAGGTAGATGATGCCCCTTTCGTCGGAAAGGTCAAACGTCACCTCATCGACTATACTTTTGCCGGGCAATATCCCGTATTTGTCTGCGATCTGCTCGCCCTTGCAATTTGGCTGGGTATACCACCCCATAAACTCTTTGTCTTTGAGCGTCAAATTTTTCGGCAATTCCGGCAACCTTGCCCCGTATTCCACAGCAACCTCGCGCTCGCCGATCACCTCTGCCCCCTGAAAATCCAGTGCCAACGTGTATTGATTTGCCGCAAAGTGCGGAAAGAGTACCACATTTTTGTTGTCATTGAAAGGTCCCAACGCCGAGCCTGCCGCATTAACATATTGCGTGCCGCCCACCTCGGCATCATACAGACCTAGAAATGTATATCCCGTCCTTTGCGGAATATCGGTGATGCTGTACAATGCGCCGCTCTTCACCGTGATGGTGTGTACGCCGTTGTCATCGGTATATTGGATGGCATATTCTGTCTCCGCCGGAGGGGTGATTTCTTCCCCCTCTCCCTCATCGGCGGGAGGAATATCTTCTCCGCATGCAACAAAAAATACCGCGCTCACCATCAAAACAAGCAGTGCGATCGCCACTATCTTCTTGAAATCGTTCATATCCACTCCCCGTTCAACGTCTCAAAATGTACACTTTTTGAAGCGTCGAAATTTGATATTCTCTCGTTATGATATATAAATATCATACATATTGCATTTTACCCTATGTTATGTTTATTGTCAAGGGTTTTCAGTTTAAAAAGTGTACATTTTGGAAAATTTCAAAACAAGTTCACTGCTCGATCCACAAAATTCCGTTCCCTTCTTTTAAAATGATAGAAAAGGAGGCTTTTACCATGAAAATCTACGGATACGCACGCGTGTCTTCAACAGATCAAAATCTCGACAGGCAGCTCGACTCGCTCACATCTTTCGGCGTTGAACCGAACAATATCTTCAAAGACAAGGTCTCGGGCAAAAACTTCGACCGCGACGGCTATCTCAAAATGATAGCCGCATTGCGCAAAGGCGACCTGCTCGTCATCACGGACATTGACAGATTGGGCAGAAATTATGACATGATCATCACCGAATGGGTTAAGATCACCAAACATATCGGCGCTGACATCGTTGTGCTCGGCATGCCGCTTTTGGACACGCGATCGCAAGTCGGCTCTCTCGCCGGCAGATTGCTCGGCGACATTGTGTTGCAATTGTTGTCCTATGTTGCCCAAAAAGAAAGAGAAAACATCCACCGACGTCAGAGCGAAGGCATCGCCGCCGCAAAAAAAGAGGGGTCGTTTTCGGCAGACCGAGTGTAAAAGTTCCTGAAAATTTCAACAAGATCGCTAAAGCATATCTAGACCGCAAATTGTCTTTAAGCGAAGCTGCCGATCTTGCGGGAATGAAACGCGCGACATTCTACCGCCGCTTTAAATCTATTTGTCGTCTTTGAGGATTATGATGCGCTTTTCGACAAAGCCGCAGGGATGATAGGACAGCTTGGACTTGCGCAGCCCATCAAGCCCCATGTCCTCTTGACGATTGATGAAGGAGACGTCTTTGAAGTGTTTTGCTGCGAACGCATGACAGAGCATCGGATAGACTCCGTCGTAGTTGATGTCGCCCTTTTCGATATGGACGATGCCGTTGTTCGAAGCGAGCCTTTCGCCGAACTCGAAGCCCACGATCCTGCCGTCGACCTCGAGCACGTCGGCAAAGTAGTCATCATACTTTGCCGCATAGTCGAGCGCCTTCTCGACGAGTTTTCGCTCCTGCTTTTCGGCGCTGCCCAAATAGCCGTCAAAGGACTTAGTGCGGCTCCAATTGCCGAACAATTCGTACACTCCGCCGCGATCTTTTTCCTCAAAGGTGCGGAATGCGTAATTTTCGGAGTATGTGTTGATAAAACGCCTAATAAAGTTGCGCTTTGCATGATATTTTTTGCCGGGCAGTTCGATCAGATCGGACGGCTTGTAGAGGTATTCGGCAAAGTCGCGCGAGTCGCGCTTTTCGTCTATCGCATACTTCTCGGGATCGAGCAAGGCGAACTCTTCGGGGCGGCACGACGTGACATAAAACTCCCCTCCACCATCTAGACAAAACTCCCTCAAAGCGTCCGTCGCGGCGGCAAAATTGCCTCGCTCCGTCAACGGCGGCATATAGACAAAACCGTTGCTGTCCGTCTCCTCGTCTTCCTTTGCGAGATTGGGCACGAAACGGATATAGAGCGCGTCGCCGCTCTCGGCGATCTGCATGCTTTCCTCGAAGTTGAAGAAGTCCCATCCGCTCAAATAGAGCATGGAATAGTCGCTGCCCGGATAGTCCGTCCGGGCAAGATAGCCGTCGATCAAAGGCTTGTCCGCCTCGGTCATCTTTCGGAATAACATGCGCGTGCACCCCCGCATTTAGTTGTAATCGGCGCGTTTTTCGTTTATAATAGTCGATATGAAAAAGCGTTACGCCTACCGCATGAAGCCGTGGCTCTACGTCCTCGGCGCGGCGGTTATCATTATATCATCGGCGTGCATCGTCGTCAACTCTCTGCGCCTTGCCGGCGTCGGAGAATTGGTCTCGCCCGATCCAGCTTTGGACGGGGTCTCGATCGGCGTGCTTTCGCTGGTCGCGGTCGTGATGGCGGCGACGCTGTTCGGGTCGGGCTATTCGATCTCCAAAAAGGGCGTCGTGCGCAACATCGGCTTCTTCTTTGCGGTGATGCCGTGGGACGACATCGTGCTCGTGCGCTACGACGAACAAAAGACGATATTGCTCGTCTACTACCGCGTCGACAAGGGCGGCTATCTCAAGGACGAGATGAGCGGCTTGCAGGCGCGTTTCGAGCGCGTAGTGATCGCGCCCAAACACTATGACGACTTTGCCGCGGCGGTACACAAACGCTCGCCCAAGGCGGAGATCGAGGTCGTCAAAAAGGAGGACGAAAATGAGCAATGAACGCATTTGCGTGCTTGCGTCGCACAACGCGCACAAGCTCGCCGAGATCAGGGCGATACTCGCGGACGAATTCGACAAGGTGCTGTCGCTCAAAGACGTCGGCGTCGAGGTCGACATCGACGAGACGGGCACGACTTTCGAGCAAAACGCATACATAAAGGCGAAGGCAGTCGCCGATCTTTTGCCGGGGTACGCGGTCGTCGCCGACGACAGCGGGCTTTGCGTCCCCTGTCTGAACGGCGAACCGGGCGTATACTCCGCTCGCTACGCCGGCGAGGTCTGCGACGATCACGCCAACAACCGACTGCTGCTGCACAATCTTCACGAGCGCGAAAAGACATTGCCGCGCGATCGGGCGGCGTATTTCGTCAGCGCGGTCGTACTGCTCTTCCCCGACGGAAGGTATCTCTCGTGCGAAGGCAGAGTGGACGGCACGATCTTGGACGAGTACCGCGGCAACGGCGGTTTCGGCTACGATCCGCTGTTCTTGTGCACCGAACTGAACAAGACGTTCGCCGAGGCGACGGCGGACGAAAAGAACTCGGTCAGTCACCGCGCACGCGCGCTCGCCGAGCTCAAGCGCAAACTTCACGCATGAACATCGTCGTGCTGTCGGACACGCACGGTTTTCTGCCGTCCGACAAGGAGTTTTTCGATCTGCTCGACGAGGTCGACAGGATATACCATCTCGGCGACGGCTGGGGCGAGATCCGCACTCTCGAATACGCATACGGCTCCAAGCTGGTCTACGTCGGCGGCAACAACGACCCCGTCTACGGCAAAGACCAATTGATCGACGACGCCGACGGCACAAAGATATTGCTCACCCACGGTCACACTTTCGGCGTGAGACACGGCCTCGACCGCCTTGCCGATCACGCGCGCGAAAACGGCGTACGCTACGTCTTTTACGGGCACACGCACATGCAGGCGGACGACACGATCGGCGGCGTGAGGCTGATCAATCCCGGCACGTTCCGCCACGGCAACTATTGCTTTGCGACCGCGTCGGGCGGCAAACTGCTGGTCAGGCAGATGACAAGATTCGTATAAAATTTTGAGGATATATCACAGATGACAAGAGAGGACATTCGCAACATCGCGATCATAGCGCACGTCGACCACGGCAAGACGACCTTGGTCGACCAATTGCTCAAACAGAACGGCGTCTTCCGCGAAGGCGAGGCGGTCGCCGACAGGGTCATGGACAGCAACGCGCTCGAACGCGAACGCGGCATCACCATTCTCGCCAAAAACACCGCCGTGCACTACAACGGCATCAAGATCAACATCATCGACACTCCGGGGCACGCCGATTTCGGCGGCGAGGTGGAGCGCATTTTGTCCATGGTCGACGGCGTATTGCTGCTCGTCGACGCGGTCGAAGGGTGCATGCCTCAAACCCGCTATGTGCTCAAAAAGGCGCTCGGGCTCAACAAAAAGCCCGTGGTCGTCATCAACAAGGTCGACCGCGGCTGCGATCACGAAAAGATCATCGACGAAGTGCTCGAGCTGTTTTTGGAGCTGGGCGCGAACGACGAGCAGATCGACTTCAAAGTCGTCTACGCCAGCGCAAAGTTGGGCTGGGCGACGCTCGAACCGGGCACGGTCGGCAAAGATATGCGCCCGTTGCTCGACACGATCGTCTCCGAGATCCCCGCACCCGAGGGCGACGACACCGACGGTTTGCAGGCGATCATCTGCAACGTCGACTACGACGACTACGTCGGCAGGATAGGCATCGGCAAGATCGTCCGCGGCTCGATACGCAGCGGTCAATTGGCGGCGCTGTGTCACACCGACGGTACGGTCACGCACGAAAAGGTCGTCAAGCTCTATCAATTCGAGGGGCTGCGCCGCGTCGAGGCGGACAGGGGCACTGTCGGCGATATAATCGCATTGAGCGGCATCCAAGACCTCAACATCGGCGAGACGATCTGCGACGTCGACAAGCCCGACCCGCTCCCCTTTGTCGCGATCGACGAGCCGACGCTGTCGATGACGTTCATGGTCAACGACTCCCCGTTCGCCGGCAAAGAGGGCAAATTCGTCACCTCGCGCCATCTGCGCGCAAGGCTGTTCCGCGAAGTGATGACCAACGTCAGCATGCGCGTCAAGGAGACGGACACGACCGAGGCATTCGAGGTGTTCGGCAGAGGCGAATTGCATCTGTCCATTTTGATAGAGACGATGCGCCGCGAGGGCTACGAGTTTCAAGTTTCGCGTCCGCGCGTCATTTTCAAGGAGATAGACGGAGTAAAGTGCGAGCCGATCGAGACCGTCGTCGTCGACGTTCCCGACGCCTACGTCGGCGTGGTCATGAACAAACTCGGCGCGCGCAAGGGCGAGCTCGAAGACATGACCCCCGACGACAGAGGGGGCACGCGCCTCACCTTCTCCATCCCCGCGCGCTGTCTTATCGGCTATCGCGGCGAGATGCTGACCGACACGCGCGGATTCGGCGTGATGACCAACGTGTTCAAGGACTATGAGCCCTACAAGGGCGACATCCAGGAGCGCAGCCGCGGTTCTGTCGTCGCGTTCGAGGACGGAGTGACGACCGCATACGGGCTGTTCAACGCGCAGGAGCGCGCAACGCTGTTCGTCGGACCCGGAGTGCAAGTTTACGGCGGCATGATCGTCGGTGAAAACTCGCGCGAAGACGACCTCGTCGTCAACGTCTGCAAAAAGAAGCAATTGACCAACAACCGCGCCGCCGGCAGCGAAGACGCGCTCAAATTGGTGACACCGCGCACGATGTCGCTCGAACAATGCCTCGAATTCATTGCCGACGACGAATTGGTCGAGGTCACTCCAAAGAGCATCCGACTGCGCAAGACCATCCTCAACAAGGAACAGCGCCTCAAAATGCAAGCAAGGCTCAAAAAGGATTGAAGATCGCCCCGAAAGGGGCGTTTTCCGCATATATATCCGCAATTTTGCCGCACGGCAAGGAGACAATATGCTCGCTTACACTTTTTTCTCACACGGTGATTTTCGCCTTGTCGAAAAGCCTCTTCCTTCCGTCAAAGCGCCGACGGACGCGATCGTCGAGATCACGCTCTCGTCGATATGCACGAGCGACCTTCACATCAAACACGGCGAGGTGCCGCGCGCCGTCCCCGGCATAACGGTCGGGCACGAGGCGGTCGGCATAGTCCGCGAGGTCGGTTGCGCGGTGCGCAAAGTCCGTCCCGGCGACCGCGTCGCGATCAACGTCGAGACCTTTTGCGGCGATTGCTTTTTCTGCCGCAACGGCTGGGTCAACAATTGCACTCTGCCCGACGTAGGATGGGCGCTCGGCTGCCGTATAGACGGCGTTCAGGCGGGATATGCGCGTGTGCCGATGGCGGACAACGGGCTGTCGCTCATCCCTGACGGAGTGGACGACCTGCATGCGCTGTTTGTCGGCGACATCCTCGCGACCGGATATTGGGCGGCAAAGATCGCCGAGATCGAGCGCGGCTCGACCGTAGCGATAATAGGTGCGGGTCCGACGGGGATATGCGCTTTGCAATGCGCAAAGCTACGCTCTCCGTCCCAAATTCTCGTCTGCGAAAAGGACGCGGCGCGGCGCGAATTTGTACGCGCACACTACCCGTACGCACGCGTGTTCGCGCCCCAAGAATTTGAAGCGGCATGCAAGGCTCTCGAACGCGGCGGCGCGGACAGCGTGATAGAGGCTGCCGGCGGCGACGACACATTCGAGCTTGCATGGAAGTGCGCCCGCCCCAACGCCGTCGTCGTCATCGTCGCGATGTACGGCAAGCCGCAATCACTGCCCCTTCCCGACATGTACGGCAAGAACCTCACCTTCAAGACGGGCGGCGTCGACGGCTGCGACTGCGACGAAATATTGCGGCTGATCGCCGAGGGCAAATTGGACACGTCGCCGCTTGTCACCCACACTTTCCCGCTCTCTCGCGCAGATGAAGCGTATGCCCTTTTCGAAGCCCGCAGGGACGGCGTGATCAAGGTGGCGTTGAAGCCGTAAAAGCGCGCCCTCACTCCAGGGGCGCACACTCAAATCATAGTTTTATAGACACGGACGCCAAAAAGTCCGTGTCATATTTTCATCGAAAAATAGTCCGCCAACCGCCTCGCAACGTCGATATCCGTCAACGCATACAGCATGCGCGCACCGACCGGATCTTCGATTTCGCCCAACACATATCCGCCGTTATGCGGCAAAAAGTCGACGCCTATCCAATCGCTTCCGAGCCTCGCGCAGATTTTCTTTGCCGCTCTCCTCACCTGTTCGGGCGGCTGCACAATGCGCGCTTTACCGCCGAGCGACCAATTGCTGCGGAAGCCCTCCCCGCGTCTTTCCGCCGCGGCGACGACCTCGCCGCCGAGCATATAGACTCGCATATCTATGCCGGGGGCGGAGCACATCGGTTGGACGATGTAATCTGCTTGCCTCCCCTCCGACATTCGGCACGCTTCGTCGTAATCGCGCGCACAAAACACCTGCTTGCCGCCGTGCCCGTCCCTAGTCTTGACGACGACGGGGAAGTCGAACATCTCTTTGCGATACTCATCCGCCGTCACTGTCGGCAGCACGGGTATGCCGCACTCGCGGCACAGCTCATATGTCGCATATTTGTCGTTTGCCGTCGCGCAAGTAGCGGAATTGTTGAAAACGGGTATCCCCTTCCCCTCAAAAAAACTGTTCACGGAGGCGTTGCGCGTGCGCGCTATTACGAAGTCGGGCGTCCCTTTTGGCAGTTCGCCCACCCCTCGCGCGATGACGAGGTCGAGCCTTGCGCCCTTTCGCGCAAACTCTTCGCGCAGTCTGCCGACGAACCATTCGTTGCGCTTCGCGTCCTCACGCTCGTAGATCAAAAAGCCTCTTTTCAAATCCTTTCCTCGATATATTCGACGATCTTGTCCGCCATATTTACGCCCGTGCAATCGAGACTGCTCTTGAAGTTGGGGTTAGAATTGACCTCGCACACGAGAGGCCCGGCTCCGCCGAACAACAGATCAACGCCGCAAAAATCCGCGCCGACCGCCTCGCTCGCGGCAAGCGCGGCGCGGCGTTGTTCATCCGACAGTTCATACGGCTTCATCTTGCCGCCGAGGGTGATGTTTGAGCGAAAATCGCGGTCGTTATAGCGATACATCGCAGACACGACCTTGCCGCCGACGATATTGACGCGCACGTCTTGGCCGGCGCTCTCGGCGACAAACTTTTGCATCAAAAACTCTCGCGCCCCGATCTTGTCGATCACCGCATTTGCCTCTTCGAGTGAGCGAGCAAGCCACACTTCCCATCCGAACGAACCGCACGCCTCTTTGACGACCATAGGCAGACCGAGAGCCTCTGCCGCGCGCTCGACGAAGCGCCTATCCGAATAGCCGACCGTGTCGAACGTCTTTGGAGCAAAGACGGTGGTCGGCATTTCCGCTTTGCCGTCGAGGCACATCGCGGTCAAGATCTTGCTGTCGCAGATCTCGATCGTCCGCGCGGAATTGAACACCTTCATCCCCGCCCTTTCGAGACGGCGCGCCGCATGGACGTCTTTGTCCCAAAAGATGACGAAGTCCGCGTCGACGACGCCGTGCGGCAGCTCATCGAACGGTGTGCAAAATTCGTCGGTACGGACGATGTCGAGCGCGATGCCGCGCCTTTCCGCCGCCTGTTGCAAAAAGCGGTAGACGGACAAAAACTTTTCGGTGTTCAAAAACGCGTTGACCGCGAGCAGACCTCTCTTCATATTGCCTCCGCATATATAATAGCGCAACGCCGCGCAAAAAGCAATCGCAACGCGCCACTCGCGCCTATCCTTGACAATCGTCGCGGCGTCGGTTATACTGAAATCGAAAAATCCCAACAAAAACCTCTCGGAGATTGTTATCATAATGTATATGGGCACGGACAAGCGCAAATTGGAATCGAAAGTCGCCGCACTCGCCGGCGGCGATACGCGCGCGTTCGATTACATATACGAGCACACCAACCGCGCCGTCTACTTTGCGATCCTCTACATTGTCGGCAACAAGCACGACGCCGAGGATCTGCTGCAAGACACCTATGTGCGTGCGCTGCGCTCTTTGGGCGCCTATCGCGAGGACAACCTCACCGGCTGGCTGGTGCAGATGGGCAAAAATCTCGCGCTCAACCACGTCAAGCGCGCAAAGCGTGAGGTCGCGACCGATTTTGCCGAGCAGTCATGGCGATTCGGCGCAAAGGAGGAGCCTCTGCCCTATGTCTATGACGTCGCGGCGAAGGCTTTGACCGAGGAGGAATACCGCATCGTGATGATGTGTTCGGTCGCCGGCTACAAGCGGCGCGAGGTCGCGGCGATGCTGAACATGCCGATAGGCACGGTGACATGGAAGTATAACGAAGCGCTCAAAAAGTTGCGCGTAAAATTGAACAAGGAGGACATATGAAGGACGTCGAAAAGTTGCTCAAAGAAAGCTCCGCCGATGTGCTCCCCGGCGACGAAGTCAAGGAGCGCGTGCGCGCGGAACTCGGGCTGGGCGCGCAGACGGAGCGCCGCGCCGCGGCGGCTCACGGCGGCACGTTCGCGCTAGGCAAAAACACCAAGATCGCTCTCATTGCGGCGGCGCTCGTCGTGATCTTGACTATGTGCGTCGTCCTGCCGATCGTTTTGGACGGCGGCTCGTCGCCCGTTCCGCCCGCTCCTCCGATATTGATGTCGACACAAGGCGACTTCTACGCATACAGCGCGCTCGCCGCGGGCTCGGTGCTTGCCGAGATGAACTCGTCCGGCGCGCTTGCGCTCGCGCTGCCCTCGCCCGAAGTCCAAGCGGCGATCCGCGACTCTGCCGAGGAATATCTGCGCCTTGTCGAAGGCTTGCTGTCCGGCGGCGAGATCTCTCACACTTCCGCCGAGGTGCCTCAAAAGTATGCGCAATACGCATACGCGATGACAGTCTCGGGCACGGGACTCGGCGGCAACGCGCTGACCTACACCCTCTACTACAACGAGAATCTGTCGTCCGAAGAGATCGACGGCGAGGAAACGGAGCGCGAATACGACATCGAGGGAGTGCTGTCCACGCCGAACGGCGACTACGCCGTGCGCGGCGGCAGAGAGTCCGAGAGCGAATACGACAAGGACGAGTCGGAAGAAGAGGAAGAGCTGTGGTTCAACGCCTACATCGGCGACAACTCCTACATCCGCGTCGAGCAGGAGTCAGAACGCGAATCGGAAGACGGCGAAGAGGAGCTCGAACGCTCCCACCTGATCTCGCTGATCGAAAACGGCAAAGTCGTCGAGAGCACTACCGTCGACCTTGCACAGGAAGACAGCGAGACCGAGGTCGAATTGACCGTCAAGAGAGACGGCGTCGTCGACAAATTGCAATTCACGCGCGAGACGCGCGGCGGCAAGGATATATTGTACGCCCGCGCGCAATTCTCGGCGGGCGACGCGTCCTTCCGCGTCTATGTCGAGGACGGCGGCTATCGATTCGAATTTGTCGACGGTGATGAAGACGACGACTTTGACGACGACGATGACGATGACGACGACCGCCCTTACGGCGGCAGGCATTGACGGCTGTCTCCTCTCGCCGCTCCGCTTCGGGGCGGCGTTTTTTTGCGCCGAAAAATTTTTTCGAGATCTCCAACAATTTGGTCTTTTGGGTTGTTGATTAAGTACAAAACCAAACACGGGAGGACCCAATTATGAAAAAGACAACTTTGATCATCTTGCTCGCACTTGTCCTTGCTTTGGGCGCGGTCGGGCTTGCAGGCTGCGACTTGGACGGCACTACCGGCAAGGTATCGCCCGGAGAATTTGAGACTGACGAACAGGTATTCGGTTTCAGCGCCGCTTCCGCGGCGACGGTGATCTCGGCGATGAACGGCGGCAACGCGTCCGAGGCGGCTCTCGCCCTCGCTCCTACGAGCGAAGTCACCGACGAAGCGGTGCTCGCCGAACTCAACGACTATATGTTCCTTGTCGAGAGCATTTTGGCGGACGGCGCGTTCGGCTTTGAGATCGTCGACTCCGACCTCGAGGGCTACGCCCACAAGATGACCGTATCCTACAAAGACATCACCGGCGCGGCGGTCGACTATGAGATGTACTACAACGAAGAGGTCGTCAGCTCCGAGACGGAGTGGGACGACGGCGAAGAAGAGACCGAGACCGTAAACAGGATCGAGGGCGTCCTGCGCGTCGACGGCGTAGATTATCCGATGAGCGGCTTCTCCGAAGTCTCAACCGAAGGTGACGAAAACGAGCGCGAACACGAATTGCGCGTCGACATGGGCGACGGCAAGAGCCTCGTCGTCGAACAGGAGATCGAGAACGAGCGCGACGAACAGGAACAGGAGTACGTCTATTCCGTCTATGACGGCAGACGCCTCGTCGAACAGAGCGTATTCTCCTTTGAGCAAGAGCGCGACGAGACCGAGATCGAACTCGAACAGCGCGTCCGCGGCGAAGACGGCTCGATGACGACTACCCTCTTCTCGTTCGAGAAAGAAAATGAACACGGCAAAGAGGTGATCCGCATCGATATCCGCGGCAACGGCGGCAACGTACGCGGCAGCTACATCGTCTCCGTCGAGACCGCCGGTGACGGATCGAGCGGCTATGTCTACACCAAGGTCGGCGGCGACGGACAGCAGCACCGTTTCGACAGACACCAAGACCGCGACTGAACGTGACACAACTCAATATCGCGCGGCTTCCGAGCACCTTTCGGGGCCGCGCTTTTTCGCTTCCGAACAAGAAGATTCGCCGCCCCACTATTCGCTTCGCGTGAGAGATTCGGCGCCTAGTGAGGGTGCACCAAAGCCAAAGGGCACGACTTGTTGTCGTGCCCCTCGCTTCTTCCTTTCGCACCCTCAGAGGGCTTCGCCTGCGGCGAAAGCGACTTCGTCGCCGAACTCTACGCTTACGCGTGAGAGATTCGGCGCCTAGTGAGGGTGCACCAAAGCCAAAGGGCACGACTTGTTGTCGTGCCTCTCGCTTCTTCCTTTCGCACCCTCAGAGGGCTTCGCCTATGGCGAAAGCGGCTGCGCCGCCGAACTCTACGCTTGCGCGTGAGAGATTCGGCGTCTAGTGAAGGTGCACCAAAGCCAAAGGGCACGACTTGTTGCCGTGCCTCTCGCTTCTTCATTTCACACCCTCAGAGGGCTTCGCCTGCGGCGAAAGCGGCTGCGCCGCCGAACTCTACGCTTACGCGTGAGAGATTCGGCGACTGTCTGAAAGTGCACCAAACGCAAAAGCGACACGTTTTATCGTGTCGCTTCCCTCTGCCTCTCTCCTTCAGAGGGCTTCGCCTGCGGCGAAAGCGGCTTACGCCGCCGAGCTCTACGCTTACGCGTGAGAGATTCGGCGACTGTCTGAAGGTACACCAAACGCAAAGCGACACGTTTGACCGTGTCGCTGTTGCGTTTGGTGCACCTTCAGAGACTCGAACTCTGGACCCACTGATTAAGAGTCAGTTGCTCTACCAACTGAGCTAAAGGTGCGTTGGAGCGAGAGACGAGATTCGAACTCGCGACATTTGCCTTGGCAAGGCAACGCTCTACCACTGAGCCACTCTCGCATTTTGTGTTCATCCGGATGGTGCGGATGAAGAGACTCGAACTCCCATGTCATGGACACCGGATCCTAAGTCCGGCGCGTCTGCCAATTCCGCCACATCCGCTTGTTTGGTGACCCATCCGAGAATCGAACTCGGGACACCATGATTAAAAGTCATGTGCTCTACCGACTGAGCTAATGGGTCAAAAGCATTGACTATTGTAACTCATCGTCGAACAAAAAGCAAGCGTTTGAAGGCAGTCGAGCCTATATTTTTTTGTTTGGCAGGGGTGGAAGGATTTGAACCCTCACATGCTTGAGTCAGAGTCAAGTGCCTTAACCATTTGGCGACACCCCTATATTTTCCAGGCTGGCAGGGGTAGCAGGATTCGAACCTACGCATATCAGAGTCAAAGTCTGATGCCTTACCGCTTGGCGATACCCCTATATTTCGTTAGTGGGGTGAGTAGAGGGATTCGAACCCTCGGCCTCAAGAGTCACAATCTTGCGCTCTAACCAACTGAGCTATACCCACCGCAATGGCGAGCCTGAAGGGATTTGAACCCCCGACACACGGCTTAGAAGGCCGTTGCTCTATCCAGCTGAGCTACAGGCTCAAAATGGAGCGGGTGATGGGAATCGAACCCACACGACCAGCTTGGAAGGCTGGGATTCTACCATTGAACTACACCCGCATCACATTCCGTGACGCTTGTATATTTTAGCAAAAGCCGCCGCGCTTGTCAACAATATGCATTTATTTTGTCAAAGAAATCTTGCCAAAGTAGCGCCGCGGCATTGAAAGCCGATTTTTTATGCCGTCTTGCTCGGCGCATCTTGCTTCAAGCCGCGCTCTTTTCGGGCGCAAAATACCCACCGCACGCAATTGAGTGGAACATCTTGGTTTGCCTCAAAAGTTTGCACAAGCCCCTTGACGTAACGCTTTTTGCGCTATATAATATGGCTATACGCCCCGATGGGCGACGGAGGAACTATGAAAGATCCCAAAGTTTTGACCATTCAAGATCTGTCCTGCTACGGACAGTGTTCGCTCACCGTCGCGCTGCCGATCATCTCGGCGTGCGGCATCGAGACCGCCGTCATCCCGACAGCGGTATTGTCCACCCACACCGCATTCAAGGCGGGCTGGACCTTCCGCGATCTGACCGACGACATCGCGCCCATCTCCGCTCATTGGCAAAAGGAGGGGCTCAAATTCGACTGCATCTACACCGGCTATTTGGGCAGTCCGCGTCAGGTCGATCTCATCCTCGACGCGATCGACAAACACCTCGCACCCAAAGGCCGCGTCGTCGTCGATCCCGCGATGGCGGACGGCGGCAAACTGTATGCCGGCTTTGCGCCCGACTTCCCGTCCCATATGGCGCGCCTTTGCTCCGCCGCGGACATCATCCTGCCCAACATCACTGAGGCATGCCTGATGACCGGCAAGGAGTTCAAGACGGAATACGACCAAGGCTATATCGAAGACCTGCTCACCGCGTTGAGCAAGCTCGGCTGCCGCCACGTCGTGTTGACGGGCGTGTCGTTTGACCCCGAAAAATTGGGCGTCGCCGTCCACGACTGCAAAAGCGGCGAGACGCTCTACTACTTCAACGCCAAGCTGCCGCGTATGTCGCACGGCACCGGCGACGTATATGCGTCCTCTTTTGTCGGCGCGCTCATGCGCGGGATGAACATCTTCGACAGCGCCGCCCTCGCCGCCGACTATACGGTCGAGACGATACGCCTGACGATGGACGACGATTCACATTGGTACGGCGTCAAGTTTGAAAAGGCGATCCCCATGCTGATCGGCAGGATCGACGCCGCGACAGGCAGCGACGACTGACCTCAAAAAATGCGACCGCCGAGAGCGCTCTCGGCGGTCTTTTTTTGCGATATGTATCGCGATATCACCTCTTTTTGTTCCCTTTTCGCGCTTTGACATATTCCGCCGCAAGCCTTGCGGTCTCGCGGTCGACGCGCCGACTGTCTCGCATCTTTCCGGCGCACATCGCAGACGCCGCCTCGTTCATCGCACCCGACGTCAAGATCTTCGATCCCGCGCCTTTGACCTTCGCTTCGAGCGTACACACGAGCCACGCCGCGCCCATATCGACATAGTATCCGCGCGCGCGTATCCCCCTCACGACGTCGCCGATCTCCTCGGCGTATTCCTCTTTGCAAAAGCAGCTCTCTATCGCAATGAGCCCCAATCTCGCCTTGAACGGCTCTCGCGCCGCGGCGAACTCCTTCATCGCGTCGAACTCTTCCCTCTTTTTGAATTTGAGACACGAACAGGCGATGTCGCACAGCGCCCAATCGTCTATGAGCGCCGCATACCCGTCCAACATCTTCACCTTTTGCCCAAGCGGCGCCCTTGCGCCAGCGATCAAAATGCCTTTGAGCATCACATGCTCGTAGCACATCGGCGGCAGCGCGATCACGTCATCCGCCGCGCCCTCTTTTGCAAGTTCTTTTGCCAGCTTGCGCACGTCGGGCACCCTCGCGCCGTACAATTTGTAGCGAGTATGCGAAAGCCGCGAAAAAAATTCGCGGTTTTTGTCGTCGGCGATCGCCTCTATCCTTGCGAGCAATTGCTCCGCGGTCATACGCCGTTCACCGACACCGCGACTCCGTCGCCGCTGCCGCAGCGATCGCATTCTCCGTCCCCGTCGCTGTCCGCAAAGCCGTTGCAACACGGCTCGAGCGTCACGCCGACCGCGTCCGCATATCCGGCGAGAACGTCATAGCTTGAACAAAACACAAAGACCTCGTCCATGCCCTCCAACTTGGCATAGTTGACGAGCCTTCTCAGCTCCTCTGTGCTCGAGATATAGTAATTGCCGACATAGGCGCCGTACTCGAAATAGGTCTCCGAAAAGCGGTTGTGGTCGCTGTCCGGCGCATAATACGGCAACGTATCCTCGGTGTCCTCTTTGTGGTTGGTCGCCGCCTCGGGAGTGGACAGCATCAAATAGTCGTGATCGAACATCTCGACCGTATCCCCGACCGCACGCACGTTAGACCAAGTGGAATCGACAACGTACCAAACGCCGTCGACGAGCACTTTGTTCCACGCGTGTTTGACGCCGCGCGACGTGCCGCCCGCTTTGAGGCAAGTTATGTCCTCGATCCCGCACAACAGCGTGACAGCCTTTGCGATGCCGTTGCAGACCGCGACGCCGTCGTCGAACACGCCTTCGAGGAAGAAGCAATTATATTTGTAGAACGCGTTGTACGCGTCGGAGTTCACGTTCACCCCGTCCATCTCTTCCGCCGCCGAATAGTCGTAGACGACGTTTTTGCCCATCCAGTCGTATATGACGTGCACCTTTTCGGCGTCCGTCATATCGTCGTCGATATAGGTGCGGCAGACGTCGAGCGCCTTCTCGTATATGCGTTCGGCGGCGCTACCGGGGACGGGCCCGGGCTTGTACCCCTGCTCGACCGCAAAGAACAATTGATCCGACGTCGAGACGACTGCGGTCTTTGTCCTCTGTTCGATCGGGAAGTCGTCGAAACGCGAGCCTCGGCTCGACACGGTCAAGTGGAAGTCGTTGCTTTCGCTCTCTGCATATTTGACAAAGCCGGGTCTGTCGTCCGGCGAGATCGACGGCTCGGTCGCCGAGTACAATATGACGCCGATACTGTTCACCTCGACGGAATCTTCGGGCATGACCGCCGCCTTCAATTTGTACGCCTCTTTGTACGAAGTGAACGCCGTGGCGTTGATCTTGCTCAGCAATGCGGACTGCGAAAAGCCGAGAGCGTCAAAGTCGAAGTATGCCGTCAAATAGCTCATCTGCGTATCGACCGGCTGACCGTTCACATCAAGCGGGAAAGATTTTTGAGCCAGCTCGTCGAAATAGAGCAACATATATTGCGCCAGATTTTCGAGTTCCTCTTGGCTGTCGACATAGAGATTGACCTTTTCGCCCAGCCATGTGTAGCCCTTCTCGGGGTCGAGATATTTTTCGAGCGCGTCGAGATCGGCGGTGAAAGCGACTGTCTCGCTGACGGCGAGTTCGTCTTTATATATGCTTTTAATCAACACAGAGTCGTTTTTTTGTATCTTCCCTGTCAATATTACGCGCCCGTCAATGAACATCTCGGGGTGCTCTTTGCTCGAATACTCGGCGTCGCCTATGCAGACGATATACTCTTCCGCCGCCGCGTCGCACTTGTACTCAAGCACGACCTCGGGCCAGCACTCGTCGAAGTTTAACTTCAAGTCATAGCACATCAAATTGCGCGCATAGACATAAAGGTACGCGGTCGCGACGCCGTCGCGGGTGAAGATCTCGACCTTGTGCGCGCCGCGCTCGAGCGAGAGCAGATACTCCTCCTTGATCGTCAGCACGTCCCTGTCCGCACCGAACTTTGCGTCGTCGTCATAGCTCGACCCGACGTCGATCAACTTGCCGTCGACGGCGACTTGATAGTAGTTGCCGTCCTGTGCCGCGTTGCCCCTCGTGTCCGTGTTGCCGAGTCCGACGACGATGTCGCCGCCGTCCGTCTTGTCATAGCAAAGCAGGCACGCGCCGCCGCCGATCGATATCGCTTCCGCGGCGTTTTCGGAGACGAGCACGAACTGCCTGACGATCGAACCGTCCTCAAAGATCAGCTCGACGGGCACGGTCGTATCGCCGTTGTATTGCGCAAACGTCGCCGCATCGATGACGACCTTGCCGTCTTGATACGTCCAAACCGCCTCGCTGCCCGCGGCAGTGACGGACGCCGGCGCGGTCGCGACGGCGATCTCTGTCCCGCCGCCGAGAGGCGCCGAAAAGAGCGCGACCGTTGCCGCGGCTTTTTCGACGCGATCGATGCGGAATGTCTCGACCGAGCCGTCCGCCAGCGCGACATAATACATCTCGTGCTGACCGGGGTCGAGCGCGGAAAGCGCGCTCTCGTACAACACGATGCAGCCGTTTTCAAACCGCCATTCACGCACGGAAAGATCTCCTCTCACCGCACCCGCGACCGCAGTCGGCTCGCTGTCGGAATTGACATACACGGCGATCGCGCCGCAACCGGGATAGTAATAGTTTTGAAAATAGGGGATGACGGGCATGTCCTCGAGCGCCGCCGCGGCAGACGCCGTCCAATCGACGACCGTATCGGTCTGCGTATTGACGCGGACGACGGTGATCGATGCCGGCTCGGACTTCCCTCTCGAAGAGACCGCGGTGACGGTGACTACGAACGTGCCGTAGTCCGTGATCGCGTATTGCGTTGCGGAAGTCGAAGTGTCGACGACAGTCGCGCCGCTCTCCTCGTCGACGATCGCGATCTCATAGCCGCTTGCGAACAGCACCTTGTTCCAACGCACGACGCCGGAGACCTTGTCGTATTCGAGCTTTGGCGCCGACGGCGTCAAAAGCGAGCAGCCGACAAAGAGCGTCGCTGCCAGCAAGACGACCGTGATCGCCGCCATGACCGCCACAAGCGTTTTCTTCATACAAATATAATATCATATCGCGCGCGCGTTGGCAAGTACGCGCGCCTTACAGTCGGTATGTGCGAGTTTGACCTAAAAATACGGACGGCGACCGCCGTCCGCGAAGTTATCCGTTCTGCCCGTCATGCTGAGCGCCGTCGCCGTTGTTTTGCTCGGGCGCCTGCGCGGCGGAGGAGTCGCCGCCCTCAAGCGAAGCGATCAATTCCTCTCTCGCGAGAGGCGTGGGCGGGGTCTGCATGTCTCCGTCGTCGTATTGCGGGAATTTGCGGAACGCAACTTTGAGTATGATCGGTGTGATCAGCGACGACACGACGACCAGCAAGATGACCGCCGGCATATACGCGCCGTCGATCAAGCCCAGCTCCACTCCCTTTTGGGCGACGATCAGGCACACCTCTCCCCTGACCATCATTCCGATGCCGACCTCGACACTTTCGCCGAACTTGTACTTGCACATCAGACAGCCGACTCCGCAGCCGAGCAGCTTCGCCGCAAGTCCCGCGACGATGAACACGAGGCTGAACCCTATCACAGTCCAATTGAAGTTTTCGACCAGCGAGCCGTAGTCGAGCGAAATGCCGATATTCGCAAAGAAAATGGGGCCGAACAGCATATACGCGCTCATATCGACGCGGCGTTCGACATAGTCGGATTGATTCATATTTGACATCATCATTCCGGCAACGAACGCGCCCGTGATCGCCGCGACCCCGAACAATTCCTCCGCGCCCCAGCCGAACAGGAACGCCATCGCCAGCCCGAAAATGGACAGGCGGCGCGTATGCGGGAAGCGCTTCGCGAGGAATTTGAAGAGAAAGTGCACCGCGATGCCGACAACGACCGCAATGACGAAGAAGAACAACACGTTGACCAGCGTGACGACCCCCTCGGACACGCCGCTCATATCTCCGGCGCAAAGTTCGATGAACTTGTATCCCCAGGTGGTCGGCTCGACCTGCCCCGCGGTGAACGCGAGGATGACGATGCCGATGATGTCGTCGAGCACCGCGGCTGTGACGATCGTCGCGCCGACCTTGCCGTGCAGCTTGCCGAGTTCGCGCAGCACGGACACGGTGATGCCGACCGACGTCGCCGTCAGGATGACGCCGAAGAACAGCCTTTGCTTGAACGCAAGCCCGGGGATCATGAACGACACCCCAAGCCCCGCCGCGAGCGGCACGATCACTCCGAGAGAGGTGATCAAAAGGGACGCGGCGCCGTTGCGTTTGAGCTCTTTGAAGTTCGTCTCGAGCCCCGCCGAAAACATGATCATTACCACGCCGATCTCGGCGAACGGTTTGAGTTCCTGCTTGTCGGACACGAGACCGGTCACGCCGATGATGATACCGGCGAGCAACGAGCCGAGCACCTGCGGCAGCCCTATCTTGCGGACGAGGATGTCGAGCAGCTTACTGAGCAGCAAAACTATCGCCAAATGCAGAAAAACAGAATAGTCCATATCTTATCTCCGCTTATATCTCCGACTAACGATTATATGCCGCGCGCGCGGATTTGTCAAACGCGCACGCAAAAGAGCGCAAAAAAAATTGCCCTTGCGGACAATTCTTTCGATCAATGTCACTCTGCGAGGATCTCGTCGAGAAGTTTTTTGAGATTTTCTATCTCCTCGCGGCTGAGCGTAACGCCCTTGCCCATCTTCTCTCCGTCGGGGGACCACTCGCGGATGTCGTACTTGGGTTCCCTGTTGTTCCAGCTGATGAGCTTTATCTCCTTCTTCCAGCCCTTGTCCGACTCGGACAGGCTGCCGTAAGTCTTGACGACTTCGTATTCGAATTCTCTCGGCATTTCAATTCTCCTCCCGTCGCGCGCGGCGACCTTTTTCTTTATTATAACACAGACTTGCGCGCATTTCAATAATATTTTTAATTTTATTTAAAAATATTACGCGCGCCCGCGCGCCTGTATTATATATAGATAGAGAAGGCGCCCGCGGAATGGGCGCCTCGTCGTCATTTTGCGTCCGACTTTGGCGGGATCGGGCAGACGCGGAACGCGTAGGACAGGCTTTCCTTTCCTTCGTGCTTGAATTCGGGACGCGCGTCGGGACCACAGCTGTTGCTGCCGATGCCTCTGACGAACGTGTCGATATGCACGCAGGTCGTGCCCGAGAAGTTGATGTCTCCCCTGTGCTTCGCGCCGTAAATGCCCTTGAAATTGTACGGCACCGCATAGAACGCGAACGGTTTTTCTTCGGCGATGAACCGCATGCCCGCGCCCGACTCGTCGGTGACCTCCGCCCAGCGCGTATCGCCGCGGCTGCCGCTCTCCTGCGGCTTGATGTAGTTCTCATACATCTTTGTGACAGCGACGTTGTAGATGCCGAGCGTCGCATGCTCTTTCATGTCGGGATAGTTCTCGCCGGCTCCCCTGCCGTAATAACGCACCTTGTCAAAGCAAGACGGCATCTCGATCGTCAATCCGAACTTGGGCAGATCGAACGAGCGCACGGGCTCCAACAACGTCTTGACGTCGACGGAGTTGTCCGCATGGACGGTGTACTGCAAGACGAAGTCAAAGCTCTTTTTGCCACCCAGCAACACGTCGTAGCGGCACGCGATCACGACCTTGCCGAAGCTCTTCTCGCTGTCCATACCGAGGTATCTGCATTCGACATCGTCAAAGCCCGCCTTTTTCCAATTCCGGTCGACGTTCATATAGTTGTCGACGGGCGCGCCGTACAGCGAAATGCGGAATCCCTTTTGTTCGGCGTTGCGGTTGATCAGCTCTACGTCTCCGATCGTCCAGCTGTCGAGAGAGCCGTCTTTTTTGTCGATTTTTATCCTGCCCGTGTTTGTTACAACGCTTATATCGTCCTGTCCTTCGATGAAAGCAAGGTCTTCTTTTTCGGTCGGTTTGCGCAGTTGCATCATGCTTTGGCACATCATGATCTGCTCTTTTGCGACGACCTTGCCGGTGCCCTTGTCGGTGTAGGTGAACGTGATGTAACAATCCTTTGTCGTGTCGATCGCGCGGTGTCTGAGCTCGAACTCCTCGGTCTCGCACGGCGCGATCACGCGGTCGATCTTCCCTCTTTCGAGCGGCTCTCCGTCAACGGAATATTGCCAGCTTATGTCGAGATAGGACGTGTCGGCAAAGCGGTTGGTGTTGGTCAGCGCGTATCTGTTGGACGACACATACGTCGCGCGGACGGGGCGGTACACCGCCTGCATCAGTCTCGCGCCGGTGTGCGGCTCTCTGTTCGGGAAGAACAGTCCGTCCACACAGAAATTGCCGTCGTGGTTGTACTCGCCGTGGTCGCCGCCGTAGGTATAGGTGCCGTCGGGATGTTTGACGGCGTGGTCGCACCACTCCCAGATGCAGCCGCCCATCGCGCTGTCGCAGCGGTAGATTGCCTGCCAATACCGTTCGAGCGAACCGGGACCGACGCCCATCGCATGCGCATATTCGCACATAAAGTAGGGTTTGGTATATAATCTCGCGGCGGCGTTGCCGTCAGCATATTTGTCGACGAACTTGGTCGACGGATACATCTCCGAGATGACGTCATAGGCGAACCTCGGCGTGCGCACAACTCCCTCGTAGTGCACGGGTATGGACGTCAGCTCTTTGAGGCGCGCATAGCAGTAGTCCTGATTGCGCCAGCCGCCCGACTCGTTGCCGAGCGACCACATCACGACGCAGGGATTGTTCTTGTCGCGCTCGTACATACGCTCCACTCTGTCCCAATAAAACTTCTTCCATGCGGTATGGTTGCTGATCGCGTTGGGGGTGTAGCGATTTTTACGCGCGCCCGCGCCGTGTGTTTCGATGTCCGCCTCGTCGACGACGTAAAGACCGAGATAGTTGGCGATCTTGAGGAACACGGGGTCGGGCGGATAGTGCGAAGTGCGCACCGCGTTGACGTTGTACTCCTTCATCAGCATCGCGTCTTTGAGATAGTCGAACGCGCTCATCACATATCCCTTGCTCTCGTTTGTGTCGTGGTGGTTGACGCCCTTGAACTTGATCTTGCGCCCGTTGAAGAGGAAGACGTTGCCCTCGATCGCGACCTCGCAAAAGCCGACCTCCTGACGTATGCACTCGACGACCTTTGAGCCTTTGCGCAAAATGACGTAAAGCAGGTACAGGTCGGGAATTTCCGCCGACCAAAGGTCGGGCTGTTCGAGTTCGATCGCGCACTTTCCCGCCCTCGCCTTGACGGAAGCGACGACCTCGCCCTTGCGTTCGAGCACATATTCGAGCGAGGTGTTTTCTCCTCTCACGTCGGCGTATGCGTCCAATCTCCAACGCGTCGCTCCGACGCGCTTGACGTTCGTCTTGACGTCCCAGATGTACGCGCCGTCGTGCGTGGTCAGATAGACATCGCGGAAGATGCCGTTGTTGCGGAACATGTCCTGCGTCTCAAGATAGGAGCCGCTGCACCACTTGTAGACGAGCACGACCAGCTCGTTCTCGCCGTCGAGCATGAACTGAGTGACGTCGAACTCGGAGGTGTTGTGGCTCCCCTCGCCGTAGCCTATGTACATACCGTTGAGATAGACCTGCACGCACGACGCGGCGCCGAGGAATGTCAAGAAGTTTTTGAAGCCGCGCCTTGCGGTAAACTTGCGGCGATACACGCCCAAGCTGTTGAACACGCGGTGCACCTTGTTGTCGTTGGTCGGCATATTCTTTCCCACGGTGCTCTCGTCCGCCGGGACATAGGGGAACTTGTAGTCGAACTGATAGCGGATGTTGACGTAATAAGGCTTTTCATAGCCGGTGAACTGCCAGCACGACGGCACCTCGACCTTGTCGCATTTGACGTCGTAAAAGTCCATCTTTGTCGGCATGTCCCCGATCTTGGAGTAGTACAAAAAGTCCCACTCTCCGCCGAGCGGCATCACGCATGACGAAGAATATCTCTCGTTGAGATAGTCGCAGCCGTCGCATTCGGCGCGCGACGCGAACGGGATGAAGTACGACCTCGGATGAAGTCTGTTGTCCTCGAACACCTGAGGATCGTTGAACTTGTCGTGTGAGAATCTGTAAAGCATGGCAGCCTCCGTCTTTAGTCTCAAAGATATTATATCACCTAATGCGCGCGCATGCAATAGCTAAGAGCGGTTTATTGAGACGGAGAAAGGAAATACCGACGCGACGGCGACCTTGATCCACTGAAAGGCGATCGGCAGCGCGACCACGGTCGCCGCGGAAAGCAGAGCAAAGATCATCGAAAACACCCCTACCGCGACCCCTCCCGTCGCCGCCCAAAGCGTGCCGACCACGGGCGCGGAGGGGACGAGCGTCACCTTTTTGCCGAAAGGCTTGTAGACGAATCGCCCTATCCTGAAAAAGGAGACGGCAAGCGGCGCGCCGACCACGGTCAGCGCGGCGGCGACGCCCAGCGCGAACCAGATCAGACACAGCGCGACCCCGCCGAACACCTTCCAATAGAGGTTGCCGATCGCCTTCAACACAAATCTCAACGCCTTCACATAACAAGTATGCGCAAAATCGGCATTCTCGACAAAGAGGCGTTAACGCACACGGGCACCAAAAAAATTGCCGCGAGCGTCTTTGCCCGCGGCGATCGTATACACGTCGTTTTTCAGTCGATCAAGCCCTCTTTTTTCAATTCCTCTTCGATCAGCGAGACCGAATCGAGCACATATTTTATGCACGGTCTTATGCCGTCCGCTGCCGGCGACGGCACGTCGGGGACATATCCTTCCGTCAATTCTTTGACCTTTTTGAGCAGCTCGGGACAGTTGTCCGTGCTGCCATTGAGCGCCTTGAATTTGCCGTCTAATTCGGAGATCACGCGGTACACTTCCGTCTTGTCGATCGGCATTCCGTCCTCTCTCCTCCTGACAAGTCCCAGCACCATGCCCATCGCCGATACCGCACCGCAGAGGTTGCGCGTAAAGCCGAAGCCGCAGCCGAACGACACCGCGACCGACTCCAGCGTAGCGCGGTCGAGAGGAAGGACGTCCTCGAACGCCATCAGCACCGCCGGCGCGCAGCCGTAGCCCTTTTTGAAATAGTCGTATGCCTTTTGTCTTCTGTTCATAACTCACCTGTGCATTTGTCCGCGAACTCCTGCAATTGCGCAAGCCTGTCCTTTGACAGCGCGGGCGTATCTTTGAGTGGATTGTCGATCCCCATCCTTTCGTACTTTGAAAACCCCATCGTATGGAACGCGAGCAGCTGCCACCGCCTCACGCACTTGTACCGCTTGACGATCGCCGCATACTTTTCGATCTCTTCCTCGCTGTCGTTGATCCCGGGAACGACGACGGTGCGGAGCCAGACGCATGCTCCCCTCTCCTCGAGGAAGTCGAGCGTGTTCATCACCGTGCGGAAGTCGCCGCGGCAATATCTGCGATAGCCCTCTTCGTCGTGAAATTTGAGGTCGAGGATGACCATATCGGCAGAGGCAAGGGCGCGCCTCACGCTGTCGGTGAGCGGCACTCCGCCGCAGGTGTCCAGCGCGACATCGATGCCCCTCTCGTGCAGTCTGTCCGTCAATTCGCAGGCAAACTCGCTCTGGGTGAGGACTTCACCGCCGCTGAGCGTCACGCCGCCTTCCTTGCCGAAATAGGGCTTGTAGCGCGCGATCTTGGCGGCAAGCTCGTCCGCGGTCGGATGCATCGCCCCTTCGCCCTCCCAAGTGTCAGGGTTGTGGCAATAGGCGCAGCGAAAGGGGCAGCCCATAAAAAAGACCTCGTAGCGTATCCCCTTTCCGTCGAGGGCGGCGAGGCTCTCGACGGAATGGATGTTGCCCCTGCGAGGTCCGTTCATCAGAACTTTTCGTGGAAGGTGCGGTTGATGACTTCCTGCTGCTGATTCTTGTTCAGCTTGTTGAAGTTGACCGCATAGCCGCTCACTCTGATCGTCAGGTTGGGATAGAGCGTCGGGTCGTTCATCGCGTCGATGAGCTTTTGTCTGTTGAGCACGTTGACGTTGAGGTGGTGCGCGTCTTGGATGAAGTAGCCGTCCAGCATCGCGGTCAGCTTGCTCACTCTGTCGTCCTCGTTCTCGCCGAGGGTGTCGGGCGTGATCGAGAAGGTGTTGGAGATGCCGTCGCGGCAGCAGCTGTACGGCAGCTTCGCGACCGAGTTGAGGGACGCGAGCGCGCCCTCGCAGTCTCTGCCGTGCATCGGGTTTGCGCCGGGAGCGAACGGCTCGCCGCGCTTACGGCCGTCGGGCGTAGAGCCCGTCTTCTTGCCGTAGACGACGTTGGATGTGATCGTCAAAATGGACAGCGTGTGCTTTGCATGGCGATAGGTCGGCGTCTTTTTGAGCTCTTCGAAGAAGCTCTCGACGATCCACTTCGCGATGCTGTCGACTCTGTCGTCGTCGTTGCCGTATTTGGGGAAGTCGCCCTCCGTCTTGAAGTCGGTGATCAATCCCCTCTCGTCCTTGATCGCGGTGACCTTGGCGTATTTGATCGCGCTGAGGCTGTCCGCGAGCACGCTGAGCCCGCAGATGCCGAACGCCATCAGCCTGTCGACGTCTGTGTCGTGGAGGCTCATCATCAGGCGCTCGTACGCATATTTGTCGTGCATATAGTGGATGACGTTGAGCGTGTTGACATACAGCTTTGCCATCCAGCTCATATATTGCTTGTACGCTTCGAGCACTTTGTGGTAGTCGAGCACGCCCTCGTCGAACACGGGACCTTCGGGCGCGACCTGGATGCCGTAGATCTCGTCCTTGCCGCCGTTGAGCGCCATCAGGAGGACTTTGGCGAGGTTGCATCTCGCGCCGAAGAACTGCATCTGCTTGCCCACTCTCATCGCGGAGACGCAGCAAGCGATCGCATAGTCGTCGCCGTAGATCGGGCGCATGACGTCGTCGTTCTCGTATTGAATGGAGTCGGTGTCGATCGAGACCTTCGCGCAGAAGTCCTTGAATCCCTGCGGCAGGCTCTGAGCCCACAGAATGGTGATGTTGGGCTCGGCGCTGCTGCCGAGGTTGTAGAGCGTTTGAAGGATGCGGAAGGACGTCTTGGTGACCATCGATCTGCCGTCCTCGCAGACGCCGCCCTCGGACGTCGTCACCCATGTCGGATCGCCGGCGAACAGGTCGTTATACTCGGGCGTGCGCAGGTGGCGCACAAGGCGCAATTTGACGACGAGGTCGTCGATGATCTCCTGCGCGGCGGACTCGTCCAAAAGCCCCGCCTTGATGTCTCTCTCAAAGTAGATGTCGAGGAAAGTCGTGATCCTGCCGATGGAATTTGCCGCGCCGTTCTGTTCCTTGACCGCGCCGAGATAGCCGAAGTACAGCCACTGCACCGCCTCTTTGGCGTTGCGCGCCGGGCGGGAGATATCGCAGCCGTACTGCGCCGCCATCGTCTTGAGCTGTTCCATGAAGTCTATCTGTTTGGACAACTCTTCGAGCTGGCGTATGTTCTCCTCGCTCATGTCCTTCATGCCGTATTCGCGCTTGTCGCGCTTTTTGCACTCGATCAGATAGTCCATGCCGTACAGCGCGATGCGGCGGTAGTCGCCTATGATCCTGCCTCGGGCATAGGCGTCGGGCAGACCGGTGATCACGCCGACGTGACGCGCGGCGCGCATCTCCTCGGTGTAGACCCTGAACACGCCGTCGTTGTGCGTCGTGCGATATTTGAACTCCGTCCTGACCTTGTCGGACATCTTGTAGCCGTACGCGTCGCACGCCTTCTCGCACATCCTGATGCCGGCGAAGGGATTGACCGCTCTCTTGAGCGGCGCGTCCGTCTGCAAGCCGACGATGATGTCGAGGTCCTTGTCGACATAGCCGGGGGCGTAGGTCAAGATGGACGACACGTTTTCGGTGTCGACGTCGAGCACGCCCTTTTTCGCCTCCTCGACGAGCAAAGCGTTGAGCTTGACGGAAATTTTCTTTGTCCTTTCGGTCGCTCCTTTGAGGAACGCCGCGTCTCCGTCGTAGGGGGTGTAGTTGGAGACAATGAAGTCTCTGACGTCGATCGAGTCGCACCACTTTCCCTCGCGGAAGCCCTGCCATTCTTCTCTCATAAACATCTCCTTTCCGAAGCAATAAAATACCGCCTCGGCAAAAATTTTTTCTGTTGCCCAGACGGTCGACCTGCTCACCGCGAACTCCACCATGGTAAACCATGTCAAACCGTCAGTCGCACGCGGCTCTCGTATATTGCACTATTATGATAGCACAGCCGCGCGCAAAAAGCAACGCCTTTTGAGCACAATTTTGAAAAAGTTCACCACCATATATTGTGGTGCAAAAATAACAAATGTTGCATTTGCAACAACGAATTTGGCAACGCGCCGCGTCTCAACAATGAAAAAAGGACCGAGCTCACTCGGTCCTTTTTTCGTGTTTGTTACAAACTCAGACGCTCTCTTTAAGAGCCTTGCTCGCCTTGAAGGCGACCGTCTTGCTCGCAGCGATGGTGATAGCCTCGCCGGTAGCGGGATTGCGGCCCTCTCTGGCGGCTCTCTCCTTGACCTCGAAGTTACCGAAGCCCGCGATAGCAACCTTGTCGCCCGCCTTGAGTGCGCCGGCAACCGCATCGATCATCGCGTTGACGGTAGCATCCGCAACACTCTTGGCAACGCCGGCTTTCTCGGCGACTGCAGCGATCAATTCGCTCTTGTTCATAACATTTCCTCCTCGGGCACATGCCCTATTGCTTTATTTTAAGCCCTTCCGGCTTAGTCTCGAAAAGACGATCTCGTCCCCGTCCAGCGCCGTGCCGAGCATCCCCTGCGCGAGCGCCTGTTTGACGGCGTCCGATTTCCTTACATTTATTCTATCACATTCTTGAGCAAATTCAAAGGATTTTTCGAATTTTTTCAACAAATACAGGAAAATATACCTAAAATTTAGCTCAAACAGCCCCGCGATGACGAAATTTTGCCCCAAAAAGGTGTTGAGGCTGGCAAGATTCTCGATATGGACGACTCCGCACAGGTCGATTTTGAGCTCGTTCGCCCTCTCCGTGACCGCCTTCATCAAGGTTTTTCCCAGCCCTTTTCCGCGATATGCGCCGTCGACCATCAGCCCGCTCGCCTCATAGCAGGCGTCGACGTCGACCGCGCCGTTCGTGCTTTTGCGGATGCCGGCTGCGAGTTCTTTTGCATACTCCTCGTCGAGGTCGATGTTGAACGTGCCGACCAGTTTACCTCGGTCGCGCACGCCGAACGCCTCGCCGCCTTCCATCACCGCTTTGAGCTGTTCGTCGGTATAGGGATAAAAGAACGTTTTGCGGCGCAACGCCTTCCTGCTTCTTGTCAGGAAGGCGTGCTCCTCTTCGTAATCTCCACCGGTCAGTTTGACGACCTCGAAGTTCACATTCTCTTTCATTGCGCGAGCAATTTGACCAGCACCGCCTTTTGGGCGTGCAGTCTGTTCTCCGCCTCGTCGAAGATCTCGGGGTGGGACTCGATGACCTCGTCCGAGATCTCCTCTCCCCTGTGCGCCGGCAGGCAGTGCAGCACCATCGCGTCGCCCTTGGCGCACTTCATCAGCTCGCCGTCCACGCAATAGCCGGCGAACGCCTTGCGGCGGATCTCCGCCTCTTTTTCCTGACCCATCGACGCCCAGACGTCGGTATAGACTACGTCCGCGTCCTCCGCCGCCTCTTTGGGCGACGCGGTCAGCTTGAACTTGTCGCCGTACTTGGCGGCAAAGTCGAGCACCGTCTTGTCGGGGTGATAGCCGTCGGGGCAGGCGACAGACACCTGCATACCCATCGTCAGGCAGCCGACGATCAGCGAGTTCGCCATGTTGTTGCCGTCGCCGACATAGCAGAATTTGAGCGAGTCGAACGCGCCCTTTTGTTCGCGTATCGTCATCAGGTCGGCGAGGACTTGGCAGGGATGCGCATAGTCGGTCAAGCCGTTGATGATGGGGATGCTGCCGTATTTGGCGAGGTCTTCGGGGTCGCTCTGCTTGAAGGTGCGGATCATGATGCCGTCGAGATAGCGCGAAAGCACGCGTGCGGTATCCTTGATCGGCTCGCCTCTGCCGATCTGCAAGTCGGCCGACGAGAGGAAGAGCGCCTCTCCGCCCAGCTGATACATTCCCACTTCAAAGGACACGCGCGTGCGCGTCGACGCCTTTTGGAAGATCATGCCGAGCGTCTTGCCGGCGAGCACATGGTGGGTGATATTGTGCTGTTTTTCGTATTTGAGTTGGTCGGCGAGGTTGAGGATGGACATGATGTCCTTGCCGTCAAGGTCCGCCATTTTGAGCAGATGTTTCATATTTTCACCTCAGTCTTTGAGTATCGAAGTCAGGATATCCATGCCCTTTTCGAGCGCGGCGTCGTCGATCGTCAGCGGAGGCAGCAGCCTCACTCTGTCCTTTGCGGTCAGCACGAGCAGCCCCTTTGCGAGCGCCTGTTTCGCGATGTCCGCCGCCTTTTTGGTCTCGGGCAAGATGCCGACCATCATCCCGAGTCCGCTCACCGCCTTGACTCCGGGGCATCCGTCAAGCCTCGAGCGTATATATTCTCCCTTGCGCGCCACATCGGCGAGCAGTTTGTCGTCCAGCCTGTCGACGACGACGTTCGCACCGGCGCAGACGACGGGATTGCCGCCGAACGTGCTGCCGTGCATACCGGCGCCGAGCGTATTCGCGACCTTTTCGCCGGCGAGCACCGCGCCGATCGGCAAGCCGCCCCCGAGGCCCTTGGCGAGCGTGGTGATGTCGGGCAGAATGCCGAAGTGCTGCGACGCGAGCAGCTTGCCCGTCCTGCCCATGCCCGTCTGCACCTCGTCGGCGACGAACAGCACGTCGCTCGCGCGGCACATCTCGTACGCCTCGGCGACGAAATTCGCGTCCAGAGCGACGACTCCGCCCTCTCCCTGCACGAACTCGACGACGAGCGCGCACGCGCCTTCAAGCGCGTTTGAGAGCGCGTAGAGGTCGCCTGCGGGCACATGTTCAAAGCCGCCGGTGAACGGGAAGAACCATTTATGGTAACCGTCCTGTCCGGTCGCGGACAGAGTGCTTATCGTCCTGCCGTGGAAGGAGTTGACGAGGGTGACGACCTTGGACCTGCCGTCGCCGTACTTGTCGTATGAGTATTTGCGCGCGAGCTTGATCGCGCCCTCGTTCGCCTCCGCGCCCGAGTTGCCGAAGAACACTTTGGCGTAGCCGGTGCACGCGCACAGCTTTTGCGCGAGGAGCGCGCACGGTTCGGTATAGTAGAGGTTGGAGGTGTGATTGAGTTTGTGCGCCTGCGCGGACACCGCGTCCGCCCATTCGTCGTCGCACCACCCAAGGCAATTGACCCCTATGCCCGACGTAAAGTCGACATATTCGTTCCCCTTTTCGTCGCGGCAGATCGCGCCCTTGCCGCTTTCGATCAGCAGGTCGAATCGCGCATAGGTGTTCATCACATATTGCCTGTCTATCGATTTGACGTCTTTCATATCACTTAAACAGTGTGCCGACGCCCTCGTTGGTCAGCATCTCGATGAGAATGGAGTGCGGTATGCGCCCGTCGATGATGATGGACTGTTTGACGCCGCGGCGCACCGCCTCGACGCAGCAGTCGACCTTGGGGATCATGCCGCCGCTTATGATGCCCTTGCGTTTGAGCGAGGGGACGTCCGAGACGTACACTTCGCCGATCAGGGTATCCTCGTCGTCCTTGTCCATCAACAGCCCGCGAATGTCGGTCATCAGCACGAGGTTTTCCGCGCCCATTGCCGCCGCGATACGCGCCGCCGCGGTGTCGGCGTTGACGTTGTAGACGTTGCCTTCGCCGTCCGTGCCCACGGTCGCGACGACGGGGATATATCCGCCTGCGAGCGCGTCCTCGATGGGACCGGCGTCTACGTCGACGACGTCGCCGACAAAGCCCAGATCCACCTCGCCCTTATGCTTTTCGCATTTGAGCATGCCGCCGTCTATCCCGGACAGCCCGAGCGCCTTGCCTCCGCTTTCGCCAAGCATCATCACGAGGTTTTTGTTGATCTTACCGGCAAGGACCATCTGCACGATCTCGGCGGTCTCGCCGTCGGTATAGCGCAGTCCGCCGACGAACTCCGACTTCTTGCCGACGCGTTTGAGCATCTCCGAGATCTCGGGGCCGCCGCCGTGGACGAGCACGACCTTGACGCCGATCAGCGACAGCATGACTATGTCGCTCATCACCGCGTGTTTGAGCTCGTCGCCGAGCATCGCGTTGCCGCCGTACTTGATGACGACGACCTTGCCGTTGTATTTCCTGATGTTGGGCAGCGCGTCGCTGAGCACGCGCGCCTTGCTTGCGATATCCATGTTTACGTCCTGTAATCTGCGTTTATCTTGACATAGTCATAGGTGAGGTCGCATCCCCACGCGGTCGCCGACGCACCGCCGTCGCCGCATGTCACGTCGATCGTGACCTCGTCTTCGGACAGCACTTTCTTTGCCTCGTCCTCCGAAAACTCCACGCCGTTGCCGCCCTCGCAGACGGTGACCGAGCCGGCGCGCGAACACAATTTGACGCCCACCTTGGTGATGTCGCAGACTGCGTCGGCATAGCCGATCGCGCACAATATGCGTCCCCAATTGGCGTCCGCGGCAAACATCGCGGCTTTGAGCAGCGAACTGCATACGACGCTCTTGGCGATCGCCTTTGCGGACTTGACGTCCGCGCCGCCTTGCACCTTGCACTCGACCAGCCTCGTCGCGCCCTCGCCGTCCTTTGCGATCGCACGCGACACGCGCGTCATCACCGCAAGCAGCGCCGTCTTGAACCTCTCGTAATCGGCTCCCTTCGCCTCGATGAGCGCATTTTCCGCCGCGCCGTTGGCGACGATCATCGCCATGTCGTTGGTCGAGCTGTCGCCGTCGATGCTGACCATGTTGAGAGTGTCGTCGATGACCTCTTTGAGCGCCTCTGCGAGCATCTCGGGCACGATCGCGGCGTCGGAAGTGACAAAACAAAGCAGCGTCGCCATATTGGGATGGATCATGCCGCTGCCCTTGGCGATCGCGCCTATGCGGCAGGTCTTGCCGCCAAGTTCGAACTCGCAGGCGAACTCCTTCTTCACCGTATCTGTGGTCATGATCGCCTCGGCGGCGTCCGAACTGCCGTCCGCTTTGAGCGCTTTGACCAGCGCGGGCATCGCGGCGTCGATGGGCTCGATGGGCAGGATCTGCCCGATCACGCCCGTCGAAGCGACGATGACGTCGTTCTCGTCAATGCCGCTGTCGCGCATGACGAGGCGGCACATTTGCTCCGCCTTTTGCACGCCGTCGGCGTTGCAGGTATTGGCGTTGCCGCTGTTGCAGACTATCGCACGCGCGTAACCGTCGGCGATATGCGCCTTGGTGACGGCGATAGGCGCGCCCTTGACCTTGTTGCGCGTATAGACGCCGGCAGCCGCCGCGCGGCGGTCGCTGACGATGAGCGCGAGGTCGCGCTTGCTCTTGTTCTTTCTGATCCCGCAATGTACGCCCGCGGCTTTGAAGCCCTGCGGCGCGCACACGCCTCCCGTGATTTCCTTCATCTCAAAACGCGGGCGGAACGAGTTCCAATCCGCTCTCCTCCTTGATGCCGAACATCAAATTCATATTCTGTATCGCCTGACCAGCGGCGCCTTTGACCATGTTGTCGATCGCGCTCGTGATCACCGCCTTGCCGGCGTGAGCGTCGACGAACACGCCTATGTCGCAGAAGTTTGACGCCTTGACGTCGCGAATGTTCGCCGCCCTGCCGAGAGGCAGCACGCGGACGAACTTTTCGCCGCGATAGAAGTCGGCATACAGCTTGTGCAGCTCCTCCGCGGTGACGTCCGCCGTAAGATCGAAATACATCGTCGTCTCAATGCCCCTGTTGACGGGCAGGAGGTGCGGCACAAAAGTCACCTTGATCTCGCACTCCGCCAACGCGGACAGCGTCTGCTCCATCTCGGGCGTATGCCTGTGCGCCGCCGCCTTGTAGGCGGAAAACGCCTCGTTGCAATTGGGATAGTGCGTTGTGTCCGAAAGCCCTCTGCCCGAGCCTGTCACGCCCGACTTGCTGTCGACGACAACCGAGCCGGAGACGAGTTTTGCCCTGAGCAGCGGCGCGGCGCCGAGCGCGACCGAGGTCGGATAGCACCCCGGGTTGCCTATGATCGGCTGCCCGTTGTAGAGCGCGCGATGCAATTCGGGGATGCAATACAGCGCCTTTGCGTGCAGATCGGGGCGCAGATACGCCTTGCCGTACCACTTGTTGTACTCCTCTTCGCTGTCCAGACGGAAGTCCGCGCCGAGGTCGATCAACTTCTTGCCCGCGGCGACGCACTTGCCGGCGAGGGTCTCGCTCAGTCCGTGCGGCAGAGACGCAAACACGACGTCGCTCTTCGCGACGACCGCGTCCTCGTCCTCGAGCAATATGTCGCATATCCCGAAGAGATTGGGATATACGTCGCTCAACTTTTTGCCTTCGAAGCTGACCGACGACGCCGCGACGAGCCGCGCCTCGGGATGAGTGCACAGCAACCTCGCGAGTTCCGCTCCGGCATAGCCGGTCGCTCCCACTATTCCTGCTTTTATCATTGTTCTTCGATCGGTTTCAACACCGTGTTCTTGATTTGTTCGATATGCTTTTTCACCGCCTGCGGCGCGGGACCGCCGACGACGTTCCTGCCCTTGACGCAGGTGATGAGGTCGATCGCCTCATAGACGTCTTTGTCGAACAGTTCGCTCTCTTTGCGGTAGTCATCGAGCGGCAGCGCGTCCAGCGTCACGCCCCTCTCCACGCACAGCGCGACGAGCCGTCCGACCACTCCGTAGGCGTCGCGGAAGGGCATCCCCTTCTTGACCAGATAGTCGGCGCAATCGGTCGCGTTGATAAAGCCGCGCTTGCCGGCGGCGAGCATGTTTTCGGGGAGGAACTTCGCCGTCGCCAACATCGGGACGATGATGGAGAGGCATTGTTTGAGGGTGTCGACGCTGTCGAACACCGCCTCCTTGTCCTCCTGCATGTCTTTGTTGTACGCGAGCGGCAAGCCTTTGAGCATCGTCAAAAGCGTCGTCAGATCGCCGACCGCGCGCCCCGTCTTGCCGCGGATCAATTCGCAGATGTCGGGGTTCTTCTTTTGCGGCATGATGCTGCTGCCCGTCGCATATGCGTCGTCGAGCTCGACGAACTTGAACTCCCAGCTGCACCACAGCACGATCTCTTCGGACAGCCTCGACAGATGAGTCATCGTCAGCGCCGACGCCGCGCAGAATTCCACGCAATAGTCGCGGTCGGACACCCCGTCCAAGCTGTTCGCGCACGGCGCGTCGAAGCCCAGCATCTTCGCGGTGAATCCGCGGTCGATCGGGTAGGTCGTCGTCGCGAGCGCACCGCATCCGAGAGGGCTGAAATTCATCAGCTCGAAGCAGTTGAACATGCGCGTCATGTCGCGCTTGAACATCTCGACATACGCCATCATGTGGTGCGCGAGCGTGATCGGTTGAGCGCGTTGCAGGTGCGTGTACCCGGGCATCACCGTCTCGAGGTTTTTCTCGGCGATCGCGACGAGCGTCTCGATCAGCTTGCGCAGCATGCCGCAGATCTCATCTATGCGCTTGCGCAGATACATGCGCAGATCGACCGCGACCTGATCGTTGCGCGAGCGCGCGGTGTGCAACTTTTTGCCCGTCGAACCGAGGCGCTTTGTCAGCTCCTCTTCGACAAACATATGGATGTCTTCCGCCTCGGGATCGATCGTCAGCTTGCCCTCGTCGATGTCGTCGAGTATTGCGGCAAGTTCGCTTGCGATCTTCTTTGCGTCATCGGCGGCAATGATCCCCTGCCTGCCCAACATCGAGACGTGCGCGATGCTGCCGGTGATGTCTTCACGGTACATCGCGCTGTCGAACGACACCGAACTGTTGAAGTCGTTGACCCTCGAGTCGAGCTCTTTGGAGAACCTGCCCTTCCAGAGTTTTGCCATTACTTGTTGTCCTTTTGCCTTTGCTTCATCATCGCCTGAACTTTGATCGGCAAACCGAACAGATTGATAAAGCCCGCGCTGTCCTTTTGATCGTAGACGTCGTCCTCGGCGAAGGTCGCGATGTCCTCGTCATAGAGCGAATAGGGCGAGGTGACGCCGGCGTTGATGATGTTGCCCTTGTACAGCTTGAGTTTGACGTCGCCGGTGACCGTCTGCTGAGTGCTGTCGACGAACGCGGACAGCGCCTCGCGCAGCGGGGTGAACCATTGTCCGTTGTAGACGAGGTCGGCGAACTTGACGGCGACGTGCTGCTTGAAATGCATCGTCTCCTTGTCGAGGCACAGCGTCTCCAACACCTCGTGGGCGTGATAGAGGATCGTGCCGCCGGGGGTCTCGTAGACGCCGCGCGACTTCATGCCGACAAGACGATTTTCGACGATGTCGGCGATGCCGATGCCGTTGGCTCCTCCCAGCTCGTTGAGCTTCGCGACGATGTCGCTGCCCTTCATCTTGACGCCGTCGATCGCGACGGGCACGCCCTTCTCGAACGAAATGGTGACATACGTCGGCTTGTCGGGAGCCTTCTCGGGGCTGACGCCGAGTTCGAGGATCTTGTCGTACATCGGCTCGTTTGCCGGGTCCTCGAGGTCGAGACCTTCGTGCGAAAGGTGCCAAAGGTTCTTGTCTTTGCTGTAATTGGTCTCGCGGCTGATCGCGAGCGGCACGTTGTGCGCCTCGGCGTAGTCGATCTCCTCGTCGCGCGATTTGATGTCCCAAATACGCCACGGCGCGATGATCTTCATGTTGGGCGCGAACGCCTTGATCGTCAGCTCGAAACGGACCTGATCGTTGCCCTTGCCCGTGCAGCCGTGGCAGATCGCGTCCGCACCCTCTTTGAGCGCGATCTCGACAATCTTCTTGGCGATGACGGGGCGCGCAAAGCTGGTGCCGAGCAGGTACTTGCCCTCATAGACCGCGCCCGCTTTGAGCGTCGGGAAGACGTAGTCGTCGACGAACTCGTCGGTGAGATCGGCGATGTACAGCTTGCTCGCGCCCGTCTTGATCGCCTTCTCTTCAAGACCCTTGAGCTCCTTGCCCTGACCGACGTTGCCCGCGACCGCGATGACCTCGCAGCCGTCGTAATTCTCTTTGAGCCACGGGATGATTATGGACGTGTCCAAACCGCCCGAATAAGCCAAAACCACTTTCTTTATCTTGTTTGCCATAAGACACCTCTCAAAGTTGATATTGATATATTAGTACAATGTACGTCCAAAAGCAAGCGTTTGAATACAATTTTTTATAAATATTCAAAAATACTCGCTCTTGCACGTTTAATTATTCACGGTCTTGTATATTTATACAAAATATACCGAATATTTCGCATAAATATTCACACTCCTCCGCCATTCAAAGAGGGACGCGGTCTCCGCGTCCTGAATGTCCTGTATGTCCGACGCCGCGCACGCGTCGCCGACGGCATTTGCTGCGCCGCGGCAGCATACCCGCGCGCCTCTCTTTTGCGCAAAATTTTCAATGGATTTGCGTCGTTCGAGCATGGGCGGCGGAGCGGTCAGGCGCTCTCTGCAAGACTTGCGATCGTCACTTCGGGGAAGTCGAACGCAGAGGTCGCGCTGTACTTCCCGTACTCTCTCGCCTCGGCAGGATCGGCGGTCGGGAGCGGATAGACGTCGTCGCCGAGTTCACCCTTCACGCTCGCGAGGAACTCGCACCACACCCAATCGCGCGCGACGTTATGCACGTCGCCGACATCGCCGTAGAGTTCATTGAGCTTCGTCATCACGATGTAATTGGTGTTTCCCAAAAGCATCTCGTCGATCTCGGGACGGCCGTCGCCGTACATGCGATACGCCACCGGCATTGCGCAATAGAGGTCTGACGCCACGCCCTTTTGATTGAGATAGACAAGCGATCCCGCCATCACATCGGCGGCGTCTTTGCCCGTGAAGTCAAGGTCGATAATATCCGCCGATCCCGACATAGCATACATCGCCCCGCCCGGGATATACGGGTCGGCAAGCAAAAGTCTGCCGGGCAAAATGTTCGTGTTTGCGAGCATGCCCGATTCGGACATTCCGTACAGAGTGCGCGCCGCGGCGGTGACCATCTGCGCGCCGAACGAGTGCCCAATGAAGTAGACGGGCTTGCCCTGATATCCCCTCATCGAGGTGACGAACTCGCGCGCGAACTCGCCGGCAAGCGACACGCCCGGCAGATCTTGCTTGAGCTGCTCGATCGTACCTTTCTTGTTGGTGTACGGCATCCAGATCATCTGTTCGTTGCCCATCAGGGATCCGGCATATTTCGTCCAACGGAAATACGCGACGTTGTAGCCGAGATCTTTGAGCTGTTTGGCATAGCTGCCGTATTCGGCGATGAGATCTATGCCCTCTTTGTCTTTGACCATATTCACAGCCTTTTCGACAGGTTTGAGCAGTTCGAGAGGTTCGTTCATCTTGAGCCCGTGCGAATAGACGACCGTGGGCTTGGACGGGTCGTAATAGTCGAGCAAAAGCGAATCGGACGCACGCACGACGGTGTCGTCGCTGCCGTCGGGTCCGTACCACCAAAGTCCGTATTCTTCATTTGCGGAATTGACCGCAAATACGCGGTTATCCTCTTCGCCGCAGGCGGCAAACACCGCGAGCGCCAAAACGGCGGCGAGCGTGATAGTCAAAATCGTCGCAAGTTTTTTCATAGCTTTCTCCTTTCTTCCATTATACTATCTCCGCCTGCCGAGGTCAACAGCGAACGTATATTTTCCGTGCATATCCCGATCGACAGCCGCTTTTATGCAGTGATTATCGGCGATATTGCTTTTCATCGATCGCATCCATCTTGATCACGGTCGTTCTTGCAAAACAACGCCTATGACTGGCTCGTCTATTCCCTTTACTTGTATACGCTCAGCCTCTTCAATATATCCGAAACATTGTTCTTTCCTCCGCGCTGTCTGTCGCTTGCCGTCTTGAACAGGCTAAAAGTATACTTAGCATTCCCTTTGTACACCAACTTGTAATGATTGTTGTCCGACACCACTTCAAATCCAACCGCCTTCAATGCAACAAAATCTCTCTCTGTCGGATTTTCCCCCGAAGAGAGCACCTTCTTGACGATCTCTTCCATATGATCTCCATTCCCGATTATCTCGTTATTTGCTAGAATACCGTTCAAAAGTTCGTACGCTCGCGAATCTTCGCCATAGAACGCGCGTGCTTTTTTCAAAGCCGAAACTATCAGGTCATATTGCTCCCCGTCGAAAAATTCCGGAATATCCGCTTGCTCGATCAATCGCCTTTCCGTTGCATTGCAAAGAGCTTTCTTTAACGCATCCTTTTGTGCATTCAAACTGCTATTTTCTTCGACGAGTCTTCGTATCTTTTCCTTTGCTTCATTCAATTGCTCTGCCAACGAACCGTTTTCATTAAGAGCTTCATCCAGTATTTCGTTATTTTCCTTCATATGAACGGAGACTCTATCGTTGTAAAATGCATCCCAAGTAATATCCTCCTTATCTGCCTGAGCCGTTACATACTCCATGATATTTTTTATGATATCGTTATCAATCGAGTTACCTCGTCCGGCTCTCTGATAGTATTCTTTTGAAGCGCCGCCTTTGTAATATACTCGAATATGTCCGTTATAAGGATTACGCCCTGACGTTTTATTCCTCAGCTCTTCAACAAAATCATCTCCCTTCTCCGCCAACACATATGCCATGCCTGCGAGCCGTTGCGCTACGAAATCGACATTAATTTGATAGCCTGCCGTATTAAATATCTTTGACACAAATATCAGCGGCAACTCACATTCGTAATTACCGTTCATCATACGCGCCAACCACTCGACTTTTTCACTTGTCAAATACAACGGCTTTTCTGCGACAGGGAAAACAGAGGACTCAAGTTTTCCGCTGTTTACGAAACTTCGTATTATTCCTAACCTTGCAACAGGTACATTCTCAAAACGCGTAATATCGCCCGAACAGTTGATGTGTATGATTACATCTTTTTTGTTTCTGTCGGTTCTATATATGACTTCTGTCGCCCATTTCTGCTGATAATGCTCATGGGTCACTTTGAATAGCAAATATTCAACTCCGTTACGCTCAGCCGTAAAAGTTTCCACCGTACTGAACTGCGCTTCTACTTTTGCATTGTCCTTATTTTCTGCCAACATAAAAAGTTCACCGACAGCGGTATATATTTTATTCTCTCTAAACCACGATGACAAAATCGCGTAAAAATCATCTTTTTCAAAGTCTGCTTTTAATGCCAATTTAGTAGAAACTATCCTCATACTTTTCCTCCTTGAAAACCCTCACTGATCGATTTTCACTTTTATCGTATCATAAATTTGGCAACAAATCAATACATCTTTTCCCAAACGATCATCAATCCATCCTCTGTCAATTGCTGTTAATTTATCGATCTCCAATGTGCTTTGCTAAGATCTCAAACAAACAATAATTCACTGCCTCTCTACCGTTCAAATCAGGCGATCGCGCCGCCGTTTGGCAGCAATGGTTGTTGCTTTTACCCAAACAAGCTTGGTCAAGCCACGCAGTTGCTTTTGGCAAAACATGCTTGTGAACTCGATTTGCGCATTGCCGTCTGCGCGATGTCTTCACTCTTTGCTTCGCTTCGGCTCCCTCGGCTGCTCCGTCGAGACGCGCTTGACCTTTGCAATTGCTACCCGGTTGATGTGTTCTATAATTACGATCAAGAATACATCAAGACGCGCTTGACCTGCACCGTTTCCGCCCTTGTCCGTTGCGTTCCTACCGCGTCGGCGCCGCATTTGATCAATTTTTTATGCGAGCCTGCTTGCGCTTTTGCGATTTTTGAAGTCGCAAAAGGGATCGCCCTATGCGGGGCGATCCCTTGTTTGCTTTATCGCCGGATATTAGGCGATGTTGACCTTTGTGAAGATCGGGTTGCTTCTGCCGTTGACGCAGTCGACGCTCACGGTCACTCCGTCCGCAGCCGCGGTCGAGGTGAGACCGCCCGCATTGACGGTAACGTTGGCGAGGTCGAACGCAACGGTCACGTCGACGGTACCTTCCGCAGTCGCGTCGACAGGCTCATTGCCGGTAGCCGCGACCATAGCCGCATCGATGTCGATGAACGCCGACAGGCTGTTGGACTCGACGTCGACGACGCCCTTGACGGTGACGTTCTTGATCGTGCCGTTGTTGACAGCCGCGAGACCCGCGACCTTGTAGTCGTTGCCGGTCTTGCCGTCGAACGCGACCTTGACGGTGCCGTCCAGCGTCAAGTTCCTGACCTCACCGTTGTTGACCGCGATGAACGCAGCGTTGTTGCCGCTCATGCTGTCGATCACATATCCGGAGATGGTGTGGTTGCTGCCCTCGATCGTGCCCTCGAAGTTGGCGATCGGAGCGATCGTCGCGCCGCCGAGGTCGATGTCATCGGTGATGACGAGGGTCATGTCGGCATAGGTGCCGTGGTTTGCCAGATCCTTGACCTGATCCGCGGTGAAGATCGTATAGGTGTTGCCTTCACGGAATTGAGTCGCCAAGACGGTGTTCTCAAGCGCGAGCGCATAGGTCAGTTCATATCCGCCCACGGTGAAGACCACGTCTTGGACGCCGGTCTCGAGCTTGAGCAGCTCTCTGCCATCCAAGGTGACGACAGCTTCGTTGTCATTGACGACAATGCTCTTGACGACGACATTGTCGCTGACGGAGATCATCTCCTTGGAGATGCCGTCATAGGTGATCGTGACGACCTTGTCCGTGATGACCTTGGAAGACTTGTCAACGGTGCCGTTGTCGACATCGAGCATCGGCTTTTTCGCCGAGAAGGTGTAGGTCGTCTTGACGGAATCGAAGTTGCCGTACTTGACGGTGACCACGGTGTTCACCTCCGGCACGCCTTCGTTGACGTTGACGACGCTGCCGTCAAAGGTCAAGCCGTTCGCGCCGGTGAACACGAGCTCGGACGCGTCGATCGGAGCGGTGCTCTCGGTCTGCGTGACGAGGTCGAACAACACGACTTCATAGATCGCCGGAACAAGCGATTGCTTCGCGGTCAAAGCGACGGTGTCGGCGGTCTGAGTGAGACCGACTTCGACATATCTGTTGCCGGCGTCATAGAGCTCGACTTCGCCCGCCGCGATGTCCGCCTTGTCGCTGACATTGAGCAAGCTGCCGATCTTGAGACCGTAGGTGAGGTTGACGTCGTAGTAGAAGCCGCCGACGAAGTAGAAGCCGCCATTCATCGCGTCCTCTTCATCGTTGATGAGATCGGTGGTCACGCCGTAACCATAAATTCTGTTGTAGTTGCCGAGCTCCGCCTGCAAGCCGATGCCGAGCACGCCCGCAAGGATGTCAAAGCTGACTCTTTGATCGATGCCAACCTTGAGTTCCGCCATACCGTAGAGGTCGACGGTGAGGTCGTGGAAGCCGTTGTCTTCGCTCTGCTCGCTGTACATCTCGATGCCGGTCTCCTCGGAGTACTTGGCGCCGACGGTGTAGTCGAGGGTCGCTTGAGCTTCAACGCCGATCTTGCCGGAGAAGTTGAACGCAAACACGAGATCCGCGTCATAGCTGATCGAGGCGACGCCGTTGCCGATGGGCAGCGTCCACTTGAAGAGCGAGATCGCGGTCGGGTTGTCGTTGGAGCTGTTGGCAAGAGCCACCAGCTTGGAGAACAAGTCCTGAACATTGGCGATCTGGCTGACGTTGGCGTTTGCGCCGAGGGTGACGGTCGCGGTCATATCGTTTTTGATGTCCGCGGAAATGTCGAAATCTTCGCTGATCGTGTCAATGTCGATGTCGGCATTGAGATTGACGGTCATGTCGTTGTGCAAATTGATCACGAGGTCGCTGTTGGCTTGACCGTTGATCGCGACAACATTGGGAACGGTGATCGTGATGTCGACCTTGAGCACGCCGTCGACCAAGTCGACATTGACGCCGAACTCGGGCGCGGACTGGAAGATGTCGATCGCAGCCAATCCGATCTCGCTGTTGTTCAATTGCTCTTCGAGGTTCTCCTCGATGACGATCATGCTGTCTTCGTTGAGCGCGGTGGTCGTGTTGACGTCAAACTTCTCAAACACCTCGGTGAGCTCGGGCTTGATGAAGTTGACGGTGACGACGCCCGCAGTCGGAGCCTCGTCGTCAAGAGCCTTGAACGCAGCCTGTGTGCCGTCCTCGTTCTCGATGATGAAGACCTCATCCTTTTCAAAGCCTCTGGACATGCCCACCAAGGTGACGCTGCCGTAAGTATCGCCGTACTCGTCGGTGTTGGTCACTTTGACATTGGCTCTCGCCGCGTCGTAGACCCTGATGCCGTCGATCACTTGAACGCCGTTCGACTCTCTGGCGACGGTGAACTTCAACACCTTTGCGTCGGGATAGTCTTCGAGATAGGCGCCGTTGTAAAGTTCAATGACGACCACGCCGCTCTTGGGCCAGCCGGTCGACGGAGAATAGAGATAGACGACGCCCTTGTTGTCCGCGCCGGCGTAGTACTCATAATCGCTGACGGGCTGCTTGCCGGAAGTCGTCTCGACAAAAACCGCGAAGTCTGTGACGCCGCCGTTGATGACAAACTCCTTTTGAGCGGAAAGACCGTTCACGGTGACAGTGTCGCCGTCAACGACGGTGCTGCCGCCTCCGATCGTGATACCGCCCGTGGGACCGTCAGTATCGGTGCCGGGAGTGTCGGTGGTGCCGGGGTCGACCGGTTGTTCGGTCTGATCGTCGGCACATGCCACAAACATCGCCAAAGACATAGCGAACACAAGCATGAGCGCTATGCAAAGCAGAAGTCTGTTCTTCCTCATAACCATTTCCTCCGAAATCGTTTTTCTTACACGCGCATACGACGCGTATAATTGTTCTATTACATAATATCACGGCAAGTGACGCATTTCAAGTCGCCGAATGTAAAATTTATGTAAAATTTTTCAAAACGGCGGATATTACAGGACAAATCGGGCATATTTGGGCATTATCTCAAAAATTATTCAAAACTTTCAAAAAAGTCGGCACAGACCCTTGACAGACTTTGCGCACCCATTTTGTCCATATTTTACAGAAAATTTTTACCGCTTTATGCATAATTTGAGACGCTGTTTTTGCCCTCGTTTTTCGCAAAAAAACCTTGCAACTTAAAGGTTATTTTAAGGTTGCAAGGGCGATTTTTCCGCCTCTCTTTACGCCAAAATTTTTCTCTCACCAAGCATTCTCGAACACCGCCGCACTTGCGATCGCACAGCTCCCGCCGCCCTGCACCGACGCCTCAATGTCGGTCTTTCGTCATACGCCCCCTGCCCCCAAACGCAACAGCCTCATCGTCAGCCATCTCCGCTCAAACGGGTCGAATTTGCATCAAAACTTCAAGAGAAGATACACGCGACAAACGCCGCCGAGCATAGGGAAAACTTTGCCGCGCGCAAGATATAGCCGCGCCCGGCAGTCAGACCCGATATGACGGAATGCGGCACTGCTCAAAAAAATGAACATCTTTCAAACTTCAAAACGACGGCAGCCGAGACGGCGAACATGCCGGCACGCTTTGCGCTCAAGCAATACCGACGCGTTCAAAATGCCGCTCAAACGGCTTGCCGACGCGACCGTCTCAATTCAGATCTCTCTTAAAGCAAAAAAAATCGCAAACCTTCGCCCGTGCACGGGCGTGCGCGACAAAGACGGGCGCGTGTACGCGCTAAAAAAGAATCAATATTATATATATGATGTCAAATGTGTGTTTGGAGACGATATTTTGCGCTAAAAAAGCGCGGAAAATATGCATTTTGCCGCGCAAAGACGTTCGTTTTGCCTCTTTTTAGCAAAACAGGGATAACTCTCGATACTTGCCGAAACTTCGCAAGCGCGTCCGAACCCGCACTCAAACGGCGCAAAAGAGGCAAAAAAGCGACGGCGGCCGCTTGTCTTGCGGTCGCCGCCGGCTCAAACTTCAACGCGAAAAACTTTGACTTTGAGCGCTCCCCTTCAACGCCGCGGCGAGCGCGTCAGCGGCTTCGGCGGCACGCGTCGCGTCTTCGCACTCGGCAAGAATGCGCACCAACGGCTCGGTGCCCGAGGGGCGGATCACTATGCGGCAATCGGGATAGTTCGCGCGAACATCGCGCTCGAAAGCACGGAAGTGCGCGCCGCTCAGCGCCCTCGCGTCGGCGGGCACGTTGATCAAACATTGCGGAAAGTCGCGCGCGGCGTCGAGTTCGGCAAGTCCTTTGCCGCTCTTTTGCATGACGTTGCACAGTGCAAGTGCGGTCGCGATGCCGTCGCCTGTCGGCAAGATGTCGGTCATGATGACATGCCCCGCCTGCTCGCCACCGAGATTGTAGCCCTCGCGCAGCATCTCGTCCAGCACATACTTGTCTCCGACGGCGGTGCGCACGAGGGATATCCCCCTCTCGCCCAGACAGCGCTCCACGCCGGTGTTGGTCATCACCGTACCGACGACCGTATCATGCATCAGTCGTCCGCTTTTGTGCATAAAATCGGCGAGCATTGCAAGGATGTGATCGCCGTCTACGAGCACACCGTCGGGGCGCAAAGCGATCACTCTGTCCGCGTCGCCGTCGAACGCAAACACCGCGTCAAAGCGCGCCGCTCTGCCGGCGAGAAGGCGTGCGTGCAGCGCGCCGCAACGATCGTTGATGTGCGCTCCGTCGCCGTCCGCATTGATCGCGGTGACGCGCGCGCCGGCGGTCTCGAACGCCGCCTTTGCGACGGCGCCCGCCGCGCCGTGGGCGCAATCGAGCAACACCTTCATTCCGCCGAGATCGCGCTCTTCGGCGACAAACGCGGCATAGCTCTCCGCCGCATAGGGTGCGCGCAGCACTCTGCCTCCGCCGATCGGCGCAGTTGGTCTTGCCGCTTCGAGCGCACGCTCGTCGTCCTCGGACGCTTTGAGCCCGCCCTTGCCGAACACTTTGAGTCCGTTGTATTCGGCGGGATTGTGCGACGCGCTGACGACCACTCCGCGATCGGCGCCGTAGCGCGAAGTCATATACGCGACGCCGGCGGTGGGCATGACTCCGACGTCGACCGCTATCCCGCCGTGAGCGGCGAGCGCCTCGCAAAACGCCTCGGACAAAGCCTCGCCCGACGGGCGCGTGTCCCTGCCGACCACAGCCATACAGCCCGGCTGCCGCGCGCACAGTGCAGCCGCAAGCTCGCGCGCGGTGTCTTCGTCGAGCCGATCGGGATATCTCCCCCTGATGCCGTCCGTACCGAATTTCAACAAAATCTCCCCCTTGCCCTGCCGGGCTTGACGACCTGTCTGACCCTGCCGATCACCAAGTCGTCTTTGCCGACGTCGTCGGTCACCGTCGTGCCGGCGGCGATGTAACAACCGTCTTTTATCGACACGGGCGCGATAATATTGCAATTGCTGCCTATGAAACAGCGATCGCCGACGACGGTGCGGTTTTTGCGCTTGCCGTCATAGTTGACAAAGACGACGCCGCAACCGATGTTGCACCCTTTGCCTATCTCGCAATCGCCGACATAGGTCAAATGCGCGACCTTGGTGCCCTCGCCGACGCGCGCATTCTTGACCTCGACAAAGTCGCCGATGCGGCAGCCGTCCGCGATGTCCGCGCCCTTGCGCAAATAGGCGAAAGGACCGACCGTGCAATCTTCGCCCACCTTCGCGCCCGTCAATACGGACGCGGTCACCTCGGTGCGCGCGCCGATGACGCTGTCTTCGATGATACACCCGGGGCGTATCACCGCCCCCTCTCCGATCACGCTCTTCCCCTCGATGGTCACCCCCGGCGCGATCTTGGCGCCTTGCGCGACCTTCGCGAGCGGCGAAATGCTGACATTCTCCCTCTTTCCTTGCATATTGCCCTCAATGTTTGTAGTATATGCGCCGCGCTTGATTTTTGCGCAAAAGTGCGCTACAATATCCGCGAGGTAAAATATGAAAGAGATCAAACCGCAACAAATGAGCCGCAACGTCTTTGACGCGATCGGCAAGGATTGGATGCTCGTCGCCGCCGAGGCGGACGGACGCGCCAACGCAATGACCGCGTCTTGGGGCGGCATGGGCGTACTGTGGAACAAATGCGTCGCGTTTGTCTTCATCCGCCCGCAGCGCTTCACAAAGACATTGATCGACAAGGCGGACACCTTGTCGCTGTCCTTCTTCGCCGACGACGAACGCGCAATGCTGACCTATATGGGCAGGACGTCGGGACGCGACGAGGACAAACTCGCCAAACAAAATTTGACCTATTCCGCCGTCAACGGCGCGCCCGTCTTCGACCGCGCCGAGCTGACGCTCGTGTGCCGCAAATTGTACCGCCAAACCTTGACAAAAGACGGCTTCTTCGACCAAAGCCTGATCAAACTCAACTACCCGAACGGCGACTTACACGACGTCTATGTCGTCGAGATCGAAAAAGTGTTGGTCGGAGAGTGATGTAAATAGGCTTTTGGCAAACGCCGAAAACCATCGACAAACCACAATAAGATCGCAACAAACCATAAAGAGAGCGGACCCGAAAAGGTTCGCTCTCTTGCCAATCAAAATGCCTTGTCAAGCGTAGGCTTTGCTTATCGTGCCGTCGGTGCAGATGACGGTGTATTCTCCGGTAATGTTATCCCAATATGAATCCTTTTCGATCGCCTTCCATTGCGCCTTTGTACCTTGGAAGTTGATCGTAGTCAAGCCGCTGCAATCGTCGAATGCCCAACCGCCGATGCTGGTCACGCCGTTTCCGATAGTGACGCTTGTCAAACCGCTGCATCCGGAGAATGCGCTACTGCCGATGCTTGTCACGCCGTTTCCGATAGTGACGCTTGTCAAACCGCTGCAATAGTAGAATGCACCTGTGCCGATGCTTGTCACGCCGCTCCCAATCGTGACACTCGTCAAAGCGTCGCAATTGTAGAATGCATAAGTGCCTATCTTTGCCGTACCATCAGGGATAACAATCTCTCCTTGCAACAGCTCTCCATTGATATAGAGATTGTCGGCATGGTACATCGGATTGGCCTCGTAACTGCCAAACTCTATCTCCGACCATCCAGACAAATCACCTTGGTAGTAGACATCAGTCAAACCGCTGCATCCGTAGAATGCATCTGCGCCGATGCTGGTCACGCCGTCCCCAATCGTAACGCTTGTCAAACCGCTGCAATTGTAGAATGCTCTCTCGCCGATGCTGGTCACGCCGTCCCCAATCGTGACGCTTGTCAAACCGCTGCATCCTTCGAATGCACCCTCGCCGATGCTTGTCACGCCGTTTCCGATAGTGACGCTTGTCAAACCGCTGCAATAGAAGAATGCATACTCGCCGATGCTTGTCACGCTGTCCGGGATCACGACGCTTGTCAAAGCGTCGCAATTGGAGAATGCACTATTTGCAATACCTCTAGTCCCTTCGCGCAATTGAACACTTGTAACAAAGCTGCTGCAACCAACCACCCAATCGTCGACATAGCTGACACCGTTTTCAGTTTGGGTAATCCCACTGCATCCGTAGAATGCATCTTCGCCGATACCTGTCACGCTGTCGGGAATCGTTATGCTTGTCAATCCGCTGCATCCGTAGAATGCATCTGCGCCGATGCTTGTCACGCTGTCCGGGATCACGACGCTTGTCAAAGCGTCGCAATTGTAGAACGCATAAGCGCCTATCTTCTCCGTACCTTCCGGAATCACGATATCTCCTTGCAACAGCTCTCCATTGATATAGAGATTGTCGGCGTAGTCCATCGGATTGGCAGAGGAACTGCCAAACTTAATCCTGAGCCATCCCGACAAGTCGCCTTGGTAGTAGACATCGGTCAAACCACTGCATCCGGAGAATGCCCAAAGGCCGATGCTTGTCACGCTGTCCGGGATCGTTATGCTTGTCAAACCGCTGCATTTGTAGAATGCTTCCATGCCAATGCTGGTCACGCTGTCGGGAATCGTTATGCTTGTCAAACCGCTGCATCCCTCAAATGCACTACTGCCGATGCTTGTCACGCTGTCGGGGATCGTGACGCTTGTCAACTCATTCAATCCCTTCAATGCGTAAGCTGCAATTACAGTGATGCCGTCTTCGATCACAAGCACACCATCTTTAGGCATATCGGCAATATGAAGATTGTCGGCATAATTCATCGGATTGGCAGAGGAACTGCCAAACTCAATCCTGAGCCATCCCGACAAGTTGCCTTGATAGTAGACATCCGTCAAACCGCTGCATCCGGAGAATGCATCCTCGCCGATGCTTGTCACGCTGTCCGGGATCGTTACGCTTGTCAAAGCGTCGCAATTATAGAACGCATCATCTGCAATACCTCTAGTCCCTTCGCGCAATTGAACACTTGTAACAGATGTGTCACAATCTACCACCCAATCATTGACATAGCTGACACCGTTTTCGGTTTTGGTAATCCCACTGCATCCGTAGAATGCATATCTGCCGATACCTGTCACGCTGTCGGGGATCGTGACGCTTGTCAAACCGCTGCAATCTTCGAATGCATAATTGCCGATGCTTTTCACCCCTTCCCCAATCGTGACGTTTGTCAAAGCGCTGCATCCGGAGAATGCACTTCCGCCGATTCTTTCCCCTCCGGTGATGATCACCTCTTTCAATGATGAAGGGACATAATCTTCATTGGACGAATAACTCGACGCGCCGAAGATATAGCCGAAATGCGTTTCATCTGTGCCGTCCGCGCGCTCTCCGACAAAGGGAATCGTAATGCTTGTCAAACCGCTGCATCCCTTAAATGCACTCCAGCCGATGCTGGTCACGCTGTCAGGGATCGTTACGCTTGTCAAAGCGTCGTAATTGTAGAACGCATAAGCGCCTATCTTTGCCGTACCATCAGGGATCACTACATCTCCTTGCAACAACTCTCCATTGATATAGAGATTGTCGGCGAAGCACATCGGATTGGCATAATAGTCACCAAACTCTATCTCCAGCCATCCCGACAAATCACCTTGGTAGTAGACATCAGTCAAACCACTGCAATTATAGAATGCATAATCTCCGATGCTTGTCACGCTGTCCGGGATCGTGACGCTTGTCAATCTGCTGCATTCGCGGAATGCATCACTGTCGATGCTTTCCCCTCCGGTGATGATCACCTCTTTCAATGATGAAGGGACATAATTGCTATTGTTAGAATAACTCGACGTGCCGAAGATATAGCCGAAATATGTTGCACCTGTGCCGTCCGCACGCTCTCCGACAAACGGGATCGTTATACTTGTCAAACCGCTGCATCCGTAGAACGCACTCCGGCCGATGCTTGTCACGCTGTCCGGGATCGTTATGCTTGTCAAACCGCTGCATCTGTAGAATGCGCTCTCGCCGATGCTGGTCACGCCGTTCCCGATAGTGACGCTTGTCAAACCACTGCATCCGGAGAATGCGCTCTCGCCGATGCTTGTCACGCTGTCGGGGATCGTGACGCTTGTCAAACCACTGCATCTGGAGAATACGCTCTCGCCGATGCTTGTCACGCTGTCCGGGATCGTAACGCTTGTCAAACCGCTGCATCCGGAGAATGCACTACTGCCGATGCTTGTCACGCCGTCCGGGATCGTGACGCTTGTCAAACCGCTGCATCCAGAGAATGCACCACTGCCGATGCTGGTCACGCTGTCGGGAATCGTGACACTCGTCAAAGCGTCACAGCCGTAGAACGCATAAGCGCCTATCTTCTTCGTACCTTCCGGGACAACTATATCTCCTTTCAACAACTCTCCATTGATATAGAGATTGTCGGCGTAGCACATCGGATTGGCGTTACCGCTACCAAACTCTATCCCAAGCCATCCTGACATATCGCCTTGGTAGTAGACATCAGTCAAACCGCTGCATCCGGAGAATGCACCACTGCCGATGCTGGTCACGCTATCGGGGATCGTGACGCTTGTCAAACCGCTGCATCCGGAGAATGCGCTCTCGTCGATGCTTTCCCCTCCGGTGATGATCACCTCTTTTAATGATTCGGGGACATATCTCTCATTATGATCATAATCTGACGCGCCGAAGATATAACCGAAATGCGTTGCACCTGTACCGTCAGCTTTCTCTCCGACAAACGGGATCGTTATGCTTGTCAAACCGCTGCATTCGTAGAATGCTCTCCAGCCGATGCTGGTCACGCCGTCCCCGATCGTAACGCTTGTCAAACCGTTGCAATTATAGAATGCGCCATACAATATATTGCCTCCGGTCACGGTTACACTCTTGAGCGTCGATGGAATATAATATGTCGTACTCGTAGTCGATGTCGTTGACGACCCATAGTAGTATTGCTTCGTTGCACTTCCTCCGTTATATGACGATGTGCCAAAGATATATCCGAATGGATATTGATAGCTATCTTCTGCCGTCTTTCTGCTTCCTCCGACAAAGGGAATCGTAACGCTTCTCAAACCGCTGCATCCGGAGAATGCACTACTGCCGATACTTGTCACGCTATCGGGAATCGTGACGCTTGTCAAACCGCTGCATCCGTAGAATGCACTGTTGCCGATACTTGTCACGCTGTCAGGGATGACAATGCTTGTCAAACCGCTGCAATTGTAGAATGCTCTATTTGCAATACCTCTAGTCCCTTCGCGCAATTGAACACTTGTAACAAAGCTGCTGCAACCAACCACCCAATCGTCGACATAGCTGACACCGTTTTCAGTTTGGGTAATCCCACTGCATCCGTAGAATGCATCTTCGCCGATGCTTGTCACGCTGTCGGGGATCGTTATGCTTGTCAATCCGCTGCATCCGTAGAATGCACTTCCGCCGATGCTTGTCACGCTGTCGGGAATCGTGACACTTGTCAAACCGCTGCAATATTGGAATGCGTAATTGCCGATGCTTTTCCCTCCGGTGATGATCACCTCTTTCAATGATTCGGGGACATAATCGTCATTGGACGAATAACTCGACGCACCGAAGATATAACCGAAATGCGTTGCACCTGTGCCGTCCGCTTTCTGACCGACAAACGGAATGATTATGCTTGTCAAACCGCTGCATCCGTAGAACGCATAAGAACCGATGCTTGTCACGCTGTCGGGGATGACAATGCTTGTCAAACCGCTGCAATCTTCGAATGCATAATTGCCGATGCTTGTCACGCTTTCGTCATCGGGGATTACGCTTGACTTGCATCCGGCAATCAAAGTCTTGCTCGCCGTTTCAATAATGCAATTCCCCTCGCTGTGATAGACAGGATTGCCATCTTCTACAACAATGCTTGTCAAACCGCTGCATCCGGAGAATGCACTCCAGCCGATGCTTGTCACGCTGCCCGGGATCGTTATGCTTGTCAAACCGCTGCATCCGGAGAATGCATCTTCGCCGATGCTTGTCACGCCGTCCGGGATCGTGACGCTTGTCAAACCGCTGCATCCGGAGAATACGCCCTCGCCGATGCTTGTCACGCCGTCCGGGATCGTGACGCTTGTCAAACCGCTGCATCCGGAGAATGCTCTATAGCCGATGCTTTCCCCTCCGGTGATGATCACCTCTTTCAATGTTTCGGGAACATAATCGTCATTATACGAATAACTCGACGCGCCGAAGATATAGCCGAAATACGTTGCACCTGTGCCGTCCGCTTTCTGACCGACAAACGGAATGGTTATGCTTGTCAAACCGCTGCATCCGTAGAATGCCCAACGGCCGATGCTTGTCACGCTGTCGGGGATCGTGACGCTTGTCAAAGCGTCGTAATTATAGAACGCATAAGCGCCTATCTTTGCCGTACCATCAGGGATCACTACATCTCCTTGCAACAGCTCTCCGTTGATATAGAGATTGTCGGCGTAGTACATCGGATTGGCATAATAGTCACCAAACTCTATCTCCAACCATCCCGACAAATCACCTTGGTAGTAGACATCAGTCAAACCGCTGCATCCGGAGAATGCATCTTCGCCGATGCTTATCACGCCGTTCCCGATAGTGACGCTTGTCAAACCGCTGCATCCGGAGAATGCATAATTGCTGATACCTGTCACGCTGTCGGGGATCGTGACGCTTGTCAAACCGCTGCAATTGTAGAATGCATCATAGCCGATGCTGGTCACGCTGTCGGGGATCGTGACACTCGTCAAATTTTCCCATCCGGAGAATGCCGATGAAGGTATGCTTGTGCTGTCTATGATCGTAACGCGCTCAAACGCCTCTTTGGGGAACAGAGAGATCTGCTCCATCTTGCTGACAATGTCGGTCAAGGCGCAACCGTCGAATGCGGAATCCTGCACTACCGTCAAGCTGGAAGGTACGATCAAAGATTTGAGTTCATACGCATTGAGAAATACCTCGGTAGTGATGCTGTATGTGCCGTCCTTGATCTGCAATTCTTCGGGGAAAGCGCCCTTGTAATCATAAAGCGCCTTGTCGATATAGACCGCCCCGTCGGGTTGAGCGGCATACCACGCGCTTTCGCTCATTGCATTCTTGTCAACGATCATGATTGTCCCGGGGAATTCTATCTCCTCCAATGCCGTACAATAGGCAAACGCCATCTCGCCGATGTGCGTAACAGTCGTGGGAATGCCGATGTGAGAGAGCGCGATGTTGTTGTAAAACGCATATGCGTCGACATCTTCGCTTTCTTCGATCGTGACATCGACCAAGCGATCGCAGCCATAGAACGCACCGAAGCCGATGTCGCCGCCCACGCTGACCGTGGACAAATTGCGCGGGATATAGTAGGCGACGGACTGCCCTTCTTCAACTCCGTACAATTGAACGGTTTCGAAGGAGTTTGCGTAAGATTCCGTGCCGAATATGTAGCCGAACAGCGTGCTTTCCGACGGCGTCGTTTGCTCTCTTCCGCCGACAAAGGGCAGCCTCATCGACGTCAAGCCCGAACAGCCGCTGAACGCGCCGCCGCCGATGCTCGTCACCGAATCGGGAATGACCACCTCACCGATCGCGGCGCAATCTTTGAACGCAAAGTCGCCGATACTCGCCACGTCGCCGAACGCAACGTCCGTCAACATCGCGCAATCGACAAACGCATTGTCGCCGATCGCGACTTCTTGCCCGTCCACCTCGACGCTCGCAAGCACCGCGCACCCGGAGAACGCCTCGCGCCCTATCGACGTCGTTTCGCCCACAACTTTGACAGAAGCGAGCTTGGGCGAAGAAGCAAAAGCATATTCTTCGATCGCTCCGTTCGTCACGGTCAAATCGACCAAATTGCCCTTGGAGATGTACGACGCCGCATTCGCAGGAATGCTCGCCTTCTCGATCGCGTCACAGCCGTCAAAGGCGTTGTCCCCTATCGTCGTCACCTTGCTCGACATCGTCAAGTTCTTGAGGTTGGCGCAATCGGCAAAAGTCTCCGCGCCGATGCTCGTCACCGTCTCGGGGATGACCAGCGTCTCCATCGACGTGTTGCCCGCAAAAGCATTGTCGCTGATCGCAACGACAGTGCCGCCGTTGTATGTCGACGGTATCGACACATTGCGGCGCGTGCCGGTATAGTTGGCAAGCCTCCAAGTGTCTCCGCCCAGCGAAATGAAGCGGAACTCGCTCGTCGGCGCATATTCGATCATACCGCATACACAAACGCCCTCGGCGTCGTATTCGTGCAGCTCTCTTTGCGACGCCGCGCCGCAACGATTGCACAAATGCCAATGGTTGGCGTCGTTGTACGCCCACTCCGCGTCCTCAAAATCGTGACCGAGCTCGTCAATGTAATCGTACTCTTCGTCAAAACAAACCTCGCACACACGCGTCAAAACGCCTCTTTCGGTGCAAGTGGGATCGGAAGTTTGCTCCCACTCACCCCAAGTGTGCGCTGCGGGATCGACGACGCTCTCGAGCTCCTGCTCTCCGTCCTCGTCCGCATAGTTGAGATCGCATGATCCGCAATGCCAATATGCTACGTTGCCGTCCTCGGTGCAAGTGTGCGCTTGAGCCTCAACAAAGGTCGTGTCATGCGCCGCCTTGGGCGTGGTCACATCGTTCAAAACCTCGGTCGCTTCCTCGTCGGAATAGTTCTTGCCGCACTCCGAGCAATGCCAATGGGCGACATTGCCCTCTTCGGTGCAAGTCGCCTCGACTGCTTTGACAAAATTCAAATCGTGTTTGCCGACAGGCAAAGTCTCATCTTGCCTTTCGCCGCAAACGTTGCATACACGATGGCGTGTGCCGCCGGTCGTGCAACTCGACTCGCTGTCCGTGACCCACGCACCCCAATCATGCTCGCCGGTCGCGGCTATGACGGTGTCGTCGATGCTGATCGCATGCTCCCCCATTTCGTCGGAATAATATTTTCCGCAATCGGGGCAATACCAATACTCGATATTGCCGTTCTCAATGCAGGTCGCATCGACTGCATCGATGCATTGCATTGCGGAATGCCTGCACTCGTCGTCGGTCACACACGCTGCAAACGCAAGCAGGCTCATAGACGCGATCAAAACGATCGCAACCATTACGGAAAAACTCTTCTTCATCAATTCACCTTCGGTTTGTGATTTGATTAGATTTTCTAATCATTGATTATATTTTAGAACAACTTTGTTGATAAGTCAACCTATTGAGCGGATAAAATATTAAGATTTATATATAAGGAGACAAATTATGATCAGATTATTTGAATTGAGATCGGAAAAAGGCTTGTCTCAACGCGAGATGGCTGCCGCTTTCGGGATCAGTCAAGGGACATACAACAATTGGGAAAAAGCCAACACTCAGCCGAGCATCGAGCAATTGATCCAATTGGCGAAATTCGTCGAGGTGTCGGTCGACTATCTGATCGGCAACTCGGACGACGCAGGCGCGGTCACCTATGTCGCGCCGCTCTCGCCGGAACAGCGGGACATGGTCGAATTGTACTCCTCTTTGCCGCAAAACGTGCGCACCGCCGCGATGACGATGATGCGCGCAGCCGCGAACAAGTGAAAATCGCGATGAAAGACGCAGCCCGAACGGGGCTGCGATTTTTTGTCTCAAAATTCAAGACTTGGCGCAAAGCAAGGCTTGTCGGAAAACCGCCGCTCAAATTTGCCGCAAACGCGATCGATGCTCAGTCATTTTGACTGCTCAGATCGGGAAGGTCGGTTGAATGTTTTTTGCGCGAAATGACGAGCAACAACACCGAGCAAATTGCGAGGACGATCGGGAAGATCATCGCAAAGAGAAGCCCTGTCGAAAGTTCGCCGCCGCGGGCGTCGGAGACCAGCCCGACAAGGGTCGGTCCCACGGTGCAGCCGACGTCGCCACCGAGGGAAAGGATCGCGAACAGCGCGGTGCCGCCCTTGGGCATGCGCCCTATCGCAAGGCTGAACGTCGCCGGCCAAAAGATGCCGACCGAAAGCCCGCACAGCGCGCAGCCGACAAGCCCCAGCGCCGGGATCGGCGAGAGCGCGGCGAGCAGATAGGACGCCACGCAAAGCACACAGCTGCATGCGATCGTGAGAGGCGCGTTGAGCCTCGCGCCGAAGCGCGCATACAGCACCCTCGCGACGCCCATAAGTACCGCAAACAAACACGGGCCGAACAAATCGCCCATTGTCTTGGAGATGCCGAGACCGCTCTCGGCGAACGCCGAAGCCCATTGGCTCATCGACAATTCGGACGCGCCCGCACACAGCATCATCACCGCAAACAACCAAAATGTTCCGCTCGAAAACAGCGTGCGCAAACGCGTGCCGCCCTCTTCTTCCTGCAACTTGCCGACCGGCACAAAGCCGTAATAGATCGCGTTGAAGATCGGCACCGCCGCCCAGCCGACCGCCAGCCAGCGCCAATGCTCCGAACCGATCGCCAACAGCAAAAGCGTCGTCACCAGGATGACCGCCGCACTGCCCCAGCAATAGAAGGAGTGAAGCAAGCTCATCGCGCCCGTCTTGTCCGTCGTCGGGCACGCCTCGGCGATCGGGCTGACAAGCACCTCGATCAATCCGCCGCCGATCGCATAGAGCACGACCGCGATCAAGAGCCCTGCATAGGGATCGCCGACGCCCGGGAAGAGCGCAAGCCCGATGAGACCGGACGCGCAAAAGACGTGCGCGGCGATTATGCACGGCTTGTAGCCGATCTTGTCCACGACCTTGGCAGACAGCATGTCGACGATCAATTGCGTGACAAAGTTGATCGTGACAAGCATCGTGATCTTGTCCAACCCGATCGAAAATTCCGTTTGAAATGTCAAAAACAGCAAGGGCGCAAAGTTGTTGATGATCGCCTGAGTGATGCATCCGATAAAACACGCCGAAAGCGTGTGCTTGTAGGTCAATTTTGCCATAGTTTCACCGCAGTCATTTTACTATAAGCAAAGGGCAATGTCAACGATCCGAGCCCTCTCGCGCGAGACGAGCGCGAGAGGGCTTGTCAAGTTTTGTGAACCGCTTTTTTGAAAATTTTGCGCGACCCCACAAAAAGCGGAAAACGGATATTCGGCTTGTCAAGTTTGAGTGTCACTTTTTTATACCTTTTGCCAAAAAGCCGACGATCGCCGCCTTCGCCTGTCAAGTTTTGAGTACGAATTTTTTGAAAAATTTTGCAAAACGTCGTAACTATACCCGGTTTTTGGCGGTTTTTGAAAAATCGAATTTATCATTATACGATATATTTCGCCTCAGGCGATGTTACATTCACTTTGCATCACCGCCGAAAAATGTCAAATATACGTTACATCGCCGATATTTTCGAAAACTGTTGATTATCTCTCTTGCACCACTCTCCTCTCTCCCGAAAAATGCGCGCCGCGAAAATTTTTCGCCTTTTCTTGCGGCGCAGCGTGAGGTGTGATATAATTATACCGCTCGGGGCGCGCCCGCAAACGCCGCGTCCGAGACTTCGACCAAAAGAGGGAATTATGGAAAAGTTGGTCTTCGTCAGCCACGCGCGCGAGGCGGACGGCGAAAAAGCGGATCGCATCGTAGAATATCTCGAAAGCCACGGCATCGGCTGTTTCATCGCGCCGCGCGATATCACAAAAGGCGCGTCGTACGCCCCAAAACTCGTCGCCGGTATAGACGCGGCTACGGTCGTGCTGCTCATCGGCACGCCCGCGATCGTCGGCAGAGAACATATACTCAACGAGATCGAGATCGCCGTCAACAAGCACAAGACCATCGTCCAATTCGTCATCGAGGACTACACCCCGTCCGACGACCTCGTCTACTACATCAGCCGCAAACAAAAACTCATCGCGCCGACAGGCGATTATGAGGCGTTTTTGCCCACGCTCGAACACGAGCTGCGCATAACGCTCGGTCTGCCCGAAAAGCCCGACGGAGAAGGCGCAAAAGACTTCTCGGACAAGACAAAATTCAAGGTGTTCCAATACCTTTCCGACCGCGGCATCATGATCAACCCCTCCGACCAGCACCGCAACGTCAGCTTCCGCAGCGATACGTTCGTCACGATGTTCGGACAGATCTACGACAGCGTCGCCGGGCTCACCGACCCGGCAAGCGCGGAAGGCATCTTCTATGACTGCGGCTGCCAAAGCGGCTACAACTTCGGGCGCAGACTGCAAAGCTCGTGGGACGAAAAGAACGAGTACCTCCTCGCCTCTCCGCAGGAAAAACTCGCCAAGTGGTGCGAGTTCGACTCCAACGTCGGCTGGGGCAAGTTCGATTGCAACATCTCCATCGACCCCGAAAACGACTCCCTCGAAGGCAAATTGACCGTCAGCGAGTGCTTCCTCGTCGACAAATCGCCCGCCCATCGCCCTGTTTGCGCGTTCATCCGCGGCTATTGCGAGGCGGTGATCGGCGTGCTCCTCGGCGACGTCGAGGTCAAGCTGACTTGCTCATCCTGCCCCCTCGTCAAAAAATTCAAGAACGTGTGCGAGTTCGACGTCTCGCTCAAATAGCGCGGCGGCAGCAAAATATCACCTTGCGGTGTTCGCGTGCGATTTTCATACTTCAAACAGACGATATGCCGCCAAGTCCGCCGTTTCGCGGCGCTTTATGCCGACTTTTTGCCTCTCCGACCGCGGTTGCATTTCGCCGCCGACTGTGCTATAATGTAGCAGAAAAGGAGAACTTATGAAATCCTGGATCGTTTCCAAACCCGGAGAATTGTCGTCGGCGGTCGCCGAGGACGCGGCGCTGCCTCAGGACGCGGCGCGCGTTCGCTTGGCTCGCGCGGCGGTCTCGGCGTCCGACATCGCTGCCTTCGAGGGCAAGACGCGCAAACTGCCCGTCATTCCCTGCCGCATCGCGATGGGGCTCGTCGGCGAAAGCAACGACATCACCCTCAAGATCGGACAGCGAGTGATGCTGTCCCCCTACCGCCATACCGAAAAGGGCACGCTGATCAAGGGCGTCGACTGCGACGGCTATCTGTCCGACTTCGTCACCTGCCCGCGCTCGGAGATCTATGTGATGCCCGAAGGCATCTCGGACGAGTCCGTCGTCTTCGTCGAGGACATAGCGCGCGCGGTCAACGCGCTCGAAAAGCTGGACATCTCCAAGACTCAATACATTTTGTTGAGCGGCTGCACCGTGCTCAACTTCATCATCGCTCAGCTTGCGATCTACTACCAAGCGATCCCCATCATCGTCGACAGACGGCGCGAAATGCTCGAACTCGCCGAGGATATGGGCGTCTACTTCACCGCCAATCCCGACGAAGAGGATCTGTTCGACAAGGTCAAGGAACTGACGTCGGGCGCAATGTGCGACTGCCTCGCGATCGACGCGGACTTCTTCCCCGAAGCCGGCAAGCTGCTCTCCTGCCTCAAACCGGGCGGCAAAGCGGCGTTCTGCGGCACGGGCACGATCCCGACAAAGGCGAGCGCACCGATCGCCGAGATCGTCGCGAAACGTCTCGAAGTGTTCGGCATCCAATCGGGCGACGGCGAGCTCGAGACCGCGATCAATATGCTCGCGACCGAGATCGTCAAGGTCGACAAATTGGTCGGCAAATTGCAAGAGTTCAAGGACGCGCCCGAGGTGTTCAAACAATTGGTCGAACAGCCCACGCCCGGCATCAAAACGGTGATCAGGTTCTGACAGTCAAAACGCGGACCGGCAAGACGCCGGTCCTTTTTTGCTCTTTTTACGTCGTTTTGTCAAAAAACCGAATACAGGTCGACAAATCAGCCGCCCCTCACCATTCCCGCAGCCGCTCCGTTCACCGTCCCTGCGCCCAACAGAAGCACCGCGTCGCCCTCGCGCGTGTGCGCGGAAAGATAGCTGCGCAAAGCCGCATAGTCGGGCATGTACAGGCTCTCTTCCCTGCGCGCTTTGAGCCGCATATACAGGTCGTATGCGCTCTCGCCGTCGCTCGGTCTTTCACGCGCCGCGTAGGTCGGCAAGATCAACACCTCGTCCGCCCAATAAAAGCATTCGACGAACTCCTTTGCCATCGCCTTGGTGCGGCTGAACGTGTGCGGCTCGAACACCGCGACGATCGCACCCTTTGTCATCACGCGCGCGGTGTCGATCGCCGCCGCTATCTCGTCGGGATGATGGGCGTAATCCGTGAACACCTCCGCGCCCGTTGCGAGCGTCCCAAGCCTCTCAAAACGGCGCTTGACGCCGTTGAACCCCTCGAGCGCAGCCGCCGAACGCTCCGCCGGTATGCCCAATTGCGCCGCGAGCGCGATCGCCGCCAATGCGTTGACCACGTTGAATTTGCCTCGCACCTTGAGCCTGCAAACCGCCTTGCGCACTCCTCTTTCGGCGACGACGAATGAATAGCGCCCGTCCGAATAGCAGACGTCCTCGGCGCGATAGTCGCACTCGGAATAGCCGAACGTCACGCACCTCACGCCCTTGGGACACAGCCCCTTCTCGGACGTGCGCACGACAAGCGCGCCGCCCCGCTCGATGTTGGACGCAAAATCACGGAACGCCGCTTTGAGTTCGGCAAGATCGCGATAGCAATCGGGATGATCGAACGCTATCCCCAGCACCGCCGCGACGTCCGGTTTGAGCGCCAAAAAAGTGCGGTTGTACTCGCACGCCTCGGTGACAAACAGCTCGTCGCCGCCCGTCGACGCGCACTCGTCTCCGACGCAGTCGCCGCCGATATGCCCGACAAACTTGCGCCCCTCGGCGCGCAATATCGCGCAAAGCATCGCCGTGGTCGTCGTCTTGCCGTGCGAACCGGCGATCGCGACCGTCTTTTCAAACTCCGACGCGACAAGCGCCAAAAACGCCTTTCGCTCCATGCAGAGCGCCCCCGCTTCGCGCGCGGCGGCAAGCTCGGGATCGTCCCTCGGGACCGCCGCGGTGTAGACGACAAGAGAACGCGTCGCGGCATAGCCGGGATCGTGCCCGGAGTAGGCGTTTATCCCGTGCGCGGCAAGCATCGCCAGCACGCCCGAATCCTCTCGGTCCGACCCGCTGACGTCCATCCCCCTCTCGCGGCAAAGCAGCGCGAGCGACTTCATGCTGACGCCGCCGACGCCGATGAAATGTATATCTCTGTGATCGCAAAACATACCACATTATATGCGCGCAAAAGCGCGTCGTTCACCTCACCGCCGCGCCCGATGATCGGGTCACGCAAAACAACGGAGTGTAAACATATTGTTATATGGTTGAAAATATGGACAAAATCGGTCTGTTTGCGGTACATTTGAGCCGCGTTTTCAAATTCGCGATCGCCAGAGAGCGCAAAAATTTGCGGTAATTTCGAAAATATACCGCAAAATCGTTGCCAAAACGCACTAGGCATTATATAATATGGACAAGTACTTTTTAGGAGTAAAGATATGCAACTGAGCAACATAAAGATAAGACTTGTCAACAAGGACGACGAACTGCTCAAAGCGGTCGCGTCGGTCGTCATAGACGACTGCTTCGCGGTACACGACATCAAGATCATCAGCGGCAAAGCCGGGCTGTTCATCTCCATGCCCAGCCGCAGGACCCCCGACGGGCACTACCGCGACATCGCACACCCTCTCGATTCGGAGACGAGGGATCTGTTCTCTTCCGCGATCCTCGCCGCCTACGAAGAGGAACTCAAAAACGCGTGATTTGCAAATCAAAAAACCGGACGCCCCAAGGGCGCCCGATTTTTTATGCTCTTTTTGTTCACAGCCGCTCGGTGCGGCGAACTTGCGGCGTCAGTCTGCGCCGTACTTGACGATGCCGAACGCCTTGACGATCTCCATCACTATCACGGACACGAACGAGAACGCGACCGCGATCAGATAGCCCCACCACTCGACATAGACCATACCGAACGCGCCGTTGACGCCGGGAACGAACACGACGAACGCGATCAGCGCGACCGAGATCAGCGCGACGATGTTCATGCGCCTGTTGCTGAACGGCCCTATCTTGAAGAGGGAGCGGTCGGAGCGCATGTTATATGCGTGGACGATCTGCGACAGCGACAGCGTGATGAACGCCAGCGTGCTTCCGCCCTCGATGCCGTGCCCCATGACGTTGTCGCCGATGTAGAAGGACAGCAACACCAATATCGAGAACAGCGCGCCCTGAAGCCCTATGACCAGACCGAACTTGTGAGCGAACAGCCCTTCGTCCTTGGGACGGGGCGGATGTTTCATCACGTCTTTTTCGACCGCTTCCATGCCCAGCGCGATCGCCGGCAGAGAGTCGGTGACAAGGTTGATCCAAAGCAATTGTATCGAGATGAACGGCGATTCGCGCCAGATCAACATCGCGATGAACACCGAAAGTATCTCGCTGACGTTGGTGCTGAGCAAGAATCCGACGACCTTCTTTATGTTGGCGAAGATGCCTCTGCCCTCTTTGACCGCGTCGACGATGGTCGCAAAGTTGTCGTCCGTCAATGTGACGTCCGCCGCGCCCTTTGCTACGTCTGTGCCGGTGATGCCCATCGCGCAGCCGATATCGGCGGCTTTGAGCGCGGGCGCGTCGTTGACGCCGTCGCCGGTCATGGAGACGACCTTGCCCTTTTTCTGCCACGCCTTGACGATGCGGATCTTGTTCTCGGGCGAGACGCGCGCGTAGACGGAGATGTGCTCGATGTTGGCGTCGAGCTCTTCGTCGCTCATCTCGTCCAATTGCGGACCGGTGAGCGCCATGTCGCCCTCGCGGAAGATGTCGAGCTGTTTGGCGATCGCCTGAGCGGTGACGACATGATCGCCTGTGATCATCACCGGCTTGATGCCAGCCTCGCGGCAGACGGCGACCGCGGCGGCTGCCTCCGGTCTCGGCGGATCGATCATGCCGACCAGACCGATGAAAGTCAATTTGTCTTCGAGCGTTTCGGGCGTCGCCTCTTCGGGCAGCTTGTCGAGCACGCGATAGCCGACCGCCAATACGCGGAGCGCCTCGCGGCTCATCTCGTCGTTGGCGACCCTCGCCTTTTCGAGATCGCCCGCGACGCACAGCTTCGCCATCACGTCGAACGCGCCCTTTACGATCGCGACGTATTTGCCGTCCATCTCGTGAACGGTCGTCATCAATTTGCGGTCGGAATCGAACGGCACTTCGGCGACGCGAGGATAGGCGGTGTTGAGCTTGACCTTGTCGTCGCCCGCCTTTGTCGCGGCGAGCACTATCGCCGTCTCGGTCGGGTCGCCGATGTGGGTCTCTTTGCCGCCCTCTATGACGACGGAACCGTCACAGCAGAGCGCGCCGTAATCGAGCAATTTGCGCACGTCGTCGCCCAAATTTGCGACGTCGAGATCGGCGACAGCGCCGCCGTCGACGTACGTCTTGACGAGCGTCATCCTGTTTTGAGTCAATGTGCCCGTCTTGTCCGAACATATCACGGACGCGCTGCCCAGCGTCTCGACCGCCGGCAGCCGCTTGATGATCGCGTTCTTCTTGACCATGCGCGTGACGCCGATGGACAACACGATCGTGATGATCGCGGGAAGTCCCTCGGGGATCGCCGAGACCGCGAGCGAGACCGCTACCATGAAGATCTCGAGCGGCGGGATGCTGTCGATCAAGCCGACGACAAACACGATCGCGCATGCGGCAAGCGCGACTATCCCAAGCCACTTGCCCAGTTTGGCGAGTTTTTGCTGCAGAGGCGTCGCCTCTTCCTTTTCACCTGCGAGCAGGTCGGCGATCTTACCCATCTCCGTCTTCATGCCCGTGCCGGTGACAACCGCGGTCGCTCTGCCGTAGGTGATCGAGCACCCCGAGAAGACCATGTTGCGGCGGTCGCCTATCGGCGCCTTGTCCTCGACGACGGCGTCCGAGTCCTTTTCGGACGGCACCGACTCGCCCGTCAGCGCGGATTCTTCCGATTTGAGATTGGCGCTGTCGACGAGCCTTGCGTCCGCCGGGACAAAGTCGCCCGCCTCGAGCTTGATGATGTCGCCCGGGACGACCTCGGTCGACGAGATGACCGCCTCCTTGCCGTCGCGGATGACCTTTGCGTGCGGCGCGGACATGTTTTTGAGCGCTTCGAGCGCCTTTTCCGCCTTGTTTTCCTGCAACACGCCTATCACCGCGTTCATGATGACGATGAAGAAGATGAGAGCCGGCTCGATGAACTCCATCGGGTCTTCGCCGAAGCACGCGACGACGAGCGAAATGATCGCCGCAATGATCAAGATGATGATCATCACGTCTTTGAACTGTTCGAGAAAGCGGACGAAAAGGCTCTTCTTTTTCTTTTCCGCCAGCTTGTTCTCGCCCACTTCGGCAAGTCGCTTTTGCGCCTCCGCCGCGCTCAGACCCTTTGACGGGTCGACGCCGAGAGAATCGAGCAGCTCCTGCTTGTCTCTGCTGTGGTTTTCCATTGCTGTCTCCTTGCGGCGTCATGGGCGCCGCGCCCTTATCGTCTCAATATCTGTCCGCCGCAAGCAGCGAATACAGCTCGTTGTACACGGGCAGGTTGCAGCGATAGATCTTCTTGTAGACCCTGTTGTAGAACTGCAAATACCGCTCGTGATTTGCGGCGTCGGGCTGATAGACGGTCGTGACGCGCACCATCGCGTCGGACGCCTCCTCTATGCTGCCGTACACGCCGAGCGCCGCGAACGTGACGACCGCGCAGCCCAGCCCGCTCGTCTCGTATGTCTGCACCTTGTAGACGGGCATGCCGATGATGTCCGCCATGATCTTGCAGACGATCTCGCTCTGAGAGCCGCCGCCCGAGACGGCGACGCGCGTCACCGGATTGCCGGTGCGGCGCATCAAATTCTCGAGCCCTTCGAACAGCGCGTAGCCCAAGCCCTCTATTATCGCGCGATAGATATGCGCGCGTGTGTGCACGTCATTGAAACCTATCATCACGCCCTTCGCCTGCGGGGTCTTGAGCCCCGGTCCCCAATAGGGCTGGACGAGCAAGCCGTCGCTGCCGACCGGAACGCGGCTCAACGTGTCGTCAAGCAGCTTTTCAGCCGAAATGCCGAGACGCTCCGCCTCGTGCTGTTCGTAGAACGCGAATTGATCCCTGAACCAAGAGACCATCCAAAAGCCGCGGAAGATCTGAATCTCGGGATTGTATTTGCCGTCGACGACCGACGTATATGCCGGCATGAACGTCTCCGGCTCGACATATTTGTCCGTCGTCACCTCGACGGAAGCGGCGGTGCCCAAGGAGATGCTGGCGACATCCCTGCCTATCGCGCCGTTGCCGACCGTCTCGCAGACCTTGTCCGCGCCCGTCGCGATCACCGGTACTCCCTCGGCGATGCCGGTCGCCTCGCTCGCTTCGCGCGAGATCGCGCCGATCTTCTCCCCCGGGCGCACGAGCTCGCACATCTTGTCGATCGGACAGCCGAAGATGCAATAGTTGAGCGAGTGCTTGGTCATCCACTTGCGCTTTTTGTAGTCGTAGGGGAAGCGCGCCGCCTGTCCTGCGGTCGAGTCGGCGAGCCTACCGGTCAGCTTGAAATGGTACCACGCGGTGGGCATGACGACCTTGGCGGTCTTTTGCCACACCTCGGGCTGGTTGACCCTGACCCAATTGGTGTAGCTGGTGCGGCGCTGTACGCGCACCACCTCGCCCATGCCGACAGCCGAATAGATGAATCTCTTCCAAAGCGGCAGCGGATCGGGACACTCTACCTCGCGCTTGTCCATCCATAGGATCGCGTCGCGCGTCGGCGCGCCGTCCTTGTCGAGGAAGAAAAGGGTGTTGCGGATGCTCGTCACGGTGACCGCGGCGATGTCTCCCCACCTGTTCCCCAACCTCTCTTTGAGCTGCTTGGATACGGCGCAAATGCCCGTCCAAAGTTCGTTGATGTCCTTTTCCGCCCTGTTGTCGTTCTTGGAGATGTACGGCGGCTCTTCTCTCCGCACCTTGTCGACAAGCTCGCCGCGGCAGTCGAACGCCAAGGCGCGCGTACTCTGCGTGCCCACGTCGAAAACCAAGACGAGCCGTTTGTCGTTGTTCATCTGTTCTCCTCCAACTTTCTGTAATCTACTTTGCCTATCTGTGTGAGAGGCAGCTTTTGTACGAAAATTATCCTGCGCGGCATGTTGTATTTGAGCAGCTTTGCGGCGATCGCGCCGCGCACCGCCCCTTCTACGTCCGCGTCGGTTTCGCCTGCCTCCTTCTGGACGAACAGCTTGACCGCCGCCTTGCCGTCGCATACGTCCGCGACCGCGCAGCACCGCTTTACGCCCTTCGCCTTGCTTACCACGTTCTCGATCTCCTGCGGGAAGACGTTGTGCCCCGAGATCTTGATCATTCTCTTCTTGCGGTCGACGAAATAGACGAACCCGTCCCCGTCAAGCCTGCCTATGTCGCCGGTGCGCACCCACGTCCTGCCGCCGTGAGAGAACATCGCCTTTGCCGTCCCCTCGGGGTCGTCGAAATAGCGCGTCATAGCCATATCCGTGGAGACGCACAACTCGCCCGTCATCCCTCTTTGCACGGGCGCGCCGTCCTCGCCGAACGCCTCAAAGACCGCCCCCTCGACCGGCATCCCGATCGACCCGGCGCGCTCTCTGCCACGCATGTTGACGCAGCATATACCCGCCTCGGTCAAACCGTACCCCTCATACAATCTCGCCTCGCTGCCGGCGCTCTCCGCCAGCCGCGCGAACTTCTCCTTTATGCCCGAAGACAGCCTGTCCCCACCGCAATAGCAATATTTGAGCCGACGCATCAGAGCCTTGCCGAACGCGCCCGAATCCAACATCTTGCCGTACATGTTGGGTACGCCGCAGATGTAGGTGACCCCGGCGCGGAGACACAGCCTGCACGCCGCCCTTCCGCCGAACTTGGGCATCAGCACCGCCTTGCCGCCGGCGCAGAGCGTAGTGTGCATGCATACGCCCAGCCCGAACGTGTGAAACAGCGGCAGCACCATCAGCATCGCGTCTCTGTCGTCGACCGGCTTGCCGCCGATCAGCGCAAGCAGATTGTGTGCTAAGGCATTGAACGCGCGGTTGGACAACTCCACGCTCTTCGGCTCGCCCGTCGTGCCGCCGCTGTGCATATAGATCGCGATGTCCTCGCCGCCTATCTGCACCGTGGTGCCCTCTTTGAGACTTTTGCCGCGCTTTGCCGCCGCGACAAAGCCCTCGCAGCCGCGCGCCGGCGCCGTCCTGCGCGCCACCGCCAGCCGATAGAACGGGCGGTACAGGCGCGGCAGATAGTCCGCCGCGGACGCAATGAACGTCTTTATGCCAAGCCGTTCCCAGCCGTCGTATCCGCCGTAAAATTCGTCGAACAGCACCGCCGCCTTGCTGTGCATGCTCCGGGCGATCGAAACCAGCCTCTCGGCGGTCACGAGCGGATGCACGAGATTGGCGATCGCCCCCACTTTGTTGACCGCATAGAACGCGATCACCGCGTCCGGTATGTTGCCGAGGCATATGATCACGTTGTCGCCCTTGCCCACCCCGACCTCGGAAAGCCGTGCGGCAAAGCCGTCGATCTCGGCAAGCGTTTCGCCCAGCGTCAGCTCTTTGCCGTAAAATGACAGCGTCCTGTTGGTGCGCGGCAGATGAGACGTCCTCTCCTTGAAGTAGGCGTACATCGACATGTCGTAACTCACGCCGCCGCCTCCGTCTTGGGTCTCAAAAACCGCTTAAATTCGAGCGCGTCCGCTCTCTTGCCGTACATCGCAAAGATCGTCGCCGCCTGCACCGCGACCGCGATCAGCATCGCCGCCGCGACGTCGGTCAGATAGTGATGCCCGTCGCTGATGCGCGCAAGCGCGGTGACCAGCGTCGCCGCGATCGCGAGCACGGACAGCGCGCTCTCCTTGCCGCGAAGCCGCGGGTTGATCGCCGCAAGCGGCACCAGCATGAACAGCATAGCCGTATATGCGGTGTGACCTGACGGCATAGAATCTCCGCCGTCCACCCTGACAAATTTGTACCACGGCGCGAACTCCGCCGCTCCGTCGACGACGTCGAGATAGCGCGCACGCGCGAATATCTCTTTGACCGCAAACACGAGTACGCCCGTCGCGACCACCGCGACCGCGACGGCGACCGCCCACTTGAAGTAGGCGAAAAGCCGCTCCTCGGCGACGCGCGCGGTCGCAAAACAGACCACGCACGCGAGCACCGCCCCCAGCGCCGCGCATGCGGCGAGCGACAGCGCTGTGCTGTCCGTCAAAAGGTCGGTCGCGTCCTTGAAGTTGAACGCGCAGACCGCATAGGTCAAAAGATAGAACACCGCCGCGATCCATTTGCTGCCGAACTTGCACGCAAAATATCTGCCGCCGATCCCTCCCGCGATCGCAAGCAGCACGAACGCCGGCATCTTGCCGATCGCCTCGTACATGTCGGCGAACGCGTTGTCCCTCAAATAGAACGCCTCTGCGACCCGAAGATCAATGACCGTGCCGACAACAAACAGCACGAGCGCAAGCGCGCCGAATGCGCCCGTCCAAACCGCGACCTTGCGCGCGCTCATTCCGTCTTCTCCTCTCTCGGCAAGGCGACGGCGAAGTTGTACTTGCCCTTGCCGAAGAACGCGCGGCGAAGCGCGACAAATATCAAATAGGTCAAATAGCCCCCGACGAGCACGTCGGACAAAAAGTGCGCGTTGGCGACGATGCGCGAGATCGCGACGACAACGGTGAACGCCGTGCAGCCGATATTGACGCCTATCCGCATCCCCTTTTTGTCCCAGCCGGGGATGATGTCGCAAAGCGCGGCGAACAAAAAGATGTGCGCGGCGGACGACGTATGCCCCGACGGGAAGGACGTGTAGTCGCCGCCCTCGATCATGTCCTCTCTGCCGAACATGATCTTGTACCACGGCGTAAAGCCGTCCTCACTGCCGACTTTGAGCATGTCGCGGTAGCGCATGCGGCACCAGATGTTCTTCATCACCTGCATGACGACGACGGACGCGGCGGCGAACGCGATCGCAAACACCGCGGACTTGAACAGCCTGTGCATCTTTTCGCGCTCGATCAGCGACCCCAGCCAAAGCCCGAGCATGCCCAGCATAATGCCGAACATACAGGCAAACCCTTCGAGATGAGGGATGTCGGTCAGTTTGGTGCCCTGCACGCCGAAGAATATCCATCCGCCGATCGACAACGCCGCGCCGAGCACGCAGATCGCGACGCGTGCGCGCATGTCGTCGAACAGATCGTGGTTGTAAAAAATGACGACGCCCGCCGCCGGAAGTACCAGATAAGCGGGATATTCGCCGAAAACGGCAAAAAATTGGGCAAAGAAGGAGTCTCCGTCCGAAAGCGCGCGGCTGATCTGCAAGTCATAGACGGACGCGACGGCAAGCAGCGCGGCAAAGCACAAAAACGCCGCGGCGTTGACAATGATGACGGTCGAACTCTTGAACTTGAACATTTCGGCTCCTTGCGCTTATATTATAATTATTATAATACATCCGCACGCGTTATGCAACCGTTTGGGCGCGCGTCTGCGCAAACATATGCGTGCGCGGCGGCACGCTGTCGAACAAGCGCGGATATGCGCGGAAAAAGCGCAAAAAAGTCACCGAGGATGACCTCGGTGACTGTCTTGTCTTGTGAGCCTTAGGCGGTCGCCTGGACGGTACCGATCTGCGCGGGATCGAACGCGCCTCTGTCGACATTTTTGCCGGGAAGGTCGTTCTCGTCGAAGAAGAACGACTTGGTGGAAGTCAATGTGACGACGGAGTCGACTCCCAGCATAAGCTTCATGTAGTAGCTCTCGGTGACTTTGACCTGTCTGAAGAAGCCGTTGGGCCACACCTGAACTTCGAGCGTGATCTCGGTGAAGTAGAACTCGCTGGGGTTTTGACCTTGACTATTGAGCATATAGAGCATCTGCTCTTCGTACTCCTCGACGGAATAGCCGGGGCTGTTCTTGTCAACATTGCCGCTGACGGAGAAGGTGTAGTACTCGATCTCGCTGCCGTCGGAGAGTTTTTCGGTCGTCGACTTGGGAGCGACGGTCTTGTCGCTGAGGATGGTGTTCGCGTTGATGTCGTACATCCAGATCCTGGTCGGATCGGAAGCTCTTTCCTCAATATAGGTATCGAGGCTGTTGTAGGACTTCGTAGCGGTGAAGTCCGCAGCGCCGCCGTTCCATTCAAACCACGTATCGGTGATGACGCCCTCGGCATTGGTCAATTTTTGCGCGGTCAAGGCATCGCTGTTCGCGCTTCTGAAATACATGTTGACCGAGTCGCCGGACTTGACATAGTCGGTCTCTTCCCAGATCCTGATGTTGATCGCGTTGCCGAGTATACCGCCGTCTTTGACTGTGCCGGACTGGTTCTGATAGTACAACTTGTTGTCGGCATCGGAAGCGCCGTCCCTGATGGTGATGGACTTGACGAACTGAGTGAGCTTCATGCTCATGACCTCGGTGGTCAACGAGCCGGTCGTCCTCGCGAGTGCAAAATCCGCACCGTAGTAGTTGTCGACCGCTGCGGTGAGCATCTCGATCGCGCTCATATTCGCATTGATCTCCTTTGTCGGTTTAAGGTCGGGGGCACCGTTTGCAACGGTGGACGACAAATTGATGGCGCCGCCGCCGCAGGCGACAAACGAAAACGCCATGACAACTGCCAAAGCAGCGGCAATTGCGATCATTGCAATTCTCTTCATATCTTTCTCCTTTCTTTGTTTCTTTGACGACAAAAGTCGTTTTTCTATATTTTATAATAGTGTAATGTAAAATGCAAGTAAAATCACTCAAAAAACTCACAACACCGTTTTGTGAATGTTTTTTGCCGAAAATAGTCGCCGCTCATGCTATTTTCAAGCAAATTTATTATTATAATACGCTCGCGAGCGCTCACATTCGGATACCGAAGCATTGTTTTCGAAAAAATTGACAAAACACACAAATTTATATATCATAAATATGAACGCGCTCGCGCCGCACGGCTTGCGCGCGAACGCTCAAAGGAGGAAAACATGAGCAACTATTGGATCACCACCGAGGCGACCGCGGACTTCCCCGAAAGTTTGATGAAAGAGGACTTCGCGATCATTCCGATGTCCTACACCGTCAAGGGAGAGTTCTTCGACGGCGCGGACAAAAAACTCACTCCCAAACAATTCTACGACGCATGCCGCGAGGCGAAAACGGCGGCGGACCTGCCGACAACGTCGATGATCACCGCATATCAGGCGGAAGAGTTTTTCCGCCCCATCCTCGCGGCGGGCAACGACATAATCCACATAGGTTTTTCGTCGGCGCTGTCGGGCACTTTCGAACAGCTCAAGATGGCAGAAAAGAGCCTTTCCGCCGAATTCCCCGACAGGCGCATCACCGTCATCGATTCCAAGACCGCGTGTTTCATCGAAGGGCTTGCCGCCTACTATACCCTGCTCAAACGCGACGAAGGCGCAAGCTATGACGAATGCGTCGCCTTTGTCGAGCGCATTTTGCCGCACTGCGCCGGCTTTTTCACGATCGACGACATCGGGCACCTGCAACGCACGGGCAGAGTCGGCAAGGCGGAGGCGTTCATCGGCGGCACGCTGCACATCAAGCCCGTGCTGACCGTCGACGACGACGGCAAACTCATCCCGTTCGCCAAAGTCATTTCGCGCAAAAAGGCGCTCCGCTTCCTCGTCGAGATGATGCGCAAAAAAATGCTGCCTCAAAGCGAACAAAAACTTGTCGCGATCGGACATGCGGACGCATACGACGACGCCGTCGCGCTCGAAAAGACGGTACGGGAAGAATTCGGCGTGGAAAACACCGTGATCTTCGACGTCGGCACCGTGATCGGCACGCACGTCGGCGCGGGAATGGTCGCGCTGATCTTCCTTGCCGAAGACCGCAATTACCGCTGAAAAACCATCGATCCCGCAACAATTCGATCCCGCCTCGCCGAGGCGGGATCTTTGCGCTCTTGGTGAATTATACTTTCAAGTGCAACACTTTGACAAAGAAAAGAGTTCATACAAAAACTGCTGTATAATGTAATTAGCCCAAAAAAACAGGAGTTGTTGTATGAACTATACACATCTTAGCATAGAAGAGCGCTATTTTCTACGAAAATACTACAATGAAGGCAAAACGTAGCGTAAATAAATACCAAACCAAAGAAAGTGCTAAACTACAAAACACCGGCAGACTTGTTTGAACAAGAATTGCAAAAGTGTTGCACTTAACTTGACAATTCACTCTCTGCCGCGAACGGAAGAGCCCTCCGTGATGTCGATATGAAAAATGTCCGCGATCACGCAATCGGCGCCGCGGACGTCTGCCGTTCCGTACCTGCCGTTGCGCTCCGTTTTTGCGGCGCCGCATTCGACTGCCTTTCCGCCGTCACCTCTTCGGCGCGATCAGCCTGCCCCTGACGACGAAAGGCGGCTCCCCCGCGCGGCGCGCAAGATCGATCAGCATCTTCCTCAGCCGCGCCTTGACTTCGCGGTGTTCTTTGCTGTGGATGAGATTGCGCGTCTCGGCAGGGGCGGCGCGGAGATCGTACAGATAGTCGTCGACGTACACTTTCGAAAAAGGTTTGGTCCACCCGTCCGAACGGCGCGGCGCCCTGACCGCATAAGTCCATCGGTCCGTACGCACCGCTCTGCCCAGCTTGTCTTCGCTGATCTGGATATAGACCGCCTCGCGCGAGACGTCCCCTTGCGCCTGCGCAAGCAGATCGAGCCCGTCGAATGCGTCCGGAACGTCCGCGCCCGCCGCGCGAAGCACCGACGCCGGCAGATCGAGCAGGCTGACGACGCCGCCGAAAGCCCCCTTTGCATATCCTCCGCCGAAAACATACATCGGGATCGCTATCGACGCCTCGTGGCACGACCGCTTGTACTCGGCGTTGCGCGTCTTGAAGTGGCATCCGTGGTCCGAAGTGTAAAAGACGACAGTGTTTTCGAGCACGCCCCTCTGCGCGAGCGCGTCTACGACGCGTTTGAAGTTGCGGTCAAGCGCGTGGCAGCATCCGAGATAGTCTTCCCATTGATCCCTGTCGACGCCGGATCCGCGCAGATCCTCGGGAAGCGGTTCTCCCTCCACCGCCGCCCTGTCCTCGGGCGTGCACTCGAACCTGCCGCTCGAGTTTTGATGATGCGGCTCGATGTGCGACAAAAACAGAAAAAACGGCTTGTCCGCATCCGCTCCGCGTATGAATTCGAGCGCGAAATCGGTGATGCGGTCGGCGCGGCAGCCCTCGAAAGTCAGTTTGCGACCCGCCTCGTCGAACACATAGCCGCCGCTGCCGTCCGAAGTGAATTCCAGCACGTCCGACGCGCGCCAGTATTCGTATCCTCCGCGCCTCGCCTCGGGCACGGCTTTTGTCTCGTACCGCCCCTCTTCGTCCGTCATCCCGGATGCCAAATGCCACTTGCCGACATAGGCGGTGCGATAGCCGCCGCGCCTCAATATCTTTGCGATCGTGTCGGCGTCCTCCGGCAGAGCGCGCGCATTGGTGAAACAGCCCGTCCGCGTCGCGTATTGCCCCGTCTGCACGCAAGCGCGCGCCGGACCGCATACGGGCTGGCAGGTCACCGCGTCATCGAAGCGGACGCCGCGCTCTTCCGCCATCGCGTAAAGATGCGGCGTCACCCGAGGCGTGACGGTGTCGCGCCTCTGTTGATCCGAAAAGAAAACGACTATGTTGGGTCTGTCCATATTCCGATTATACCATACGGATCCCCGCAAGTCAATATCCTTCCCGACCCGCCGAAACAGCGCTCGGCTGCCGACTTCGAGCCGAAAAACTTTCTTTGTCCGAGGGATCGCCGCCGCTCCGCCGATGACGCCGCGCGAAAAAGTCGCTTCGCTTTGCTTCCGAACGGGACTTTTCGGCGCGCTTTCGTTGCAAATCGAGACGATTTCCGCTACAATATCAATATGCAAAAATTACTCGCGCTCACGCGCAAGGCGATCAACGACTACGAAATGATCGCCGACGGCGACAGCATCGCCGTCGGCGTAAGCGGCGGCAAGGACAGCACGGCTCTGCTCGCCGTGCTCGCCGCGTACAAAAAATTCGCGCCCGAAAAATTCGAACTGCGCGCGATCAACATCGATATGGGCTTCAAGGACACCGACCCCGCCCAAGTCAAAGCGCTTCGCGACTGGTGCGACGGCATAGGCGTTCCTCTGACCGTCGTCAAGACGGACATCGCCAAGATCATCTTCGAGCGGCGCAAAGAATCTTCACCGTGCAGCCTTTGCTCCAAGATGCGCCGCGGCGCGCTCAACAACGCCGCGATCGAGGCGGGATGCAACAAACTCGCGCTCGCCCATCACGCCGACGACGTCCTCGGCACGTTTTTGCTGTCGCTGCTGTTCGAAGGAAGGCTGTCGACTTTTGCGCCAAAGTCATATATGAGCCGCACCGGAGTGACGCTGATCCGCCCGTTCGTCTATGTCGAAGAGAAGTATCTGTCCGGACTGTGCCGCAGGCTGTCGCTGCCCGTCGTCTTCAACCCGTGCCCCGAAGACAAACACACGGGGCGCGAGGACGTCAAGCGTATGATCGAGACCGCCGAAAGCATTTCGCCCAACGCGAAAAAGCTGATGATGAGCGCACTGTTCCACCCCGAACGCAACAATCTTTGGCAACCGCCGAAGAATTGATTTTTCGGTGCCCGTGTCGATTATCCGCGCTCTGATCTCAGGACGCGGTACTTTTTTCGCGTGCTCTCGCCGCCGCGTATGTGCCTGATCTCGAGGTTGCGCTCGAGCACGCGGGCGACCTCTTCGCTCAGCGCGGGATCGATCGCCGCAAGTCTTGCCGTCACATCGGCATGCACCGTGCTTTTGCCCACCCCGAAAAACGCCGCGCACTGTCTCAGAGTGCACCCCGTATCAAGAATGTACCGCGCCTCGGAAAGCGCCCTCGATGTCTTTTCCATCTCCACCTCAAGACAGGATATTCGCGCCCCGGCGCGATATGACCGCCCGGCGCCGCATTTTGATGAACGAACGCTCATACGCTCATATCTTTTGCACTTTTACCGCCATATGAACATATGAAAATACCGTCGTTCGACCATACCCGTAAATGCGGATATCTTCATTGCCGCAATGAGCATATCGGCATATGTTCGCCCATTGCGCGCACAACAATGTCATGGAAATTCTTACATCAAAGCGCAAAAACCGCCCTCTCCTCTCCGCGATCTTCGGCGTCGCGGTGGGCGCGGCGAACGGACTCTTCGGCGGAGGGGGAGGCATGATCGCCGTACCCGCACTGACGCTGACCGGCGTGCCGTCCAAAAAGGCTCACGCGACCGCGATCGCGATCATATTGCCGCTGTCGCTGATCAGCGGCGCGGTCTATCTCTCAAAGGGGGCGGCAGACCCGTCGGTCATACTGCCGTCGTGCGCAGGCGTGATCGCCGGCGGGATCGTCGGCGCGCTGTTGCTCAAAAAGATAAATTCCCGCGGGCTTTCGCTGCTCTTTTACGCCCTTATGATCGCGGCGGGGCTCAAACTCTCGCTGTGAATACCGCCGTTCTCATTGCCATCGGTTTTGCCGGCGGCGTCCTCGGAGGTATGGGGCTGGGCGGAGGAACGCTGCTGATACCGCTGATGACCTTACTTGCCGGCGTTCCGCAAAAGACCGCCGCCGCGGTCAACCTGATCGCATTCGTCCCGATGGCGGCAATCGCCCTTGCCGTACACGCAAAGAACGGGTTGATACAAAAGGACGCGATCGCTCCTACCGCCATCCCGGCTGCGACGGTGTGCGCGCTGTTCTCGCTGCTCGCTTGCAATTCGAGGGACGAAACTCTGTCGCGCGCTTTCGGGATCTTTCTCGTCGTATTGGGTTTGCTGATGCTCGTAAAACTGCTTTTGAGCGCTCTCGCCGAAAAGACGCGCCTCGCAATGCTTGCGGTGATAAGGCGCGATCTGCCGCACACTTTTGCGCAAAAATGACGTCAAATCGCATACATGTCGCGAATTTTTCATCTTTGCCATCCTCTTCGCCGCGCCGTTTTGACGTCCGCGCCGCCCCTCTTTCGGCGCTTTGACGAAAGAGGGGTGCAAAGGCGCAATTTTTCACCGCTATTTAATTGCTTTTTTTGCGCGCATTGATTATAATGTTTTTGTTATAATAAAAGAAAAATATTATAATAGACAAATAATCAACATAAAGGTGGTTAAATGAACACTAAAAGACGACTGTGCCTGGCTTTGGTTTCGCTGATGCTCTGCGTCGTGCTCATCTTCGGCGTCGCCGCTTGCGACGACACGCCCGAAGAGGACATCCCCAGCGCCGAGACCGACAGCGACCTTCTCTTCACCAACGGCACGTTCGGCAACACTACGGGCAGCACCTACCCGCTCACTCCCTCCAATTGGACGGGCGCACGCGGCAGTTCAAGCGGCTCCAACTCCACTCCCGGCGGTTCGGACAACCTGATCGCCGGCGTCATCAGCGTCGAACCCGATTCGTACAGCGACAACAGGGACACCTACGGCAACGTCGGCTCGCCCGGCAAGCCCGAGGGCGCAAAGGATGACAACATCCTTATGATCTACAACAAGGTCCCGACCGTCTACAAGTACACGTCGGCGTCCGTCTCGCTCGCGACCTCGTCTTACTACAAGCTGACCTTCTCCGTCTACACCGACATCGAGGACGGCGACGCCGCGCGCGGCGCGTATGTCTATGTCAACGGCGGCGCATATGCGGCGTTCAAGGCGATCGACACCGACAACAAGTGGGTCACCTACACCGTCTATATCGAGACGTCCGACATCTCGTCGCAAAACATCACCGTCGTGCTGTCGCTCGGCGACGGCAACAAGATCGGCGGCGCAATGACTCAGGGCTACGCCTACTTTGACGAAGTCAAGCTGGAAAACCTATCCGACGTCGAAGAGGGCGAGACCGCGTTCACCGAAGCCGATTTCGACGCGGTGACCGTGAACGACACCACCGCCAAATATACGATGAAGGTCTCGGACGGCGAGTTTGACTACTCGACCACGACGACCTCTCCGTACAGCGCTTCCAAGTGGTCCGGCATGGCGGGCAGAGGCGACGGCGACAACGCGCCCTCCTCTTCTTCCTATGTCAGCAAAGGCATCGTGGACAGCTCCGTCACCTCGACCGTTGCCGCTCACGACGGCTCCGACGTCGACGTCACCGTCGCGGAAGGCACCGTCGGCACCAAGATGTTGATGATCAACAACAAACAGGCGACCGCGTACGGCTACCGCAGCTCGGCGGCGATGCGCCTGTTCGGAGGCAACGACAGCTACTACAAGATCTCCGTCAAGGTCCGCACCGCGGCTTTGGCAGAGGGCGGCGCGTCTATCGCGCTGACCGACGGCTCCAACGACAGCGATCCCTATCTGCTCGTCACCGACATCAACACGAACGGTGCATGGCAGACGATCGACCTGTTCGTCCAAGCCAACCAATTCCGCAGCACGGACATCTATCTCGAGCTGTGGCTGGGCAGAGGCGGCGAAGACAACGCCGACACCCATGTCGAGGGCGTCGCGTTCTTTGACGGCGTGACTCTCGACAAGGCGACCGCGGAGCAATACAACTCCGCCGCCGAGGGCAGGACGCACTCCTTCCTCACCGACGAGGCAAATCTCGACCGCGCGTCTTTGACGACCGCCGACTTTGTGCTCGCCGACGCGGACGCGGTCATCCCGGATCGCACGACCTGGAAGAACGTCAACACCTCGGATTGGGCGGCAAACGGCGCGACCCTCTTCCCCGAGCTTGACAATCCCTCCGTCCCCGTCACTTCGTGGGACAACAAGGACGTGCTGGTCATCCACAACTACAAGTCCTCTTCGTTCGCTCTGTCCACTCTGACCGAGGGCACCGATTCGACCGAAGCGAGCGGGCTGTTCACCGTCTCGCGCAATCGCTGCTACATCATCTCCGTTTGGGTCAAGACGCAGGACATCAAGGAAGGCTCCGGCATCACCGTCGCGCTGTTCTCCTATGACAAAGACGCCAAAGAGGACGAGCGCAAGACTCAGCTGTCTTCGTTCACCAACGTCAACACCGCAGACCTCGACGACTATGTCAGCGAGGGCAACAACGGCTATACCGAATTGAGATTCGTCGTCAAGGGCGCGAACGCCGAGGATACCCTCGTCGGACTCGACGTCTCCTTCGGCAGCGGCACTTCGATGCAACCGACCACCCACCTGTCGGGCTATGCGATGCTGTCGTCGATCTCGATCGAATCCATCGATTATGACGACTACTCGTCCGTGTCGACCGACACGGTCACCAAGTCCGTTTCGCTTTTGAGCAGCGGCAGCTCCACCGAGCTGTCCTCCAACGGCTACTTCAACTACATCGACGTGTCCGCGACTCAAAGCGCGTACGCCGACATCGCGACCGATGTCGATCCCGTCTACACCGAGGAAGGCATTCTCGGCGGCTTTGCGGGCGTGCCCGACGGCTGGACGATCAACAACTCCGCAAACCTCACCTCGGACGGCACCGTCGCGGGCGTGCTCGAACTCGACAACCCCGGACATCTCGGCTCCGACCGCATCACGGACGCGTTCGGCGCGATTGATCCGGAGAAGTTCTACGACGGCATGGATCTTGTAGGAGCAAACAAGGACAACTACCCCAACGTGCTCGCTATCCACAGCGCCGCCAACATCTCCTATGAGAGCGACTCCGTTTCGCTGTCCGCGTCGAGCTACTACCTGCTCGGCGTATGGGTCAAGACGGACGGCAAGAGCACCGTCACCGTCTCGGTCGACGCCTCCACCGACAGCGCCGGGGTGACGACTTTCACTCCCGCCGACGACGCGTGGCACTACTACAGCTTCTATATCAGGACGGGCTTCACCGCGGTCGATGTCACTATGACGCTCGGCGTTGCGCCTCTCGGAGGCAACGTCAACACCGCGTACTTCGCCATCGCGAGCTACAACACCGTCCCCGAGGCGGCGTTCGAAAAGGCGCAGACCGAAGACACCGCTTCCGACAACATCACCGTCAAGTCGTTCACCGTCGACTCGTTCGACAGCGCGACCGACCTCGCCGAGATGGACGCCCCCGACAACTGGAGCGGCGCTACCCTCGACGAAGACGCAAGCACTTCGGAAGAGGACTTCGCCGGCGGCGTGTTCAATCAGCGTGAAGGCAACTGGGATGAGCTCGGCATCGATCCCGACGTCGAGACCGCGATCGCGGGCAAGCTGGACGCGTCCACCGCGGTCGGCAACGGCGTGCTCGGCGACAACGTGCTCGTCATCAACAACAAGGTCGCGGGCGCATACTCCTACTCCGCCGACAGCATCACCCTCGAGGGCGACACCTACTACAAGGTGAGCATCTGGGCGCTGACCTACAAGCTGGGCAGGGACGAGACCGCGACGATCTCGCTCAAACTCAACAACCTCACCTACACCTTCGGCAGACAAAACCACAGCGAGGGCGACGACGCAAAGCGCGTGGTCAACACCTCCACCTATGCCGAGGACGGCACCGAGACCGTCGGCGAGTGGACGCAGTACACCTTCTATGTCCACACCGAAAAGGACGTCACGCCGACTGCGGTGCTCACCGCGCAGCTCGGCTTTGACGGCCATATGGTCGAGGGCTACGCATTCTTCGACAACTTCGAGGTCGACAAGATCTCCGAAGACGACTACAAAGCCGCGACCAACACCGACGAGAGCGCCGGCGCGGTCATGGACGTCGCAAACAACTATGCGATCAACTTCACCGAAGAGGACGCGAACGCAGAGGAAGAACCCGACGAGGACGAAGAGACCGAAGATCCGGCTACAGGCGACCTCATCTGGCTGTGGATCACCTCCGCCGTCATCGGCGTCATCCTGCTGGTCGTCGTCATCGTCGTACTGGTCAGAAAATACACGGCGAGCCGCAAGTTCAAATCGCGCAAGAAGCCGACTTCTCCGACGGGACGCACCGGCGACAGACGCGACGAGAACAACAATAAGGGCGACAGACGCTAAGCCCCAATAATAGGCGCAAAGGGCGGCTTTGAGATCAAAGCCGCCCTATTTTTACTCTATATACAACATCTGCCCCAAGAACACCGCTCCGCCTTCCAAGCCGTTGAGCGCGGCTATCTTTTGCGCGCTCGTGCCGTGAGCCGCCGCTATCCGCGCGAGCGTGTCGAACGGCTTGACCGTATAATATGTCCCGTCGCGCTTGACCACTTCGAGTTTCATCCCCTCGAACGGCTCGCCGTCGACATTGTTTGCCGCCGCGAGCTCGCGCTCGGGCACTCCGTACCTGTGCGCTATCCGGCGCAGGTCTTCCCCTTTTTGCACCGTGTGAATGAAGTATTTCATGCTATATCTTACGTCCCTTCCGCGCATATAGAACGCCCGCGCCGTCATATATTTGAGTGTGAAACGAGTGGTCAAGGCGTTTGCCCTCGTCACCGCGGTGTCGGCGGCGACAAGGCTTATGTCCTTCTTTTTCAAGATCTATCTGTCGCGCGAATTGGGCGCGGAGATCCTCGGGCTGTATCAGATCGCGCTGTCCGTCCTCGGGCTGATGTCGTGCGTGGGCAGCAGCGGCGTCCCCGTCACTCTCTCGCGGCTGTCCGCCGAAAACGACGCCCTCGGACGCCGCCGCGACAGCGACGCGCTGACCACGCTGTGCATGCTCGCGTCGGGCGGCGCGGCGCTCGCACTGACTCTCGCCTCGCTCGCCTTCCCGTCCGTTGTCGAAAAGCTGTTCTCCGACCCGCGCTGCGTGCCCGTCTTTTATGCCTGTCTGCCCATGCTGATGACGACGTCCGTCTATGCGACGCTGCGCGGCAGGTTTTGGGGAGAGCGCAATTACGGCGTGTTCGCGGCGACCGAACTGCTTGACGAGATCGCCAAAATTGTCCTGTCCGTGTTGTTTATCACCGCTTTGGGGGTCACCGCCGACGCTCCCGTCGCCTATGCGTATGCGCTCGTCGCCGGCGATGTGATCGTCGTCGCGGTGCTGTGCGTATGCTACTTCGCGTCGGGGGCGAAAGCCTCACGCCCCCACGGCGCGCGCAAGGTACTCGCCTCCGCCGCTCCGCTGACCGCGGCAAGGCTGACCGGGAGCGCTATCGGTACGCTCAACTCGCTGATGCTCCCGGCGCTGCTCGTCTCGCTGTGCGGCTTGACGACCGCCGAGGCGACCGCGGAATTCGGCAGAGCTAGCGGTATGGTGATGCCGCTGCTCTTCGCACCGTCGTCGCTGACAGGTTCACTCGCGGTCGTCCTCATCCCCGAACTCGCTTCGATGAGCGCGTCGGGCAGCCGCGACGCGGTCGAGCGCACGAGCGCGATGGCGGTCAAGTTCGCCGCTGCGGTGAGCGCGTTCTTCTTTGTGATCTTCTGCGCATGCGGCGTCCCCATCGGCACGCTGCTCTATCATGACGCAGTCGCCGGCAAATATCTGTCGGCGGCATCCGCGGCGATGATCCCGATGTGCGTCAACGGGATATGCGCGTCCGTGCTCAACTCCTTGGGGCACGAAAAGGCGACGTTTGCGGTCGGCACAGTCGGCGCGCTGCTCCTCGCCGCGCTGATGGCGGCGCTCGTCGGCAGCTGCGGAATATACGCCTACTTCATCGCGATACTCGTCTCGCACACGCTGTCGCTCGGCGCATACCTCTTTTTGATGCACAGACACGCCGGCTTGACCGTCAAGACGACCTTGTCCGTCGCCGCGCTTATCGCATTCGGTTCGCTCGCGGCGCTGTCGCTGTCTCAATTGGCGGCTGCGTTGAGCGCGCTCCCGACCGCGGCGATTGTCGCGGCGATAGGCGCGGCGGCGCTGCTGCTCTGCGCGGCGTTTGTGGGCGCGACGGGGATATTCACCAAGCGCGACATCGAGTCTTTGCTCAAAAAATAGCCGCCCCTTTCGGAGCGGCGTTCGCGTCTTTATTTCGCCTCGGCGGCGACCTCTTCGCGCGGCTTTTTGCGCCGGATATAGCCCGACTTTTCCAGCACCGGCAAAAGGCGGCAATACAGCACATAGGTCACAATCCCGTTGATCGCGATCCACAACGGCTGCGAGATCGCCTTGGAGATGAGCATCTGCAAAAACGGCGTGCCCACGCCCCATCCCTCGCCGATGATGACCTTTGCGAGCGTGTACGGATACATGGAATACAGGCTCGCCGCCTCGTAGTCTCCTATCGGAATGACAAAGATGCTCGTCGTCTCGCCGAGCGGCGTCAGACAGAGCGTGCATACGACAAACGACGTGCCGATCGTCGCGAGCAATTTGAAGATGATCTTCCAATCCGTGTAGCGATTGTAAAGCCCCGCGATCATTGCCATAACGCCGTTGGACAGTCCTATCAAGACGGAATACGGCCCCTGAGGCATGAGCAATCCCGGGATGAGATCGGCGATCACCGCGACCGTCAACCCCTGCCACGGTCCGAGCACGAAGCCCGAGAGATAGCAGAACAGATAGACAAGACTGAATCTGCCCAAATAGGTACCGGCTGACTGAAACGAGCAAAGATTGAGCACTACACCGAGCGCAATAAAAATTGCCATATCAGCTATCCGTTGAGTTTTGCTGCGCATAACGCACCTCCCGAATAAAAGATACGGCAGAGAGCCGACGAAAAACAATGTCGCTTGTATTCGCAGCGGACGCAACACAACACCGCAAGCATACGCTTTTCGTTTGAAGGCGACATCCCATCCCTCAACACTTAACGCGTCGTGTTTACTCTGCCGTCAGTAATGATATCACATCCGCGCGCGTTTGTCATCCGTTTTGACCCAAGTCGCGCGCGGTTTTTGAATATTCCCCTCTCGCGCGCGCACAATACCGATATGTTGACCTCGTTCGTGCGCACGCTGTTGATATATGCGTTTTTGCTGGCGATACTTCGGCTGATGGGCAAAAAGCAACTCGGGGAGCTCCAACCGTTCGAGCTCGCGATCACGCTTGTCGCGGCGGACCTCGCCTGCATCCCGATGTCGGACACGCAGGTGCCGATCGTTTACGGGCTCGTCCCGATATTCACACTGTTTTTGATAGAGGTCGCGATCACTCTCGCGCTCAAAAAATCCATGTTTTTGCGCCGAGCGATCAACGGAAAGCCCGTGATCGTCATCACTCCCGACGGCATAGACGGCGACGCGCTCGCAAAGCTGGAAATGACCGTAGGCGACCTCAACGAAGCGCTGCGCTCCAAGGACGTGTTCTCGCCGACGAACGTACGGTGGGCGATCGTCGAGACCAACGGCGACCTGTCCGTGATCACAGACGACTCCGCCCCGTCGCCGCGCGACATACCGTTCACCTTGATCTGCGACGGCAAACATATGGACGACAACCTCGTCAAGAGCGAGATCGACCGCTCCGCAGTCAACGACATTTTGCAAGCCAACTCCCTCAAAGTCAAGGACGCGCTGCTGCTGTCCGTCTCTCCGGGCGGCGAATACTACCTTCAGCCGCGGCACGGCAAACGCGTGATCGGGAGCGTGCAATGAAAAAGATCAACGCGTTCTTTTGGGTCAAGATCGCGATCGCGCTGACGCTTGCGATCGGCATCCCGGCGGTCGGCATCGCCGAAGAGATCTATATGCGCGGCGCGTTCGACGGCGTCGCCGCGGACTGCGAAGAGATCGTCGCGCTGATAGAGCGCGGTGACGCGGACGGCGCCGCCTCGCTCGCGGAAGCGCTGCGCTCGGATTGGTCGCAAAAGCGCGACATGCTGGAATTCATCTATCCCAACGCCGACGTAAAGGAGTTGCAGCCGCAGATAGGCGAACTGATCGGCGACCTCAAAGCGGACTTGGACGACGACGCGATCGCCCGAGCCAAGATGATCGCCGCCCTTGCCGAAAACAGCAAAAACCTGCTCGCGTTCAAGTGGAAAAACATCCTTTGACGATTTCAATAGAGGTAAATAACAAACACGGGCACGAATTTTCGTGCCCGTAGTCGTATCTTGTATCGGCTTAGTTCTTTTTCAACCGCGGTATCAGATATCTGCCCGTCTCGCTCTTTTTGTTCGCCGCGACCTCTTCCGGGGTACCCTCGGCGACGATCGTGCCGCCCGCGTCTCCGCCCTCAGGTCCCAAGTCGATGATGTGGTCGGCGACCTTGATTACGTCGAGATTGTGCTCGATCACTACGACTGTATTGCCGTTGTCGGCAAATCGTTGCAGGATCGCGATCAGCTTTTTGACGTCGTGCGTGTGCAGACCGGTCGTAGGTTCGTCGAGAATGTAGATGGTCTTGCCCGTCCCTCTCTTTGACAGCTCCGTCGCCAGCTTGACGCGCTGCGCCTCGCCGCCCGACAGCGTCGTCGCGGGCTGACCCAGCTTGATGTAGGACAGACCGACGTCGTTGAGCGTCTTGATCTTGTTGTAGATCTGCGGGATGTTGGCGAAGAAGTCGCACGCCTCCTCGACGGTCATCTCGAGCACGTCATAGATGCTCTTGCCCTTGTACTTGACTTGCAGCGTCTCGCGGTTGTAGCGTTTGCCGCCGCAGACCTCGCACGGGACGTAGACGTCTGACAGGAAGTGCATCTCTATCTTGCGGATGCCGTCGCCGCCGCAATGCTCGCACCTGCCGCCCTTGACGTTGAACGAAAATCTGCCGGCTTGATATCCTCTCGCTTTCGCTTCGGGGGTCTTGGCGAAGAGTTCGCGGATCGCGGTAAACACGCCCGTATATGTCGCCGGGTTGGAGCGCGGCGTGCGCCCTATCGGGCTTTGATCGATGCGGATGACCTTGTCGAGATGTTCGACTCCGTCGACGCCGTCGCAGTCTATGTCCGTGTAGCGCGCGCCGTTGAGTTTTGCGGCGAGCTCGGGGTACAATATCTCATTGATGAGACTGCTCTTGCCGCTGCCCGAAACGCCGGTGATCGCGACGAATTTACCGAGCGGTATCTTGACGTCAATGTTTTTGAGGTTGTTCTTGCGCGCTCCGCGTATCGTCAAATACTCGCCGCTGCCCGCCCTGCGCACGCCGGGGACGGAGATGCTCTCCCTTCCCGACAGATATGCGCCGGTGATCGACTTTTGGCAGTTCTTGACGTCGTCCGGAGTGCCGCAGACGACGACCTCGCCGCCGTTGACGCCGGCGCCGGGTCCTATGTCGACGATCCAATCTGCGCGCTCCATCGTCTCTTCATCGTGCTCGACGACGATGAGAGTGTTGCCGAGATCGCGCAGGCGGCACAGCGTCGCGAGCAGTTTGTCGTTGTCGCGCTGATGCAGCCCTATGCTCGGCTCGTCGAGGATGTAGAGCACGCCCATGAGCCCGCTTCCTATCTGCGTCGCCAGCCTTATGCGCTGCGCCTCTCCGCCCGACAGCGTACCGGCAGATCTGCCCAGCGACAGATAGCCCAAGCCGACGTTGCGCAAAAAGTTGAGGCGCGCATTGATCTCTTTGAGGATGCGATCGGCGATGACCGCCTCGCTCTTGCCGAGCTCCAGCTTTTCGAAAAACTCTATCAATTTGACTATCGAGAGATTGCACAGTTCCCAGATGTTCCTGCCGCCGACATACACCGCGAGCGCCTCGGGTTTGAGCCTCTTGCCGTGGCATACGTCGCAGGGCACGTCGCGCATGTACCGCTCTATCTCCATCTTGACGAAGTCGGACGTCGTCTCGCGGTAGCGGCGGCGCAGATTGGAGATCACGCCCTCGAAGTTGCGGCGAAAAGACGCGCTGAAATTGGCGGAATCGAACTTGTATTCGATCTGAGTGTTGTCGCCGTAGAGTACGACGTTTTGGACGCTCTCGGGCAAGTCCTTGAACGGCGTGCGCAGACTGAACCCGTATTTGCGAGCAAGCGAAGCGAGCGCGCTCTGCGACACCTTTTCGAGGAACCAGCCGGCGACGTCGACCGCGCCTTCGGCGAGCGACTTGTCCCACTTGACCACCTTGTTGACGTCGATCTCCTGCGTAAAGCCCAAGCCTCCGCACTTGGGGCAGGCGCCGTAGGGCGAGTTGAACGAAAAGAGCCTCGGCGTGAGTTCTTCTATGCTGACGTCGCAGTCGGGGCAGGCGTAACGCGTGGAATAGAGCACGGTCGCACCGTTCGTCTCCGCCTCGACCAAGCCCTCGGTCAATTTGAGCGCGTTTTCGAGACTGTCCGTCAAGCGGCGGTTTATCCCCTCTTTGACGACAAGCCTGTCGACGACGATGCCTATCGTGTGCTTTTTGTTCTTGTCGAGTTTGATCTCCTCGTCGAGCTCGCGGTCGACGCCGTCGACGATCGCGCGCATATAGCCGTTTTTGTGCAGCTGTTCGAGCTGTTTGGTATACTCGCCCTTGCGCCCTCTGACTATCGGCGCGATGATGCGCACTTTCGCTCCCTCGGGCGCCGCCAAAATGCGGTCGGCGATCTGATCGACGGTCTGCTGCTCTATCTTCTTGCCGCACTTGGGGCAATGCACCTCGCCCACACGCGCGTACAACAGACGCAGATAGTCGTATATCTCCGTCACCGTGCCGACGGTGGAACGGGGATTGTTGGAAGTGGTCTTTTGATCGATGGAGATGGCAGGCGAAAGCCCGTCGATGTAGTCGACGTCGGGCTTGTCCATCTGCCCGAGGAATTGGCGCGCATACGATGAAAGGCTCTCGATATAGCGGCGCTGTCCCTCCGCGAAAATGGTGTCGAACGCGAGCGACGACTTGCCCGAACCGCTCAGACCGGTGAACACGACCAGCTTGTCGCGCGGTATGGACACGTCGATGTTTTTGAGGTTGTGGACCCTCGCTCCCTTTACGAAAATATCTTCTCTCATATCTCGGAATATTATCCCCTTGCGGGACAATTGTCAAGCGTTTTTGCCGCCTCTTTTTTTGCTCTCTTCGGCGATGCGTTTTTTGAGCTCCGCCGCCTGCTCGCGATAGCGTATCGCCAGCTCGAAGTCGAGAGTGCTCGCCGCGACTTTCATCGCGCTCTGCACCCTGTCCAACTCCTTGTACAACTCGGCGACCGTCTTCTTGTCCTTTTTGTCCTCGGACAACTTCTTGGTGATCTCGAGCGAATTGGTAATCGGCTTGACGATCGTGCGCGGAGTGATGTTGTGCTCCTCATTGTAGGCGCGCTGTTTGGCGCGGCGGCGGTCTGTCTCGTCGATCGCTCGGCGCATCGACCCGGTGACGGTGTCGGCATACATCACGACCTTTGCCTCGCTGTTGCGCGCCGCCCTGCCTATCGTCTGTATGAGCGACGTCTCGCTGCGCAAGAAGCCCTCTTTGTCCGCGTCGAGGATCGCGACCAACGTCACCTCGGGCAGATCCAGCCCCTCGCGCAAGAGGTTGATGCCGACCAGCACGTCAAAGTCGCCGCGCCTCAGCCCCGAGATGATCTCGATGCGGTCGAGCGTGTCCACGTCCGAATGCATGTACTTGACCTTGACGTGCTGTTCGGACAGATATTGCGTCAAACTCTCCGCCATCTTCTTGGTCAAAGTGGTGACGAGCACGCGGCCGCCCTTTTTGGTTTGAATGTGGATCTCCGACAACAGGTCGTCGATCTGCCCCTCGACGGGACGTATCGTCACCTCGGGATCGAGCAGACCCGTCGGACGTATCAACTGCTCGACGACCTGCCCCGCCTCTTTTAGCTCGTACGGTCCGGGCGTCGCCGACACGCAGATCATCTGCCCCACTCGCGCGTCAAATTCCTCAAACCGGAGCGGACGGTTGTCGTACGCCGACGGCAGACGGAAACCGTAATCGACAAGGTTGACCTTGCGCGAAAGGTCGCCGTTGTACATCGCCCTCAGTTGCGGCAGCGTCATGTGGCTCTCGTCGACGAACAAAATAAAGTCCTTTGGGAAAAAGTCGAGCAGCGTGTACGGCGGCTGACCGGGGCTGCGCCCGTCAAAATAGCGCGAATAGTTCTCGATGCCGCTGCAATAGCCCATCTCGCGGATCATCTCGATGTCGTAGCTCACCCTCTCTCTGAGCCGCTGCGCCTCGAGCAGCTTGCCCTGCGCCTCAAACTCCTTGACGCACTCGATCATGTCCTTTCCGATCTGATCGAGCGCCTTGTCCTTTTTCTCCTTTTCGACGACATAGTGGCTCGCCGGAAAGAGATTGATGTGTTTGAGCTCGCTGATCGGCTTTGCGGTCAACGGATCGAACTGCACGATGCGCTCGATCTCATCGCCCCAGAATTCAACCCTCACCGCGACCTCGGAACTGTCGACCGGGAACACCTCGACTACGTCGCCGCGCACGCGAAAACTCGCGCGCTCGAACTCTATGTCGCTGCGCTTGTACTGTATCTCTATCAATCTGTCGATGAGCTCCTCTCTGTCCATCGTCATGCCGGGACGCAGCGACACCGCGAGAGAATAGTATTCGAGCGGCGCGCCGAGACCGTAAATGCACGACACGGACGCGACGACGATGACATTGCGCGATTCGCAGAGCGCGCCTGTCGCCGAGTGGCGCAGCTTGTCTATCTCGTCGTTGATGGACAAGTCCTTTTCGATGTAGGTATCGGTGCGGGGGATGTATGCCTCGGGCTGATAGTAATCGTAATAAGAAACGAAATATTCGACCCTGTTGTTGGGGAAAAACTCGCGGAACTCATTGCACAATTGCGCGGCGAGCGTCTTGTTGTGCGCAATGACCAGCGCCGGGCGGTCGAGCCGCGCGATGACGTTCGCCATCGTGAACGTCTTGCCGCTGCCGGTCACGCCCAAGAGCACCTGCGTGCGCAACCCGTCCTCGACACCTTGGATGAGTTGCTCTATCGCCTGCGGCTGATCGCCGCAGGGCTTGAATTTGCTGTGAAGTTCGTACATCTCAGCCGCCGGCTATCAACGTGAGTATCCTGACCAACGTGACCGAGAGTATCGCGCCCGCGACGGTCAGCACGATCTTGAACTTGATCGCCCTCTTTTCGCTTTCGATCTGCCGCGCGAACGCATATCCGTTTTGATGCAAAGTGAAACAAAACACGCGCTCGCCCTTCTTTTCGGTGTCGATCAGCTCAAAGTAGTCCTCGAGCACGAGCGCTTTGAGGCACGGCTCGAGATCCTCGCGGCGGAAGTCGCGGGTATAGGGGATCTCGGCAAGCAACTCCGTCGGAGTCATAAGGCACTTGCCGTCCGTCTTGACGGCTTTGAGATAGACCGCCTTCATGATCAGTTTTTCCTTTTTTCCGAGCATACTGCCTCCTATACGAGCGCGAAGTGCATGATCAGCGCGACTATGACGCCGCCGATCACTCCGCCTATCACTCCGCCGAGGAGCCCGAACACCAGCGCGCTCTTTGCGCTCCCGGCAAGCTTCTTGATCTGTTTTGCAAAGCCTTTGTCCTCGTTGTCGTAGACGATGACCCGCCTGCCGGCAGCGTCCGTGCGTACAACGGTGGACGCGCCGTCGCTCTTGAGCGCAAGCGCTTTGAGTTCCTGCTCCGCAGTGCGCCCCTTGACGGTCACGGTGCAGCACACCGACTGCCCGTCGTCATACTTTTTGACCGCATATCCGCCCGAGACAAGCTCCGCCATCAGCGCGGCTTGCCCCTCGCCGACCGCCTCTTCGAGGTCTGCCTTGTCGAACACCGCATACTTGTCCTCGGCGATGTTCTCGCAAAGATAGGTCAAAAGTTTGAGCGCGTCCTCGGTCATATCCCTCTTATCTCTCCACCCTGATGACGTTGCGCACGCCGATCACGTTGGCAAGCCCGCCGATCTCCTCGATCGCGCTGCGCATGTCAAACTCTTTGGTCTTGTGCGTGACGAAGACGACGGGAATGATCTCCTTGCTGTCCGCCTGCCTCATCTGGCTGATCGAGACCTTGTGCTTTTTGAACACCGCCGCGATGTCCGCGATCACGCCGACCACGTCGTGCACGTCGAGCCTGATGTAGTAGTCGCTCTCGTAATTCGCCTCGATGTCCGCCTCGGTCATGCTGGTGTTCATCTCCGAATAGCGCGCGTGCTTTTCCTGCCTTGCGCAGAACACGATGTCGCTGACGATCGCGCTGCCCGTCGGAAGCGCGCCCGCGCCCCTGCCGTACAGCATGATGTCGCCGACGTTGTCGCCGACGAGGAAGACGGCGTTGAACGAATCGTTGACGTTGGCAAGCGGATGATCCTTGGCAAGGAACACCGGCGTCACCCTCGCCTCTATCTTGTCGCCGTGGCGCTTCGCGATCGCCAAAAGTTTGATCACAAAGCCCATCTCGCCCGCGATCTTGATATCCGTCTTGGTGATCTTGGTGATGCCTTCGCGCGAGATCAGATCGACCGGAAGCCTCTTGTTGAACGCGAGCGAAGACAATATCGACAGCTTGAAGCTGGAATCGTAACCCTCGACGTCCGCGACCGGGTTCGCCTCGGCATAGCCGAGCGCCTGCGCGTCTTTGAGCACCTCGGCATAGTCCGCGCCCTCTTGGGTCATCTTGCTGAGGATGTAGTTGGTCGTACCGTTGATGATCGCCTTGATCTCGAGTATGGAGTTGGCTTGCATCGCCTGAGTCATAACGCGTATGATCGGCATGCCGCCGCCCGTCGTCGCCTCATAGTAGAGACCCGCGCCCGTCTTCGCCGCCGCCTTTTCGAGGTCGACCCAGCTCTTGGCGAACATCTCCTTGTTGGAGGTGACGATGCTCTTGCCCGCGAGCAACGCCTTGGTCAGGAAGGTCTTGGCAGGCTCCAATCCGCCCATGCACTCGACGACGATGTCGACGTCCGGATTGTCGCAAATGTCGTCGATGCTGTCGGCGACGATGCTCTCGTCAAGCCCGTATTTGAGCACCTTTTCCTTGAACTTGTCGAGCACCGCAACGACGGTGAGATCGACGCCGTATTCGTCCGCGATCTGCTTCTTTTTTTCGAGAAGTATTTCGAGCGTGCCGCCTCCTACAACTCCCAGTCCGAGTATCGCTACTCCTGCTTTTTTCATATATTTCTCCTTGTGCCGTATGGCGAAATTTATTTCTTTTTCAGATGTTTTTTGCGTGCCTGTGTCGATATTCGACGTTGTTGCGCCGCTTGACCTGTCTTCCTGCGACAGCGATGTTTGCGTCGTAGAGCAGCTTGAGCCCTTTGAGCGTCAGCGACCTGTCGACGATGTCGAGGATCTTTTCGCCGCCCTGAACGAGCTGTGACAAACCGCCGGTCGCAACGACCTTGGCGTCCTCAAAGCCCTTCTCCTTGCGGAACTCGGCGATGATGTAGCCGACAAGCCCGGTGAAGCCGTAGATGATGCCCGCCTGCAAATTGGACTCTGTCGTCTTGCCGACGACGCTCTCCGGACGGATGAGCTCGACGTTGGTCAGCCTCGCGGTGTTGTTGACCAGCGACTCCATCGCCGACTTGATGCCGGGAGCGATGCAGCCCCCGAGGAACTCTCCTCTTTCGGAGATGAGGTTGAACGTCGTCGCGGTGCCGAAGTCGACCACTATGCACGGTCCGCCGTACAGCTTGTAGGCGGCGACGCTGTTGACGATGCGGTCGGCGCCGACCTCGTGCGGATTGGTGTATTTGACGTCAAGCCCCGTCTTGATGCCCATGCCGACCATCATCGGCTTGATGCCGATATAGTACTCGCAGGCGTGCTCGATCGTATAGTTGATCGGCGGACAGACGCTGGACATGATCACGCCGTCGATGTCGTCGAACGTCACCCCGACGCCGGCGAACAGCTCGCCCATCACCGCGCCGAATTCGTCCGATGTGCGCTCCACCTTGACGGACATACGCCACGACTGTATCATCTTGCCGCCGTCGTAGACGCCCATCTTGATGTTGGTGTTGCCCACGTCAATTACCAGAAGCATGTTTGCCCTCCTGCGCGTTTATCGCATACACTATCGGCGGTGTAAGCAGTGTGAATGCGATCAGTTCTATCACGAAATTGATGGAGATCATCGCGCTCATGAACTCGGGAGTTATCGCGCTGTCCCCGACCGTCTTGCCGCCGTAAAGCAGCCATATCATCCCAAGCACCAAAGCGGTGTTGGCGACGACTCCGACCGCCGCACAGACCGCGTCGATCGCGATCTTCGCCGCCTTGCGCGGCGCGTGTCCCTCTTCTTTGCCCCGTCTTTCCACCGCGAGCAGCAGCCTTTGAAGTCCGTGCGCGGCAAGCGGTGCGATCATCCTCGTCACTACCGAGACCAACGGGTTGCGGAAGAGCGGCGCCGTGATGTTGCCCGCCCCCGTCGTGAACGCCCCGATCAGGGAGACAAGCCCCATGATCAGCCCCGCGGTCAACGTGATCTTCCAATCCTGCGTGAGCGCGAGCACCAGCACGGGCAAAAGCGTCAACGCTATCGTCGCGGTGCCGAAGCTGATCGGCATAAGCCCGAAGATGACGATGAGCGCAAGCCCGACGGCGGTGATCGCGATCCTTTTCGATCTCTTCATATTCCCTCGCTTGGGCTCGCAGAGCGATACCCATCAAGACACGATCTTGCTTTCGTGCGGCTCCTCTCGGGATGCCGCCGTTTTGATTATTGTACCAAAATTCTGCCCGATTTTCAACCGAATGAACGCCCTTGCGCGCATTTTGTTGCGAACGCGCGCGTAAAATAAGACCGCCCCTTGCGGAGCGGACGGGTCATTGCGCCTTTGTCTCTTCGGACGGGCTGTCCTCCGGAGGCTCCTCTTTTGCGAGCTTTTTGCGGTACGCGCGGAAGTTGAGCACCTCCCACACCGTGTCGACGGCAGCGACAGGCAGCACGCCGCAAAGCGTGAACGTCCAATACTCGTCCGGATAGACGGCGACGAACATCACCCACGCGATGAACATCGCAGGCGTGACGATCATCTTCCAGATTTTGTACGGCAGCGGCTTGGGCGTCATATCCAGCCACCATGTGACAAAGTTGTACTTTTTCATACGCCTATAATACCACGCCGCGCCGCCGTTGTCAACTCGCGTGGGCGCGAAAAAGCGGCAAAGCCGTCGCCTTGCCGCCCGTCGGCGCACGCTGCGCCCCGCGGTATGTATTATTTGCAGCCGCAATCGCCGCCGCAGCAGCTGAGCGCGACAAGCACCGGAATGATGTTGTTGCAGCCGCAGCCGCCTTTGCATCCGCCGCAGCAGAGCATGAGCAAGATGATCCAAAGGCAATCGTTGCCGCCGAATCCGCATTCGTTGAAATTGTTCATAATTGAGACCTCCCGTTATGATCGAGCGCTCGTGCGCTCTTTCTAATTCACAATACGCTTTTGCGCGGCGAAGTGTTACTTGCGCGCAAAACGTTTGACAATCTCCCCTTCACTGCTTATAATCATTTATGCAACAAATTCATGCGCCCGTATGCGCAAAAGGAAGGACTTATCATGGGTCAACTCACAATGGACAAACTCGTCGCCCTCTGCAAGAGCAGAGGCTTCATCTTCCCCGGCAGCGAGATCTACGGCGGGCTCGCCAACACATGGGACTACGGTCCGCTCGGCGTCGAGCTCAAAAACAACGTCAAGCGCGCGTGGTGGAAGAAATTCGTGCAGGAAAATCCGCTCAACACCGGCGTCGACTGCGCGATCTTGATGAACCCCAACGTATGGGTCGCAAGCGGCCACGTCGGAGGCTTCTCCGACCCCTTGATGGACTGCAAGAGCTGCAAGTCCCGCCACCGCGCCGACGACCTCATCGAGGACTATATGAAGCGCAAGGGCATCGAGGAGAGCATCGCCGGCTGGGACAACGCCAAGATGGAAAAATACATCGCCGATCACAAGATCCCCTGCCCCGTCTGCGGCAAGAGCGACTTCACCGGCGTCAGACAGTTCAACCTGATGTTCAAGACCTTCCAGGGCGTCACCGAGGACACTGTCAGCACTCTGTACCTGCGCCCGGAGACCGCTCAGGGCATCTTTGTCAACTTCCTCAACGTCCAGCGCACTTCCCGTCTCAAAGTGCCGTTCGGCATCGGTCAGATCGGCAAGAGCTTCCGCAACGAGATCACGCCCGGCAACTTCATCTTCCGCGTCCGCGAGTTCGAACAGATGGAGCTTGAATTCTTCTGCAAGCCCGGCACCGACCTCGAGTGGTTCAACTATTGGAAAAACTTCTGCAAGGAGTGGCTGCTCGGGCTGGGAATCAAGGAGGAAAACCTCAAACTCCGCGACCACGACCCCGAAGAGCTTGCGTTCTACTCCAACGCGACGACCGACTTCGAGTTCAAGTTCCCGTTCGGCTGGGGCGAACTGTGGGGCGTCGCCGACCGTACCGACTACGACCTCAAAGCGCATATGAAGACGAGCGGCAAGAGCCTCGAGTATCTCGATCCCGCGACCAACGAAAAATACGTCCCCTATGTCATCGAGCCGTCGCTCGGCGTGGAGAGAATGGTCCTCGCGCTGCTGTGCAACGCCTACGAAGAGGAAGACCTCGAAGGCGGCGACACCCGCGTCGTCATGCACCTGCATCACGCGATCGCTCCCTACAAGGTCGCCGTCCTCCCCCTTCAAAAGAAGGCGCTCGGCGAAGAGGCGGAAAAGATCTACCGCGACCTCGCGAAGAAGTTCTCAGCCACCTACGACGAGACCGGCAGCATCGGCAAACGCTACCGCCGCCAGGACGAGATCGGCACACCGTTCTGCGTGACCGTCGACTTCGACACCGTCGACAACGGCACCGTCACCGTCCGCGAACGCGACACGATGGCGCAAATCCGCATCCCCGTAGGCGAACTCGACGCCTACCTGACCAACGCGCTCGACTATTGATCGCCGACCGCCGACGTCTCAAACACGACAAAAACGCGACCCCAAACCGGGGCCGCGTAATTTTTGCGCTTGTCTTTGCGCACTCAGATCCGAAGTGATCCGCTCTCTTCCTTGCGGTCGCGCCGCACATTGTGATATCATTATCTTATGAACGAACATAAATTCGACGGCAAGGCGAGGCTGTATGCCGCCTATCGGCCGTCATATGCAAGCGGATTGATCGACGATTTGGTCGAGGGGTTGCAAAAAGGAGCGAAAGTCGCCGACATAGGCTCCGGGACGGGCAAACTGACCGAACTGCTGCTCGCACGCGGCATGAATGTCTTTGCGGTCGAGCCCAACGACGATATGCGCGCCGCGGCGGAAAAGGCTTTCGGCGGCAACGCGCTGTTTTGCTCCGTTGCGGCAAGCGCAGAAAGCACAACTCTCCCCGATGGCAAAATGGAGTTGGTCACCGCGGCGCAGGCGTTCCATTGGTTCGACCGCGACGCGTTCCGCAAGGAATGCCGCCGCATTTTGGCTCCGGGCGGCGAAGTCGCGCTGATCTGGAACGGCTATGACGAAACCTCTGCCGAGGCGATCTCGCTCGAAAAGATACTGCACCGCTATTGCCCCTTGTTCAAGGGCTTCCGCGGCGGAGTCAGGCTGGCGCGCTCTTTCGACGACTTCTTTGACGAATATGCGACAAAGACCTATCACGGCGCCGTCGCTTACGACCGCGACGCGTTTGTTGGCAGGTCGCTCTCGTCGTCTTATGCTTTGACTCAAAGCGACGGCAAATACGACGAATATATCGCCGCGTTGAACGGCTACTTCGACGAATTTTCCGAGAACGGAGTTCTTACTCTGCCGCTGATCGCCGTCTGTCACAAAGGAATACCGAAAGCATAAGCAGCAAAAGAGCACGTTTTCGCCTTTTCGCGACCGCGTCTTTGCACAGCTGATCTTCATCAAAAAAGCCCCGCAAACGCGAGGCTTGAATTTTGCCGAAAACAGCTTTTACTTGGACGGCGTGTCGTAGCTACGCCGCTTCTCGAACGTCACCTTTTTGGAAAGAAGATTGACGTAGGTGACCATATATCCCGCCCTCATCCAAGCGCGCGAAATGGTGTGCGTGTCGGTGTTACTCCAATAGGCGCGGTAGTTGTACGCCGAACGCGGCAGCTTGTCGCCGACGAGCTGCTCGATCTGCTCAAACGACATCGTGATCGAATCGCCGCCGTTGTCGTGCAGATAGTCGGCAAGAAAACGATACTTTCCCTTGATGCCGATCTCGAAGACGGGCTGCTTCTCTCTCGTCCTCGCCTGACGCGGAACGGTAGGAACGTCGGCAAGTTTTTTCTCGAGTAAAGTCTCGAGCTTGTCAAGTCTGCTCTCCAGCGCCTCGATGCGCAACATCAATTCGGAAATGTCGTCTTCGTACATGGTTGACCTCCGCGGCTTTTGCCGTCGATTATATGATAACATTATTTTGCGGTAAAAACAAGTAAACGGCGCACCTTTTTGTCACAATTTGTCAAAAAATACTTCTAGACGCTCTCGCCGAACTCAAAAACGATTACTAAAAACGTAAAAATCAATTATTATCAATTTGCACGACGTATTATCAATTATTACTTATGACCAAATATACCCGTACCGTCACTTGTCGACTCTGTTTTTGAGACAACTTTTGGGGCACTCGGCAATACATATTCCGCATACGGCGCCCCTTCCGATATGCTTGTAAGCCGCCTTCATATGCGCGCTGCATTTGGCGACGTCGACAAGCTCGGAGACGTCGTCACCTTCGACATAGTTCTTGCCGTATATCGCGCCTGCAGGGCACGCCATTTTGCAAACCTCGCAATCTCCGCAACCGCCGCCGCAAAGCGTCCGCGACAGATCGAACCCCTTGTCGGTCAGGACGCTCGCAAGCCTTACCTTCGCGCCGAACTCGCGGCTGAGGAACAGCGCGTTCTTGCCGATATATCCGGCGCCGCTCAGGCGCGCGCCCGTCTTGTGAGGAAACGCCCCTCTGAACGGATCGGTGTCGGACGATTGACTTGCCGGAATGGCGATCGCGTCAAAACCTTGTGAATTGAGAAAAGCCGCAACGCGCAACGTCATACGGTCGAGCGCGGCGTTGGCAGTGCGATAGTGGTGAAAATATTCGTATGTAGGCGCGCCTTGAATCCCTTTGAGAATACCGTCGAACAATTTGAATCCGATTGTGACGCAACTGCGATAGCCGTGATTTTCGGCAACGCCCGAAACGTCCGAAAAGCCGACGAACGCCGCGCCGTCGTCGAACAGCATTTCGCATATCCGCGCGTCGACTTCGTCCGCCGCCTTCAAGCCGTAGATCAATTCCGCTCTCTCTTTGCCGTACATCTTCATATCGATATGATATCACAGATAGCGCGACATCCGCAAGCGCGATTCAATCGCGCAGATATATCTTGATTTTGATTTTGAGGACGGCGCCGCTTTTTTCGACGGCGAAGATCTTGCCGAACAGATGCTTGCCGGCGCTTTTCAGCCGCGTGAACTCGGCATCTCTTAGCATTCAATTGAGTTGTCTCTCCACTGTGGGCATGGGGTTGAGTTTTGGGTCTATCGCGGCGAAGGCGTCTTTGATGCGCGTCTCGACCTCTGCTTCGGTCAGCTTTCCTCCGAAGGGGATTGCGACATCAAAGATGAGGTTGACGCGGGCGGCGCCGTTGACGACGCGAAAATCATGAATGTTGAACTCGGGATCTATCGCGCGGACTACGCCCAGCGTCATCTCGCGATATCTGTCCGCGATCGGATCGTCGACAGCGACCGGGTCGATGTGGACGAGCATAACGATCTCGGTGTTTGCGGCGAAATCGCGCTCGATCTCGTCGGCAAGCTCGTGCCCTTCGGTGATGGACAGGCGGCTGTCCACCTCGACATGGACGCTCGCGTAAAGTTTTTTGCCGTAGCTGTGGACGTTGAGATCGTGCAGACCTACCACGCCTTGATAGCTCATCACCCTATCCTTGATGCCCTCGACGACCTCCTTGTCGGGCGCCTCGCCGAGCAAGCGGCTGAGCGTGGAGCGAAATATACCTATGCCCGCGACGGCGATCAAGATCGCGACGACAAGCCCCATCACCCCGTCAAGGTCGACGGACGTAAAGTGCGATATGATCAACGCGACTATGACCGCAAGCGTCGCCGCCGAGTCGCTGATGCTGTCCGTCGCGGTCGCTTTGAGTGCGGGCGACGAGATCTTTTTGGCAAGCAATCGATTGAAGAAGAACATCCACAACTTGACCAGCACAGACACGGCAAGAACGACGATCGTCGCGATAGAAAACTCGCTCTCATCGGGCGTGATCAGCTTGCCGACAGACTCGATCGCCAGCTCGACCGCAACGACGAGCACGATGAACGCGACGATCATCGCCGCGATATATTCCATTCTTTGGTGCCCGTACGGATGCTCTTTGTCCGCAGGCTTTTCGGCGACCTTGAACCCGATCACCGACACCACGTTGCTGCCGCAGTCGGTCAGGTTGTTAAAGCCGTCCGCGGTGACGGACAGCGCGCCGAACAGTGTGCCGACGACGATCTTGCCGACGGCAAGCAAAATGTTGAGCACGATCCCGACCGCCCCCGCAAGCGTGCCGTATGCAGCGCGGACCCGAGGCGAATCGACGTCGTCGGCGTCTTTGACAAACAATTTGATTAAAAGTCTTCCCATACTTCACCGATATGATAGTATGCCAAAATTATATCACGCGCGCATGCATATGACAAGATTTGGCGGCATCATTTATGCAAAAAATAGCGATGCGCGCCGACTGCCGCCGACGCGCTCCTTGCGTTTGCGTTGTGTGTTTTGTTGCATTTGCGCACACGGGCACGAAAATTTCCGATCGCGTCAGATCGGGATCTCTACAATAAAGGTCGAGCCTTGCCCCTCTTTGCTCTCGAGCCTAACCGTGCCCGACAGCCGCTGCGCCGCATGTTTGACGATCGCAAGCCCCAGTCCTGTGCCGCCGCTGCTGCGCGAGCGCGCCTTGTCGACGCGGTAAAAGCGCTTGAAGACGAGGTCGTGGTGTTCGGGCGCTATGCCTATGCCGGTGTCGGCGACCTTGATCTCGAGCGTCTTTCCGACGATGCGGGCAAAGATGTCCACCCTGCCGCCCTCGCGGTTGTATTTGACGGCGTTTTGGACGAGATTGATCGCGATCTCTTTGAGCAGACGCTCGTTTGACGTGACCTCGCCGACGCTCGAATAGACGTTGATCTCGACGCCTTTTGACGCCGCGTCAAGACGGAAGGTGTCGGCGACCGCTCCGAGCAGCGCGGCGACGTCGACCGTCTCCTTTTCGAGGTCGGACGACAGATTTTCAAGCCGCGACAATTTGAGCATATCTGCGATCAGCCCCTTCATGCGCTCTGTCTGCCGACCTATCTTTTCGCCGCATTCGCGGATCTTCGCGCCGTCGGTCAGCATCCCCTTTTCCATCAATTCGGCATAGCCGCCGATATAGGTCAGCGGCGTGTTGAGCTCATGGCTGGCGTTGGCGAAAAACTCGCTGCGCACCTTGTTGAGCGAGTTGACCGTCTCGGCGACCTCGTTGAGTTCGTTGACGTACGGCAAGATGTCCGAATTGCTTTTGTCGAGAGAAAGTTTCTTGAATTCCCCGGTGTTGATCGTGTGCAATTGACGTTTGAGTTCGTCGATGTCGACCATCACCGATTTGTTGTAATATCTGTCTACGAGATACATCGACAGCGCAATCGCGACGATCAATACGACGCACGCCGGGATCATAGCCGTCAGCACGTCCTTCGTCGCCGAACCGGGCGTCGCGACCCTGAGCACGACTTCGCCGTACCCGGGCAGCTCTATCAACCGCGCGTAGTAATTCATGTTGCCGCCGTCGGTACCCGAACGCCTCTCGGCAAAGCCCTCGCCCTTTGACAGCGCGTCCTCCACCTCGGGTCTGTCGAGATGATTTTCGTCGCTGTTCCACGGGCTGCTGTCCGCGATCACCGCGCCGTCTTTGGCGATGAAAGTGATGCGCATGTCCGGCGCGCCCTCGTCCGCATATTCGACAATGTCGTCTATGTCGGCTCCGCCGAGACAGGCGTTTTCGACAAAGTCCGCGACAGAAACCAGCCCGTCGTCGACTGCCTTGCCCGTCAACGCGACCGAGACCGCGATCGCCGCCACGGCGAACACCGCAAGCGCCGCCGCCGAAATAATGAAGAGCCTCAGCGAATGCTTGCGCACGTCAAACCTCGTACTTGAAGCCTATGCCTCGAACGGTCACAAGCTTTTTGGCGTGATCGCCCAATTTGCCGCGCAACGTGCGCACATGCATGTCGAGCGTGCGCGTCTCGCCCTCATAGCCGTAACCCCAGATCTCGCCGAGCAGTTGCTCGCGCGTCTTGACCTTGCCCGCGGCACGCAACAGCTCTGCAAGCAACGCAAACTCCTTGATCGTCAACGACAGCTTTTTGCCGTCCATAGTGCACTCGTGCGACGCGGTATCCATCCGTATCCCGTCCGCCTCGAGCACCTCTTCCTTTGCGTTTTTACGCAGGTTGGCATTGATGCGCGCGGACAATTCCATCACCGAAAACGGCTTGGTCATATAGTCGTCCGCTCCATAATTCAGTCCGCCGACGATGTTGGCTTCCGTCGCCTTTGCCGTCAACATGATCACAGGTATTTTTTTTGTGCCCGTGTTGTTTTTAAGCTGTTTCAATGCCGCCATGCCGTCCATACCGGGCAGCATCACGTCCATCAAAATGAGATCGGGCGCAGTCCCTTTTTCGAGCTTTGCGAACAGATCTTCCGCGCAGTCGAACAGCTCGATGTCATAGCCGAATCCGCCGAGCGAAAACCTCAGCAGATCCTGCAAGTCCTTGTCATCCTCGACAGACCAGATCAAACTCATAGATTCCTCACATGATCTCGGAGCCCTTGTAGACTCCCGTCTTTACGAAGACCGCCCACTCGCAGATGTTGACCGCGTGGTCGCCTATCCGCTCGAGGTATTTTGCGATCATCATGATATATATTATTTTTTCCGCCTCTTCCGGGCGGCTCTTCAACCTTTCGCACATCTTGTCCTTGATCGACGCGAACATCTCGTCCGAGCGATCGTCGAGCGCGATCGTCTTTTCGGCGAGTTTGCGGTCGCCGTTGACGAACGCGTTGACCGCCGCCGTCGCCATATCGGCAACGTGCGCGAACATTGCGGACAGATCGTCATCCTTGACCGCCTCGCCGATCTTGAGAAAGACGGATGCGATGTCCGCCGCCTGATCGCCTATGCGTTCTATGTCCGTGATCATCTTGAGCGCGCCCGTCACGTCGCGCAGATCGTTGGCGACGGGCTGATACTTGATGATGATCCTGAGCGCACGCTGTTCGATCTCTTTCTCGAAGCGATTGACGTTTTCGTCTCCCTCGACGATATTCTTTGCCGCCGCTGCGTCTCCCCTTTCAAGCGCGGCCTGTGCCTTACGCACCGCCCCGACCGCATACGACGCCATGCGTATCAGCTCGTCGAAAACGGACTGCAGCTCTTCTCCGTACCTCTTCAACATATTTCCTCCGAAATTATATCATATATTTTGCCGTTTAGGCAACGATATGCCTCTGCTTGGGGCTCAACCGAATCTGCCCGAGATGTAGTTGAGCGTCTGCTCCTTTTCGGGTGAAGCGAAGATCTTGTCCGTAGCGCCGAACTCGATCAATTCTCCGAGCAAAAAGAACGCAGTGTCGTCCGAGATGCGCGCCGCCTGTTGCATATTGTGTGTGACGATGACCACGGTCAGCTCCTCTTTGAGCTTTTCGCAAAGCTCTTCGATCTTGCCCGTCGAGATGGGATCGAGCGCACTCGTCGGCTCGTCCATCAGCAAAATTTCCGGTTTGATCGCCAAGGCGCGCGCAATGCAAAGCCGCTGCTGCTGTCCGCCCGACAGCGCGAGCGCCGACTTGTGCAATTGATCCTTGAGCTCGTCCCAAAGGTTTGCCGCTTTGAGCGACGACTCTACGATGTCGCCGAGCTCCGCCTTTTTGCGCACCCCGAACGTGCGCGGTCCGTACGCGATGTTGTCGTATATGCTCATCGGAAAGGGATTGGGGCGTTGAAAGACCATCCCGACGCTCTTGCGCAAGAGCGACACATCCGTACGCCTGTCATAGATGTCGACGCCTCCTATCTCGACCTTCCCGTCTATCCTGCACCCCTCGACCAAGTCATTCATGCGATTGAGCGTTTTGAGCAGAGTCGACTTGCCGCAGCCGGACGGTCCTATCAATGCGGTGATCGCTCCGCGCCTCATCTCGCAATTTATATTTTTGAGTGCATGGAACGCACCGTAGTGCAAGTCAAGCGACTTGACCTTGATCGCGACATCGCCCGAAAAATCGAATGTGTTTTGAGTAATTTGCTTCATTTTGACTCCTTTTGCGCCTTTTTGCCCCCTCTTTGACCCGTCGCGCCGAACGCCTTGACCGCCAACCTGCGCTTGACCAAAAACACCGCGACATTGATCAACGCCACCATGATCAGCAACACCGCCGCAGTCGCATATGCATAGTCGATATAAAGTCCTTCGCTTGCGAACAGCCACATCATCACCGCAAAACTCGAGCCCGAATCCATCACGCTCTCCGGCTCGTACGGCACCGCTCCCGCGGTGTAGATCAACGCCGCCGACTCGCCCACTATCCTGCCTATGCTGAGTATGATCGCCGTAACTATGCCGGACAGCGCCGAAGGCAGCACGACTCGCACGGTCGTTCGCAATTTGCCCGCGCCGAGCGCCAGCGACGCCTCGCGGAGCGAATTGTCCACCGCAAGCAAGCTCTCTTCGGTCGAGCGTATCACCGTCGGCAAGATCATCAACGAAAGCGTGATACCGCCAGCCAAGATGCTCGTCCTCATCTGCATGAGTTCGCAGAACATCAACATCCCGAAAAATCCGAATATGATGCTTGGCATGCCCGACAGCGTCTCGGTAAACAACCTGATCACGCGAACGAGCCGACTGTCGCGCTTTGAATATTCCGCAAGAAAGATCGCCGCGCATATCCCTATCGGCAACGCGATCGCAAGCGCGATCAATATCAACAGCCCCGTCGTCACAAACGCCGGACGCAGCGTCATCCCCGCGTTGCCCGATTCGCCGAACAGCAAGTTTGCGTCTATGTGCGGCAATCCCTTGACCAAGATGAACACTATCAATGTCGCAAGCGACGCCGCGACCGCAGCCACGCACACTATACTTATGTATTTGAGCACGGTGCAACCGCTTCCGCTCTTGACAAACACGGGCGCGGAACGCTCGCTCTTTGACACAAGTACGTTCTTCCCCTTCTTTTCACGATACTTTTTGGGTCTGCGCGCAAGTCCTATGCCGAAATTGAGCGCGAGCACGATCACCAAAAGCACGCTGCCCGTCGCGATCAACGCCTGTCGATGCAGCCCCGTCGCATAACCCATCTCTACGACCATATTGATCGTCAATGTGCGGATGTTGGAGAAAAGCCCCTTGGGGAACTCCGGGACGTTGCCTGCAACCATCATCACCGCCATCGTCTCGCCGACCGCTCTGCCCATTCCCAAGACCAAACTCGTAATGATGCCCGACTTCGCCGCCGGCACGACCACTTTGAACATCGCCTGCTGCGGCGTCGCGCCCAGCGCAAGCGCGCCTTCTCGATAGCTGTCGGGGACGGCGTCGAGAGCGTCCTTTGTCATGCTCGTCACCGTAGGCAAGATCATCATCCCGAGGATCAGCGACGACGCCAATATACCCTTGCCCGAGCCGGTGCTTGAAATGTCCGACAACATCGGCACCAGCAGCGTCAACCCGAAAAATCCATATACTATCGACGGTATCCCTGCAAGAAAATTGATCATCCCGCCGATCACGCCCCTCAGCTTTTTGGGACAAAACGCTTTGAGACAAATCGCCGAAAACACGCCCGCCACTCCGCCGACGAGCACTGCGCCCGCGCTCACGCAAAGCGTCCCGACGATCATCGGCAATACGCCGAAACGCTCTGACACATCCAAAAAATCTTTGGTAGGAGCCCAAAGCGTACCGAAAATGAAATTGAACACTCCGATCTCGGACAGAGCCGGAATGCTCTCGTATAAGATGTAAAATACTATCGCAAAGACCGCAAATACGGAGAATACGGCAGAGGCGGCGAATACCGCCTTTGCCGCAACGTCTCCGCGCCGCTTTCCGCATTCGGAAACTTTTTTCATCAAACGACGTACCCTTCCTCGGTCATGATCGCCTTGGCGGCGTCACTTGCCAGCCACTCGATGAACGCCTTGACCTCGGCGGACTGCTCGACGCCTTCCTTGGTCAGGATGTTGAACGGTCTCGCAAGCGTGTATGTTCCGTTCTTGATGTTCTCCGCAGAAGCCGCGACCCCGTTGAAGGTCAAGCCCTTGACCGTGTCGTCGAGCGAGCCGAGTGAGATATATCCGATCGCGTTCTTGCTCGCGGCGATCTCCACCTTCACGTCGCCTGTGCTCCTTTGGATGGACACGCAATCGGCAAACTTGGTCAGCTCTTTGAGCTTGTCCCCTTCCGCATTCTTGATCAGGTCGTCAAACGCGTCTCTCGTTCCCGAGCCCTCCTCTCTCGAAACGGCGTTGACTATCGCCTCGATCGCTGTCCCGTTCGCGTAAAGGTCGTACACCTGCTGCGATGTCACGTCGGTAAGCGCTACGTCGTTGTTGACGATCAACACCACTCCGTCATCGCAAATTTTGGTCGCGACAAGCCCCGTTTCGCCGTCTTTGAGAGCGCGCGAAGCCATACCGATGTCATTCTTGCCTGCAAGCGTATCCGCAATGCCCGTGCCCGAATCGCTGGACGTGACCCTAACCTTGACACCCGGATTTGCCTCCTCATACGCCGCGCCCAACTTTTGCATCAGCGGAGAAATCGACGAAGAACCGGAAAGTCTGATCTCCCTGTCGCCGTCGCCGCCCTTGTCGCCGCATGCCGCAAAACAGCACCCGACGCCGATTGCAACGACCAGCATTGCCATAACGATTTTCATAAGTCTTTTCATATTTTGTCTCCTTATCCTGTTCGGATCGCCTCTATCATAACCCCAAAGGCGGTTATATCCAAACATAGGAGTTGCTAAGTTTTTGTAAAGTCTTTGTAAATGACATCACATAGACGTCTCATCCGCGGCGTCTCGACTCATCCCCCCTTGCCGATCATGTTTTTGCATTCTTGGCTATGCCGACAGCGATGCTTCGTTTTGTTTTGAATTTGTCAATGTATTGTAAACCTACACAATCAAAGCAATCAAGAAAGCGTATAAGTATTGACGGCACTAAAAATCTGTGCTATAATAAATATAAGGAAAATTTTGAGGTCGCGTATGGATAAATATGTTCCGCCCTACGATATTACCGAAGAAATGCTGGAATTGACATCAGAAATCACGGAAGAACTTGGAAAGCTCAGCAATGTAAACGATTTGGAAAGATTGCCGCGCCTTCGCAGAGTGAACCGTATCAAATCCATTCAATCCTCGCTTGCCATTGAAAACAATACTCTCTCTTTGGAGCAAGTAACAGATGTTCTGAACGGAAAGCGCGTTTTAGGACCGCAGGACGATATCATTGCCGTAAAGAATGCTTTCGCTGTCTATAAAATATTACCGGAACTTGATCCGTTTTCTCTGGACGATTTGAAGAAGGCTCACGGAGTGATGATGAACGGTCTTGTCAAAGGAGCGGGCGAACTGCGTACAGGCTCCGTCGGCGTCATCAATGAACAAGGAAAGGTCATTCACGTCGCCCCACCGCATGATATGGTAAAAGGTTTGATGGAGCAACTGTTCGATTGGCTGAAAACAAGCAAAACTCAAATGCTTATTCGTTCGAGCATATTCCACTACGAATTTGAGTTTATTCATCCCTTTATGGACGGAAACGGCAGAACGGGAAGATTATGGCAGACGGCATTGCTTGCAAACTGGAAGCCGATATTTGAGTGGATCCCCATTGAAAGTATCATCAAAGACAATCAGGAAGAATATTACCGCGCGATCGGGCTTTCTACGGCAGAAGGAAAATCAAACTGCTTTATCCTGTTCATGCTCGGCGTCATCAAAAAAGCGGTTTCTGAGCTTGCAAAGGATACGCGCAACCATCAGAGCCATATCAGCAATCAGATCAGGGCGTTGATGTCCGTCATCGAAACTTACCCCATGTCTGCGGTGGAACTTATGGAAAAACTCGGCTTGAAATCGCGCGTGACGTTCCGAAAAAATTATATTCAACCGGCGTTGGAGGCTGGGCTCATCGCCATGACAGATCCCGACACCCCCACAAACCGCAACCAAAGATACTTTAAGGTCTGATTGGTCTTCATAGACCTTGGTAGTGGTTGCGCAAAAACATGAAACGTTCAAGTTCGTGAAAGGAACCGTACAATGGACAAAAAGATTATATTTATCGACAGCGAAATTAGTCTGCGCAATCATAAAATTGATGATTTGGGTGCCATCAAAGAAACTGGCGACATCTTTCATTCGACGGATATTCGCTCTTTTGTCACTTTTATTCAAGAGGGCAATTTTTTGTGCGGTCACAACATTGTCCATCACGACTTGAAATATCTTACAGAACACATTGAAGTTGATTCCTTTATAAGTATCGATACGCTCTATCTCTCTCCGTTGCTCTTTCCGAAAAAGCCGTATCATCGGCTTGTAAAAGATGATAAATTACAAAGCGATGAGCTCAATAATCCATTGAACGATGCTATTAAAGCGCGCGATTTATTTTATGAAGAAATAGAGGCGTTTCAAGGACTTCCGAACATCTTAAAGCGTATTTACTGTGCGCTTTTATATCCGTTCCCGGAGTTTCAGGGATTCTTTAAATATATCGGATACAAACCTTACCCTCTTACCGATTATCATATCCGTAATGCATTTACGGGGAAAATATGTGACCACGCTGATATCGGAAGTTTGATAAAACATTATCCCGTAGAACTTGCATATGTATTAGCATTAGTCTATTGCGACGATACAGATTCAATCACACCGCCATGGATATTGCGGAACTATCCGAATGTGATTAACGTAAATAAGATATTGCGCCAAACATCCTGCGGAGGATGCAAATATTGCGAAGAAAAACGCGATGCAAAAAAGCAATTAAACCGTATCTTCGGTTTTTCGGATTTCCGTACATATGACGGCGAGCCTCTGCAGCAAAAGGCGGCAGAAGCGGCATTGCACGGAGAATCTATCTTGACGATTTTCCCGACGGGCGGAGGAAAATCTATTACTTTTCAACTCCCCGCAATTATGGAGGGGGAAGCCGTTCACGGCCTTACTGTCGTCATTGTACCGTTACAATCGCTCATGAAAGATCAGGTCGATAATCTTGAAGAAAAAGGGATTGCCGACGCGGTCACAATCAACGGACTGCTCAGCCCCATAGAGCGGCAAGAAGCGGTAGAGCGAGTGCGGAGCGGAAAAGCATCTATTTTGTACATCTCTCCCGAACAGTTACGCTCTGCAACGATAGAAAACCTAATGCTTTCACGAAATGTTGTGAGGTTTGTTATTGATGAGGCACATTGCTTTTCGGCTTGGGGGCAAGACTTCCGTGTGGATTACCTTTATATCGGAGATTTTATCAAAAAGCTTCAGGAAAACAAGCAGCTTTCTGCCCCTATTCCTGTATCCTGCTTTACCGCAACGGCGAAACAAAAAGTCATCAGCGATATCAAAGATTATTTTAAGCGTAAACTTGGGCTTGACCTGAAAGTATATGCGACGGCAACCGAACGCAGTAATTTGCATTATAATGTAATTTTTGCCGAAACGGAAGACGAGAAATACAATTATTTACGCTCGCTTATAACATCGCATAATTGTCCGACAATCGTATATGTTTCAAGAACACACCGAGCGCAAGAAATTGCTCTGCGTCTCCAAAGAGATGGCATCTCTGCCCTTCCCTTCCATGGAAAAATGGAAATGGTAGAAAAAGTCGCCAACCAAGAAAGTTTTTTGAAAAATGAGGTGCAATGTATCGTAGCTACATCTGCATTCGGAATGGGCGTCGACAAGAAAGACGTCCGTCTTGTTGTGCATTTTGATATCTCCGACTCGCTTGAAAACTATGTGCAGGAATCGGGACGTGCAGGGCGCGATCCTTCTTTACAGGCGGATTGCTGCGTTTTGTTCAACAATGACGATCTTGACAAACACTTTATTTTGCTCAATCAAACTAAGCTGAGTATCAGCGATATACAACAGATATGGAAGGCGATCAAAGACCTTACCAAAACGCGCCCCACCATTCAGTGTTCGGCACTGGAAATTGCTCGGCAAGCCGGTTGGGATGATACCGTAGCGATATTGAAACCCGCGTTCGCACGGCAATATCTGCGCTTGAAACGGCAGGATATGTGAAGCGAGGCAGAAATGTCCCGCATGTCTATGCAACCGGCATTTTGGTAAAGAATATGTCGGATGCAGTTAAAATTTTAGAATCATCCGATCTTTTTGAAGAGAATGATAAGGAAGATGCAAAACGCATTATAAAATCATTGATTTCGGCGCGAAGCATTGCGGAGGCAGGCAACGACGATGCGGAATCTCGCGTCGACTATCTCGCAGACAATCTTGGACTTGATAAGCGCGTTGTAATCCGATTGGTAAACACAATGCAGCAGGTAGGTCTTTTAGCCGATACAAAAGATATGTCGGCCTTTATACGCCGTTCCGATACAGAAAATAAAATTCGACAGAACTTAGAACGTTTTCTTCGCTTAGAGCGCTATATCGTTGAAAAAATGCAGAAGCAAGCCGGCGATTACGATCTGAAAGCATTGAACGAACAAGCGGCAAATGACGACATTGCCGGGGCGACCGTCAAAAATATTCGTACAATCATTTATTACTGGACGATCAAAGGATACATCAAAAAAGCGGGACACTTCACACAAAACCGTGTTGGATTGTGCCCGTTGTATGAGGAGGATGATTTTAAGCGCAAATTGGAAAACAGAGCGGAGATCTGTAAGTTCCTGATCTCAGAATTGTTTCGTCTGAGCGAGCAAATCAAAGGGCAGTCGGAAAACATTCCTGTCACTTTTTCTCTTGTCGGATTATTGCAGGCATTTCAACAAAACGCGACGCTTATTACAATGACAATGCCCGCACGGTTGGAAGACATTGAGGATGCACTGCTGTACCTTTCTAAAATTGGCGCGGTTGTACTGCAAGGCGGATTTCTTGTCACATATAACGGTATGGAGATAACCCGCTTGGTTCTTGACAATAAAATCAAATATAAGGCGGAAGATTATCGGCAGTTGAATGAATTCTATCAACAAAAGATCCAACAGATCCATATCGTTGGCGAATATGCCAATCTTATGGTAAAAGATTACAAAGCCGCGCTGCAATTTGTGTCTGATTACTTCCATATGGAATATAAGCGTTTTATCGCAAAATATTTTAAGGGGAAAAGAGCTTCAGATATTGAAAGAAATATAACGTCGCAAAAATATCATAAACTATTTGATACGCTTTCCGAAAAGCAGCTTAATATCATACAAGACAATCACTCAAAATATATTGTGGTCGCCGCTGGTCCCGGAAGCGGAAAAACACGCGTTTTGGTTCATAAGCTTGCAGCGCTTCTTACCTTGGAAGAAGTCAAACATGAACAGCTTTTAATGGCAACCTTTTCCCGTGCGGCGGCAACGGAGTTTAAGCTGCGGTTAATGCAGCTGACAGGCAATGCAACCTATTTTGTCGATATCCGTACATTTCATTCATACTGTTTCGATTTACTCGGTAGACCGGGAAATGCACAAGATTCGGACACCGTCGTTCATGACGCTGCCGAAATGATCCGCCTGGGTGAAGTCGAGCAAGGACGTATAGCAAAAGCAGTTGTCGTTATCGACGAAGCGCAGGATATGAGCAAAGATGACTTTGCGTTGATCGAAGCGCTGATACATCAAAACGAAGATATGCGCGTGATTGCCGTCGGAGACGATGACCAGAATATTTTTGCATTTCGCGGCTCTAATTCCGCATACATGAAAAAATTGATCACTGATTATGGCGCAACGCAGTATGATCTTCTTGAGAATTATCGCAGCAGACAGAATATTGTCCGCTTTTCCAATGATTTTGTCAAAAAGATAACAGGACGTTTGAAGAATGAAGAAAATATCGCCGTTCGGCAGGAAGCAGGTATCGTAAGCCTTACAAAATATCGCTCCCGCAACATGGAGATTCCTCTTGTTCAGCAGGTATTGAAACATAAAGCAATCGGCAGTATCGGTATTCTTACAAACACAAATGAAGAGGCTATGCGCATTGTAAGGCTTTTGAGAAAACATAATCGCCGAGCACGTCTCATTCAATCGCTCGACGGTTTTCACCTTACCGACCTTGCAGAAGTACGATGCTTTTTAAATGAAATATGTCAAAATGCGATTACGCCTTTGATTTCGGACGAAGTCTGGAAAAATGCAAAAAATATATTAAAGGAACAATA